>Ga0335072_10009764_pt1 | contig 13841 bp, 10 predicted proteins | sample Lox_Sample_21_FD_206725 | JGI IMG/M metagenome (GOLD analysis project Ga0335072, IMG submission 206725) | Soil microbial communities from Loxahatchee National Wildlife Refuge, Florida, United States - Lox_Sample_2.1 | ecosystem: Environmental > Terrestrial > Soil > Wetlands | place: USA...
TGGGGGGTGCACGGTACTTGTCATCAGGACTCACGAAGTCGAAATGGGCTGCATGCAGAAGCGCAGGTCTGATAGGAAGGGAACATACTATAATGCCATGGCAACAGCATAAATGAATGATTGAGACTGACAGCTCCCAAATTGCACTCGGCGGTGACAGTGACTCTGCTTATCATATGTGTGCGTCATGATATGTACTATTAACGGAAGCTCGACGAGATGCTGAAGTAAAAGCTAGGAGTCGCTAGAAAATTTTTGGGACAATGCGGCCTGACGTAATCAGAATATTGATCACGAATTATTCGAGCCGAAACTTTCACGTCCACCACTACATTGTTGGGCTCTTTGCCCTCAGACTACCTAAAATGAAGCAGCGATTCTCTTCTCTAGATGTAAAGGTAGCTAGCCCATACTCAGAATCGGACACATTCTAAAAGTCTCTAGGTCATCGCACACGAGCTGTCGAACAGCCTCGTCACCTTACGCCTTGCTAATATTTACGACTTATCCTCAGTATGCTTCATAATTCTCCTGGATCCTGTGTAAATTTAGCTGACCGTATATATAGAAAATCTTCCTCCTAAAATTCGCAAAGCCGGATAACAAAAAGCAGATGATCATCGATGCGGGCTTCCGCTGCCATCTCACAAACTTTTCACGAGCCACTGCTGCAGCGCCCTCCTCCTTCGTCGCTAGATTACGAAAGTTCCTGAAAACTCGACGTGTCACGGCAGTCTCCCAAGTGGGCACAGACAGGATCATTGAGTTTCAGTTTTCAGATGGACAATACCGGATGTTTTTGGAGTTTTACGCCGCCGGCAATATCATTTTGACGAACAAAGAGCTGGAGATACTTGCATTGCTACGAGTAGTGGCAGAGGGAGAAGGTCAGGAACAACTGCGTGTAGGGCTCAAATACTCTTTGGAAAGCAGGCAGAACTACAGAGGGATACCAGCATTGACCAAAGAAAGACTACAGAACGCCCTGAAAAAGGCTGTGGATAAGGCGGACGATGGCCTTGTTGCAGGGAAGAAACAAAAGAAAGCTGCTGCAGATGCCTTACGGAAAGCTCTCGCTGTGTCGGTGACCGAATACCCACCACTATTAGTGGACCATTCCATGCGCGTAGCTGGATTTGACGCCACCCTGAAGCCTGCTGAGGTTCTCAGTAGTGAATCTTTGATGGAGCAGCTTATGCTTGCATTAGATGAAGCGAAACGAGTAGTACAAGAAATCACGAGTTCAGAAACAGCTAAAGGGTATATCATTGCTAAACAAGGTAAAACGGGTCCAGAGGCTGCAGCAGATTCTGATGAGTCTGCACGTCAAAGCTTGGTGTATGATGATTTCCATCCTTTTCGCCCTCAACAATTTGAAGATGAACCGGCTTGCTCAATATTAGCATTTGATGGTTTCAATAGGACCGTAGACGAGTTCTTTTCTTCAATCGAGGGGCAGAGACTCGAGTCGAGACTCCATGAAAGGGAATTGAATGCTAGAAAGAAGCTTGAGGCTGCTCGACAAGACCAAGCGAAGCGGTTGGGCGGACTTCAGCAAGTCCAAGAACTCAATATACGCAAAGCTGGTGCTATCGAGGCTAATGTCGAACGAGTACAAGAAGCCATGGATGCAGTCAATTCACTTATAGCATCAGGGAAGGACTGGGTGGAGATTGCGAAGCTTATCGAGTATGAGCAGAAGCGCCACAACCCAGTGGCAGAAATTATCCAGCTTCCTCTTCAGTTGGAGAAGAATACCATTACGCTATTGCTTAGTGAGGAAGAAGTGCAAGAGGGTGATGATAATGACTCGGCCTATGCTACTGATAGTGATGTATCTGATAGCGAGGATGAAGTAGTAAAGGAAGACTCGGCGAAGAAGGAGGCAGAATCTCGACTGAAGATTAATATCAATCTTGGGATATCTCCGTGGAGCAATGCTCGAGAATATTATGACCAAAAGCGGACCGCTGCCACAAAAGAGGTCAAGACAGCACAAGCACTTACTAAAGCACTGAAAAGCCAGGAGCATAAGATTGCTCAGGACCTTAAGAAAGGTCTGAAGCAAGAAAAAGCTGTTCTACGACCTGTGCGTCAACAAATGTGGTTTGAAAAGTTTACTTGGTTTGTTTCTTCCGATGGTTATCTGGTTCTTGGTGGGAGAGATGCTCAACAGAATGAGATTCTATACAAGAAGTATCTCAGAAAGGGCGATGTAAGTTACATTCAAAACCCCTCCGTTTCAATTCCTGACTTAACAAATAGGTATATGTACATGCCGATCTCCAAGGCGCAGCAAGCATTGTAATTCGAAATGCTCTGACACCGGACATGATCATACCTCCTTCAACTTTATCTCAGGCTGGAACACTAGCTGTGGCGTCTTCAAATGCTTGGGATTCTAAGGCTGGAATGTCGGCGTGGTGGGTAAACGCCGATCAGGTTTCTAAATTAGGCCCAACAGGAGAATTTCTTCCTATTGGTAACTTTATGGTTAGAGGGGAAAAGAACTTCCTGCCTCCAGCTCAGCTATTACTTGGGTTTGGTGTAATGTTCCGCATTAGTGAAGAAAGCGAGGCAAGACACGCGAAGCACAGAATTCAGAATGAGACCACCTCTATTGGTGGTTTGGAGGCAGATCGGTCCATGGCTGAGGAGACTCAGCAGGGAAGCCCTCCACGCGAAGAGGAACACGAAGCTATTAATGAATCTCGCGATACGGATGAGCAGGACGAGGCATCTAGTGATGATGACGAGGATGCAGGATCAGCTCAAGGCCATGGAAATCCGTTGGAGTCATCTGAATATCAAAAACATGTGACTGAGGATGGAGACTTCGTCCTAGATATTAAGTCACTGGACCTAGACGAGTCTACAAACTTAAACATTAACGAAGCCGTTATTGATGGAGGTCATGCCCCCAAATTTGATGCAAATCCTACTGAGCCGGGAACTAGGGAGGCTGGGACAGACCGCGAGAATGAGGATACCGAAGGAGAAGAAGAATCATCGATGACGACCTCTCAAATAAAAAAGAAAGGGACATCCCCGCTACCCCGTGGCAAGCGATCAAAAGCCAAGAAAATTGCTACAAAGTACAAGGACCAAGACGAAGAAGATCGTCTAGCCGCGCAACAGCTCATCGGCGCCGCTCTAGGCCGTGAGAAAGCTGAAGCTGATGCGAAGGCGAAAGCGCAGCGTGAAGCTGAAGCTGCATTTCAGAAGGAACGTCGACGTGCTCAGCACCAACGGAATCTTAAAGAAACAGCAGAGCATGAAGAAGTGAGAAAGATAATGCTTGAAGATGGTGCGGATGTTCTTGACGATGATGAAGTAGAGAAGATAACTTCACTTGATGCATTCGTTGGCACGCCACTCCCTGGCGACGAGATTATCGAAGCCATTCCCGTCTGTGCGCCATGGGCGGCAATGGGGAAGTACAAGTACAAAGCAAAACTTCAGCCAGGCACACAGAAGAAGGGAAAAGCCGTGAAGGAGATTTTGGACAGATGGGTCACGGCTTCATCGGGGAAGGGCGTCTTGGATGTCGAGAGTAGAGATACAGAGAAAATGTGGCCGAGGGAGGTGGAGCTGCTGAGAGGTTGGAAGGCAGAGGAATGCATTAATTGTGTGCCTGTCGGGAAGGTTAGAGTTATGATGGCTGGTGGTTCAGCCGGTGCTGCCGGAAAGGGAGCGCAAGGAAAGGGCAGGGGCGGTAAGGGTAGCAAGAAGCAGAGGTAAAACCTGAACAATGATAGTTGTCCAAGCTTAAACAAGCCAGTACTCATATTCCCCAACACCTCTTTGCTAGGTTCACAAAATTCGGAAACAGGGTCATTGTTCATTGTGAAAAGTTTTGCATTCCCTTTTGTGCTTCTTGCCAATGCTTGGTGGATTAGGGGTAGTTTTCTTGGCTCTCTGCTGTGCTTCTTTCTTTGCTAGTTGCTGCTCGCGTTTCGACACGATGCCTTCTTTGAAGGTCGACCTGGACCTCGATGCTTTGGATTGCTGGAGATGGTTCGCGGACTTCTTCGACTTCCTCGTCATCTTCTTCCCCATCTGCAGCTCCGAGCCTAAAGCCAATGTTGAAACAAGAGCCAGAATACAACTAGCCGTCTTCAATAGGACTAGCCACCTCTCTATAATCTATAGGTCAAAGTTAAAGCTATTCCGTGTATTGGTATTAATGTTTCGAGCGGCTCATGAAATCCTAGAATTCGCATTCTCTCCTGGACATATTTCAGATAGTACCGTCAGCGTTTCAAGGCCCGCGAGAGCTCCAAGTCCTGTACATCAGTGTATACCTACATCTCTATGCAATTTCAGATCCTGAAAGGTGAATGGCGTGAAATGAGGTCTGGAGCTGAGGCCAGATAACTCAGATAGAGCGTCCTGAAGGAGGGTTGTCGATTTTAAGACTGCTTAAGCGGCATCAGGTTGGCATATGGTGTAACCTAATAATTTAATCCTTAAAGCGGCGTGAGAAATTATGAGCTCTACGGGAATCAACTAGGGCAGAAACATCACTGTGTATCCGGCAGGGAAATTTTCGAGACCGGGGACATGGCATTTAATCATTTACGTACGAAATATAGCTGGATGATGCTTACGGCATCGCTGGTATGAATAGTAATTCCAATAGTACTCGCTGTGGTAGACAAGACCCTACCCGCAGGTAATCTGATGATGTGGTGGCCGACATGGTTGACATGTGTGCAAGTAAAGCTGATGGAAATGAAGGGCATAGCTGTGGACTGTTTATTGACAACTTTTGGGCCTTCTTAACTCCAAGAATATAGTTAGTTCATATAGCTAGGAGCAAGTTTTGAGCATGAATTTGAAATAAGGGGCCCGTCCGAAGGATTCTTATTCACAGCAAAATAATTATATATATCACTATAACAGGCCAAGACTTCGTCCAAAAAGAAGATCTCTGTGAGAGCCGTAATCAAGCTGCCGGATATTTTCATCCAACACGAGCCTTGGCGCCAGCGAGGCTTGTTTTATCATATCCGCGAGGGAGACCAGCTTGGCAAATTGAAGATAAGATAAAGTCGCGCTAGAGGGCGTCGACGAAGAAAAAAAAATTTAAATACTGGTATTGATAGATAAATGGACTCGAAAATTGAGGATGGAAATGGCGAGAACAATCCCAGTGCTGACAAGAACACTAACAAACCCAATACCAGTTTCACCACCCAGCCTCGTCCTACTCACTTGTCGCAAGCAGCTTCATCCTCGTTGTTAATGCTGCTAGGTCCAGATGGTGCCAGTGCCGTACAGTGTCGAACTTAAATTTCGCATATAAGTACCAGCTAGACCGTGGACCAGCCAAGTAACGTAGAACTGTAGAATGCAGAAGAGCAGAAACAAAGTACTATGATCTCATCTCACTTTAATATTCCGCCATGCCACCCTTTGAATGGTTATAAATTAATCAATTCTATTTACAATCATACTCTCTTTTGCTGTCTCACCTCTCAGTTTTCCACAGATGTAACTGCTCCAGCCAGAAGAGCTATATGCAATATAATAACCCCACTCTTGCCGGAAAACGCCTAACCTATGAATATAAGAACGCCAAGCCCCGGAATATTTAAAATCAAGCAGAAGCAGGTCCCACCGTCTTTCCCCCACAATCCGGAATCACAACTCCACTCTTCAAATTGCGATTCACGTCCATCAGCCCCCAATGATCTTCCCAATCTTTTCCTGGCGTATCAAACTCAATCTTCCACGGCTCATCGAAGGCCTCGAACCAGAAATAGTTCGTCCCGTTTGCCAGGGCCTGGCAGACCCAGTCATTCATGAATGTGTTCATCTCGTCAATCCCGGCTACTGATCCTTGAGTGCAGGACGTGGCGGCGCCGCAGTCGGTGCCACCCTGGGAAGGCCAGCCAGTTTCTGAGATGATGTTCTGTGCGGCGTTGGTTTTAAAGCCACTGTCGTTTTCCTGCCAGAAATCCCACGTCCAGGAGGCGGCGATGGAGGCGTTGACGCCAGAGAAGAAGGGATGCACGTTCGCCATGACATAGTCGACAGCACTAGCGAGGGCGGCGCTCCAGTTGTTGCCTAGATCGGAGGTCGCGACTGGGAGGTTGATACCCATGGAGGTAAAGTTTGACTTTACCTGTGTGAGGATGGTCTGGAGTGCGCTTTCAGTCATATATTCGTTGAAGAGGACCTCGTTGCCAATGATGACCCCAAGGAACGGAGAAGTTCCGTATGTGTTGATGATCTCATACATTTGGGCCAGCTGGCGGGTGTTTGTTGTTGCGTTATTGTCTAGGTACACGCCAAGCCAGACCTTAACAGTTCCGTTCATGTCCAGCCGGTCAATGGAGTGTAAAAGCATCTGTGTTTGATTGCAATCTGTGCCATATAATCGCACAACATTTGTCAGTTGCGACAGCACTGCCAGATCCAGTGTGACATTGTTCTGACTGGGAGGATCTGTCAGACAGCCTGGATATTGGGTGTTTATTGGCGAGTAATCTATGCCTGGAAAGACTTTATGCAAATTCTTATTGTTCATCAGTGCCTGGATTTCTGGAGAATTTATCCCAAGATCCCCATCAGCGGTATTACCTCCAGATGTTGATGTATTCGATGACGAACTTGACGAACTTGAGTTCTTTTTAGTCAACAGAGGTACTGTGACGCCTACCACTATACCGGCAACGATGAGGAAAATGACAGTTGATGCTATTATCCACTTCCACCTCTTTCTACTTGAACTTTGATTCTTCAGCCACTCACTCTTCTCCGCCGCACGGCCAAGATCGTAGCCGCTATCCTCATATCCAATTTGGGGATTTGAGACCGGTCCATATTGGTTATTTCCGCTTATGGACCGTCCCACGAGGCCGCCTAATGCACCCATGACCCCTCCGGCCGCCGCAGCAGCGCCGACTGAGCCTGCATTTGACCGCTCAGAATTACTTGTCAAGTTTTGTATCGACCCTCTATTGTGATTGGTATATTCCAGTCCATCGTCTCCATCATCTTCGATGCTATTCGGGTCAAAACTCCCCATAGCCGGGTCCATGTTTCTCGAAAGCCTATTGTACGGGCTGTCTGAATAATATGGACCTTGGAGGCTGTGAGGGGATCTTGAGAGTGGTGGCCTGGCAGCTGCGTTGAGAGGAGTTAAGGAAGATTGAGAGCTCTCCAGCCTAGAAGACGGGCGTAGAGATTCGTATGCTCCATACGCTGGTATGTCATGCAGGTCTAAGCCAACGGTGGGACCATAGTCTCTCGCCCCAGGATCGTCATATTGTTGGTGGTACCCAGGGGTTTGTCTCAAAGCCTCGAGGCCACTTTCCCTCGCATGAGCATCTGCAACTCCGAACGCAATCCCAGCGATTCCTCCAGCAGCCTGTTCCGAGAAATTATCTGCTCCTGGTGTCGTATTTGAAGCAATTGAATTAGAATATCCGAGTTCTTGTCCCCAGTATCTTCCTTGAGCATCTCTATGCACGGGCACGGATTGATTCTCAGGACTTACGGACTGCCCATAATTTTGTAAAGGTATACTTCCGTTGTTTGACTGACTATGCCTTCGTACGGCTCGTAAACGATCGAATGTACTGTCAGGGTGTGCTCCAGGATATACAGGATTGTTAACGGGAGGTTGTTGGTATCGAGCCCCTTCTTGAGGCGGCATTTCTGAGAAGGGGTCTTCGCTGGATTCGAAAGAGTATCGCCGAGACATTTTTGCGAGGAAGGAAGGCTTAAAGAATGAAATGAGAGCGTAATTCGTAATTCGTGTTCTTTGGATTACCCCGAGGAAGGATCGGTCAGCTAATACGAAACAGATCGCTCCGGGCTCGTATTCTCTGACGGCGAAGCGCACAGAGTAGTTCGGGAAAGAGAACGTCGTCGCCGTTAAGATGGCGAAAGTCGTAAGTGATTGTATGAAGAACAACAAAGACCTTATGGGAGGCCAGACTTAAGAGCTGGCCATTACTAGAAACGCGGCTGAGTAGGTCAGAGTTGTCTTTGTGGAGGAGCCTAAGTAAGGTGGTTCAGCTCAGCACGGGGCTCTCCATTAAGAAAGGGACCATGGCGTTTGAAGCTGTTTTTGTGCGGTGGGCGGTGGCAGGATCCTTAGGCTGGAGCGCCCCCTAATTGTGGTTGGCTCGCGTTGACCCAGAGACGTGAAACTGCAGGGAAGTACCTATCCGAAGCAATGCACCGCCTCATTCCAAATATAACCTTTTCCATTTCCTCGCCCAACCCTGCTACCTAATTATTCTGTTCTTTATATGTACCAAGTAATCATCTGCAGGTCATCAGGTTCTATGTTTGTCTGAATTACGTTACTTTACTTTCTCCCTCCAGCAACGTTCTGCAATCTTGATGCGGAAAAGTTCCGGTAAGGCGGAAATACGGGAGAAGCGAACAGGGTCGCCGACTGTTCCAAGGAACCATATCGTAAAGGGAAAGTACAACAGAAGTCTTCTGTCAATTTCCCCAAGGAAGTCAGTACACTCTGCACTCATTTGCAGCTACTTCTCTGCGTCATCTTTGGTCAACTCGAGAACTCCCGAGGAAGTCTTTGGTCATTTTGCTAGAGCACCTTGAGGACTTGTTGGTGGTGCGTGATGACCCCGCATGTGGTAATACACTACCTTATCATCGATTGAAGGGTCTCCTTGCCCCCGCCGGTGTACTGTAGCTCCGTATAAGTTGACAATAATCCTACATTTCTCTCTCCCTTCTCTATATAATCTATCTCTTTCGGTTACTGTCTTATCTTCAATCATCTTCTCGTACGGAGTATAAAGCACAAACCATCAAGAAATGGCCAAGTCATTCCGCGAGCTCGTTGGCGTTCCTCCTTCTACTGCCTCAACCAAGGACAGCGCTCTCGTCATCATTGATGCTCAAAACGAGTAAGTGGCTTTCACTTAATGCTTCCCAGATCCCCGTATCAAGAGATCCTCAATCATGGTGCAGCTGAAGAGCTCCGCCTGATCTTACGTGCTAAGGTGTCTCGAATAAGCACAGCGTACTCTATTCCTCCTTGATTCTAATATATGTCATGATTTGCTTCATGAACTAGCCGCTAAACTGTATTTTATAGGTACGCGCAAGGCCATCTCAAGACCGAGAATGTATCATCGACACGCAAAGCAATTGCTGACCTTCTTGAGAAATATCGGAGCGAAGGTGGAAGCATTGCACATGTCGTCCATTTGACGCCTGAAGGCGCTCCAGTCTTCACTCCAGGCACCGAGTTGGCAAAGGAATTTGAAGAGCTTACACCAAAGGAAGGTGAGAAAGTGATTGAGAAACATTATCCGAGTTCCTTCGCTGGAACAGATCTTGATGCCTTCTTGAAGAAAGAGGGGAAGAATAAGATCGTCTTGACTGGATATATGGCCCATGTTTGTGTCTCGACTACGGCTAGGGCCGGTGCTGAGCTAGGATATGACGTCATCCTTGCAGAAGATGCAATCGGTGATCGAGATATACCTGGCGCGAAGGCTGATGAGGTGGTGAAGATGGTGATGACTGAGCTTGGCGATGCGTTCGGGACTGTCGTGAAGAGTAGCAGTATCGAGTGAGAAATGTAGTAGCTGTCATTGAATGGCCCAATTTAGTAATCAATAAATCAGTTCTGCGAATGATCTCGTGATCTTTGGTGACGAGCACTGCCAATATTATTTATCGTGGGCCATCCGGGTAGGTTTTTGTTTTGTTAAATACAAGGAGAAATCCTTTTCATGAAGTTTCCATTGCCAACGCTTCCTGGGAGTTCGTTGGACGCCGTGAACGGCGCCAGTAGATCACCGTGTCGGAAAAGTTGTTTCTAAGCTCTGGAAAGGCTGTCTCTTCGCAGTCTTGCATTAAGGAACAAGTCTTTTCATAACGATCCATGTAAGTCTCCTCTTTCTCTTCAATTTGCTGCAAAATTTCCAGCTTGTCTTCGGGCTGGCCGGGAATGCCAGATTTATATTTTATCTGCTCGAACCTCGAGTCCCGGAGGTTGTTACAAATTAGCAAAGCAGGATTTGCCCTCTCCTTCACCTCCCAGATTAATTGGAAAGCGCAGTGGATTGCATAGACAAGTGACTTTTGGTTGACATGCTGGAAAGCTTCTGGGTGATCAACAAGTTCGCAACCCATGGGCTCGAGGAATGACCTGTCGAGATCTGTGGAACGAGGATCTTGCATGATGACCTGGCATTTTAAATCTCATTGCTCATTAGGAGCGTTCTATGTTTCTTGAAAACAGTTTATGACAGTTCACTTACTAAGGGTATCCTTAATGGTTATAAGAGCTGCCAACTGTGTGTGACTTGATCTACGCCACTCCATCGGCAAAGCTTGCAGACTGCCTAGGCCTAAGCATATAGCATTTTCCACAATACACTTTCCTTCGTTTTCTGTGTCTAAGAGAATATTCTTCAGTTTTACACAAGCATCACTGCTTTCCCACTGTTTCTTGTATTGCTCATGTTCCTTGACCATTTCCTCCAAGGTCATGTCAGCCAAGGGGTTTTCCAAGACCGTATGTAGTTTATCTTTGTGCAAAATCGACGATTTCCAACCCTTGTCAGCAACGTGTGTCCAGCCATCTTCCGAGGTTATGTATTCCCTTTTCGAATGAGAGAACTTGTTTTTGTGTTCTACTCGAGCTGCTCCGTCAGAAGTTCTATTTTTTCGATTTGTGTGAGGCATGGTCGATATATTCGCAGGTAGAGAGTGCGGACAAATCTGGAGCCCAGCCTCTGTCACATATGGACGACAGGTATTAGTTCTTGACAGTGGAGGGCGGGGCGAGTTCGGGACTGCTGCAGTTGACAGTCTTCGAATTCCTCGAAATCACAAAGTCTCACAGCCTTTAAAATTGCATGTTCGAGAATAAAAGGCCTCAACAGATGTTATCAGTATAGGTAGGCATATTGAGAATACGAAAAAATTGTGGCAGAACTTAATGCAACTCCTCACCGCCGGAAACTGCCTAAGGCGTGAACTTCCATTTGTTTGTATTACGTGAGACATATCGATCAAAGTCTTCCTATTGAAGCTGATACCTCGAAGCGCTTCGATAGTGTGATAGGGGACGGGTATCAATATATCACAGGTATGAAGTACCTCATGTTACATGACTATTGACTGTGACGGCTTCAGATCTCATCCAGGCGCTTCGGAAGACGTAAGAGAGACCTTTAACCGCTCATGTTAATATTCAATCCCGACAGTTTGGTAACATACTCCTGCAGTCAGCCGAAGAACTGAAGCCTCTATGCGGAATGATGTTTGAAGAGAGCAATGCATGAGGCAGGCTGATATATCCGAAGCAGAGACTCACAGTTCTCGTTGTATGAGTAGCCTAGTTTGTTTCTTCAATCATAATGCATGGACACCCGATCGACCGGCAGCTCGGCAGGGACTACTGCAATTCGATAAGGCTACATCATCTTCTTAGCGGATCAAGCCCAGTGGGAACATTAGCATTGTGATGGACTCGAAGATGGCAATGCGGAGTACGAAGTACTTGATGTGAGAGCATTACTTTTTGTTTCTGGAATCCAAAAGCTGGGCGCGTAGTCGTGAGTAATGAGTGGACGGGCAGGGCCTCCAGCTATACGGAGGCAATATTACAGCCTGATTCGCCAATGCGGTGGCAGACTCGATCACGGCGAAGCGCCCTGGAAATGCGGTGTCTGGGTTGAACCTGCATTCATCCCCCTGTATTCCGTCCGTCGCTTGCACCCGCTACACCGTGAATAGCGTAGCCTCGCCAGTTGGGCCACTACCTTTGCCGTCACAGGCATCTCGTGCTGTCGCCAAGCACCCTGCATCACCATCCTCCACCGCTCCCTACTGGCTGCTGCTAATGTGCTTGCAACCGCCCACCATCAACTTGCCAGGTCCCACACACCAAGCATTCGAGCGCTCTCAAAAAGGCTTCTCGGCCCCAAAGACACCATGGCGACTAATTCGAGACCTCTTCATTTTCAACCTCATCTTTTCTTCTCCTTCTTCTCTGCAAGAACGATAGCGACGGCTACAGCGACGGCGACAGCGACGACCATACCTTTGAGACCTCTGCCCTTATTTCAGCGTCTGACCGGCATTGCCCATTCTTCCGTACCTTATCCGCCTTCACCATGATGTTTCCCCAGATTCTGTCGCTTATCACCCTGTGCACATCACTCGTCTACGCACATACCGTAATCTCATATCCAGGATGGAGAGGAGACAATTTGATTACGAATGAGACTTTTCCATACGGCATGCAATGGATGTATCCATGTAAGTCAAGTCATTTCTTACCGGAGCGAAGTTGCGCATAAATGGTGGGCTAGATGGCGGCTGCCTATGGGGACGACCCAAGCTATTCTCCATTGATTCCACTATATTCTTTTCATACTCACAAAATATTGCTTGCCTCCCACTGACACATCTTCACAGGCGGAGGTATGCCCACATCGAGGAATAGAACAACGTGGCCATTACTCGGGGGAGCTGTAGCTATTCAGCCAGGCTGGTTCCAGGGTCACGCAACGGCCTTCTTCTACATCAACTTGGGATTCGGAACTGATGGACCGGATGGTGGACCACCAAACATGTCATTCCCCATGGTGCCAGTATTCCAAATCACCGGTCCTAGCAAAGGACCCTATCCTGGCACGTTCTGCCTCCCACAAGTACCACTCCCGGCAAATACAACCGTGAATGTCGGCGACAACGCGACCATCCAAGTGGTAGAGACCGCCATACACGGTGCAGCCCTATTCAACGTAAGTTCTCTAGAAGCCTTATGCATCTCAGAAAGAAAGTTTATCTAACAATTCGTCTAGTGCGTGGACATAACGTTCGCAGAACCAGAAGATGTACCAGAAGTCAACGCCACGAACTGCTTCAACTCGTCCGACATTGGCTTCGACAATGTCTACACGGAGTCCATAAACGCTGCAATATCATTAAGCCCGCAATACACCTTGATGCTTGCTCTGCTGGCAGGGCTTCTCATTAGCATTTCATAAAACCGGCTTGTTTTCTGAGACTACTTCTCGATCGAACAATCTTTACTATACTACAAATCAATATGTAAATTGTACATTTGGCATTGGCGTCGGGGTGCTATATATGGGCTGGGTACTATCGATACAAGTACATCACGGCTATACTTTGCGATGCTCGCCTCTTTCTCGAAATTAATTGTATACTTTTCGGGATCCAAGTTTCTTGAAGGAAATTACTTCCTTTTTTCTAGAATTTCGAAGATAAGCCGGAGATGGGATAGGATGGGACGGATACGACCGGATAAGAGAGTTGAGTAATCCTTCACCAAAATGCTCCCGTTCCTCGAAAGATATGGGACCTGGGAGTGTTTTGGTGGATTGTTACCATGAAGGAATCATGAACAATCAGGATGAGGTCGTAGTCTAGAGAATACGATCCATTGAATCGAAGCTTTCTCATTCTATTTTCTCAGTCCCAGTCCTAGCCCTGTAATTCTGCAATCCAACTCTTACCAAACTGCCATGCTTTACCCCGATTCCTTTTACCTATGTAGTACACGTAGTGGCCGTCGGCAGAGGGCTGTCTGTTCATGACACAAGACGTCGCGTATTTTCGGGCGCCATTTGAAACAGTATATATGCAGTTAGCGTCGGAATGTGGGATGCAACGATGGTACCTTGACGGAATGGGTATCGATGGTATAGGATGATATGTAAATGAAGAGCAGAGAACCCGACCAAATAGTCATCATTATTCATTATAAACCCATTTTATCATCATTCCATCATACTTTCATCCCATTTGATTTCAGCAATCTTCTCTGCTGTTACTATGGTCTATATTCCATGTGCCCGCCA
>Ga0335072_10009765_pt1 | contig 13840 bp, 10 predicted proteins | sample Lox_Sample_21_FD_206725 | JGI IMG/M metagenome (GOLD analysis project Ga0335072, IMG submission 206725) | Soil microbial communities from Loxahatchee National Wildlife Refuge, Florida, United States - Lox_Sample_2.1 | ecosystem: Environmental > Terrestrial > Soil > Wetlands | place: USA...
CTGCGCTGCTCTGGGTCGCCATCAGTTTCGCCCGAAATCAATTCCACTACTTCGTTGTATTGTGGGTGGCAGTATATCCCTATTGCTACTACCTATTCTCTTATCCGGCTGAGCGCTCGATCTTCACCATTGATCGCGCCTTCATCATCCTGCTATGCATCGAGATGCTGGTGAATTCGCGCAGGCACGATGTTGGGGCGCCGCTGACACGTGATATAAGAGTCAGCGCGTGCCTCTGGGGGCTTTATCTCCTGGGTTGCTTTCTCTCGCTCGCCGGCCATGGACTAGCCGATGTGTTGCCGTCCTACCGTTCCTTGGTAGACGGGATGGTGATGCCTATGCTGATTGGTCTCTACGCAATGCGGTATTTTCCGCTCCAGGAAGACCTCGAAAAGCTACATGCATGCGCATGCATTCTTGGGATTGGTCTTTTCCTCACGGGCCTGGTTGAATTGATAACCGGTGTTGACCTCTTTCCCTGGGCCGGCTCCGAACCTATGTTCACCGATACCCGGCTAAGGCGAGCCGATGGCCCGTTTGAACAACAGATCGTTTTGTCGATGGTGGCCATACTCGCCTTTTTCTTCATCATCTACCTCGGGCGGCTGATACAGCGGGATATTCCCACTGGAGGGCGTCTGCTGCATCGCGCAGGATGCGTAGCCGCACTCGGCGCGGCTCTTCTCCCCCTGAATCGTGGATTAGTTTTCGCATTGGTTCCCATCGCGGCAATTGATTGTCTTTCCAGACACCGACTCATATCACGACGAATATGGATGGCCTTTTTTTCTGCAATCGTGCTCGTGACGGTTGCCACCAAACTGCTTGATCCCCTGTTGTATGAGGATCGCGTTTCCAGCCCGGACAACGTCTATCAGCGAATTGCTCAACATGAGGAAACACTCCGCGTTGTTCGTGAGTACCCCTTCTTCGGAGTAGGCTTCGGCCTATATCACGAAGTTGCCGCCCAGAACCCACAGTTCATGGTGAGATGGAAAGGTATCGAGTCGATGAATGTGCAACACAACGTGTTGATGACGGTCTTGTCCGATCAGGGAATTGTTGGGCTGCTGTTTTATGTGTCAGCACAGGTGTTTCTGATCCGCGCGATGTGGAAGATCCGCAAGGTCTACCCGCCGGGTTGGCTGGCATTCCTCTATTGCATTCTTGTCTACGTACTGATCGGTCTCGATTTCGCCACCGTGTACTTTTCCGACATCAACCTGCTTTACATGTTCATTTTGGGCATACTGTACCAGCAGCAAACGAGATTTGCCTTCAACGCCTCCACTGCGGTTGAGTCCCCAGCGCAGCTTCTGGAAGTGTCCTAGGAGACGGATGACCAGAGCAGCGCGCCGCGTCCGCAGGCTTGGCCTTTCGGTTTTTACTTTGTTGTTGATTCTCAACCCCGGAGCCACTCTTCGCTCAATGGCTGAGAATCCGTCGGCGACCCTCGGCCCGTGTGCCCAGTCTGACCGGATACACGACGCCGACGCCTCTCTTATGCAAGACCGTGACGCGCCGACTCACTTCAGACTGATGACGAGCCGTTACGTCGCGATGATTCAAGCGGCCCGTGGCTATCAATGCGCCGGCACAACAACAGTTGGCTTCGATGGACACAACTACCTGCAAACGGGAAGGAGTGACGACCCGGTAATCATGGAGTTGGTTCCCACGCTTTCACGCCTGAGTGGGATCTCTCTTGCCGACAGTTACGATGCCCTGGTCTTTGCTGTAATATTTTCTACCACGCTCACTGGTGCTCTCGGCTTTTGGCGTTTGTATCCTACTCGGCGAGCATTGGGCATTGGTACAGTTGTTTTTCTCTGTATTGCAATCGCAGAGGCAAGAGTTGCGGATGAATATCTGTTCCAGATCGCCCCGCTCATCGCTGGCATCCCCTGGCTACTGTATCTGGCATTGCGGAGAAAGAAGATTGCCACCACGGTGGTGGCCGCCTCGCTCGCCTTTTGTTGCTCTTGGTGTTCCTTGATCCGCAGCGGCAGTCTGGTTATTTGCATGGCTTTCCTGCTTGTCATGTTCGTCAGCCGCTATCGCGTACAAAATCCAGTTTTGCCCATCCTGTTGATGGCCTTTTCATGTGTTCCATCTTTTATTTTTGAGCAATCTCTGGTCGCGCGGCGCGACCATGCGCTGACGAGAGCTAACGAGCCCGCAAGAGCCGTCAACAGCCATCCGTTCTGGCATACGCTTTACATTGGCCTCGGATTTATTCCGAACTCAGAGGTGCCCGAGTATCGGGATGAAGTCGCACGTGACAAAGTTCGTTCGATCGATCCCACGGCGGCTTACACGTCCGCGAAATATCAGGCCATACTCAGACGGGAACTGTGGGACCTCCTCAAACGCAGACCCCTTTTAGTAATTGGCATTTTCGCAGCGAAATTGGGGATCGTGGCCCTGTTAGCCTTGATCCTTTTGTATCCCGCAAGGCGGCTCATTTTCGCAGAACCGGCAGTCATGTGGCTTGACCTTGCCTTCCTTTGCGCAATTGGAGTGAGCGCAGCAAACGGGATCGTGGCCATCCCCAGACTCGCTTACCTTCTTACGTTTCTTTGCCTAACCGCGCTCTATACGACGATCAAATTGTGCCGGTCATGGCAATTTGTCCGCGGGAGAGGCCTCAGTTGAAAGCGGAGACAGGCGATCACTTGGCCGCCCGGTACGCATCTGCCAGGATGGCTTCAGATAAGAATGGCGGAGCCGGACGAACTGGCTAGTCTGGCTGCAGTGTAAGCCTCAAGCAGAACATCCATCCAGATGCGAAAAGCAAGGGCAGTCGATCCGCCATGGTTACATTCACCCGAACGAAGGCGTCGAATCTGCCCAGGAGATGGGAGACGAACGGACCTGAGGCAATGGACGTTCCGCGCGCTTCGATCACAGGAAGATTACGGTTGCGGAAAATCCTTCTTATGCGGGAAAGAGTAAACCGTTGTATATGCGGGCTCTCATCGTCAGACCCGGCCACGAACTTAACATCGCTCCCGCTTCTAAGCACTGACCACACCCAAGCCACAAGTTTGTCGGCGTACAGCCCACGATAGAGCCTTCGATCCAATTCGAACTCGCCGTAACCATTCGGAACCGTGACGATTAGGAGTCCTGGCTTAGTGAGGTAACACAGTGAAGCGTCGATCAACATTTCGGGTGACTCCAGATGCTCGAGCACCTCCGAAAGAATCACGCAATGGAACTTTCGCGGAACCAAATCGGTTACAAATCCATGGTGAAATTCGATAGCAGGAGCCAAAAGACGCCCCCGCTCAACCGATGGCTGGTGCGGGTCGACCGCGGTCACTTGATATCCCGCATGGGAGAGAGGAATTGCGAGCTGCGAACCATTGCCGCATCCGACGTCCAGTATCCGCAGTTCCGATCGCTTGTAGCTCGGGAACTCCCGCATCACGGCTCCGTCAACGAAGGAAAGACGTTTGCCGTAGCCCCACAGATTTTCCTTGAGCCGTGGTGCGAGCGGGTCCGAGGCCGCTTTGGTTCCTACTGACATAACATCCCGGGGGAGTAATTCATTGCAGATCCCTCCTCTAAAGGATAAACTCTTCGCGACGGAACCAGTTTGTTGCGAAAAAGAGATATGTTAGCGCGATTACAATCCGCTGTTGCCATGTTCACCTGCGGCTGCTTGGTCTGTGTCGCCTCCTCTCCGTCGAACGTCGGCATCGTTGTAACCACGGGCGGGGCACAGGTCGACGGAGCGTCGGTCCGCGGGAACTCGACTCTTTTTTCGGGAAGCCTGGTACGGGCAGGAAGTGTGCCGTCGGACCTTATGCTATTTGGTGGCGCGAATCTGCTTATTCAGCCGGGCGCTTCCGTCAAGGTCTATCGTGAGTATGCTGTGATGCAGAATGGCGCGGCGATCCAGCGCGGTAGCCATGGATTTTCTCTGTTTGCCAACGGCTTGAGGGTGTCAAATCTCTCCCCTGACGGGGCCGTACTTGTCGACGTGCAAGACCCGTCTCATCTCACGGTGACTGCCCAGGCGGGGACCGCGGAGGTTAGCGGAGCTACCGGTGGCCTTGTCGCTCGACTTGAGCCGGGCAAGGCAGCAAGGTTTGCGTTGCAGGCGGCCACGCAGCAGGCCCCATCCACCGCAGCGTCGCAACAAAACCCGCCCTCCACTGCGCCGGCGCAACCGCCACCGGCGGGCAGACAGCTCACTCTGCATGGTATTCTGCGCACCGATCATCCCGGCCGTTACGGACACTATCTGCTCACCGATTTAGCCAGCAAAATAACCTACGAGTTGCAGGGCCCGGGGCTGGATGACTTGGTCGGAGCGTCCGTCGAGGTTACGGGCAGCACTTTCGATACTCCACCTGCACCTGGGGCCTCAGCGGTGGTATCCGTTTCCGACATTCATCAAATGCCCCTGAGTGAAATACAACAGGAGGTTCCCGGCGTCGCGCCCGCGAAGCTGGCTCCTCCTTCTACCAACACGCAGCCTGCTGCTCCTCCGACGCCGTCCGGTGAAACGCCGCCACCAAGCGCGGGTCCTGAGGTCGGTGCGACTCCCGAAGCAACCGCGCCGCCAGAACCGCAGTCGGTGCCTCAGCCTCCGCCTTTGCCCCAGCACAACAACACAGCGAAGATCCTGCTGATCGTGGCGCTCGCAGGCGGAGCCGTGGTCGGTGTCGCGCTGGGTTTGGGCGGCGGCAAGTCCTCGACAGTCAGCCCTGAATAGCGGCTGAATTTTCGAGTTCCTCGTTACCGCCAAGGTCCACACTCGCATTTCTTCGCCCGCTAGCTGCGGCCATGGCCAGAATCAGGATCGGCCAAGCCCCCACGGCCGGACGCGAAAACGGATAATCGAAAGCCGCGTGGACCAGAACGGCAAGTACGCCAATTCCCCAAATGGATCGAATCGCGGGCTTGACGCTCCAAGCCGCAAGCGCCAGCATGGCGACCCCAACAGGCACCCCTCCTTCCGCGCTCCACTGCAACCAATCGCTGTGTGCTTGATTGACGATGACTCCCGGATCGAACGTGGCGAAAGCTGGATACACCGCTGGCCAGCACCCAAGCCCCCAGCCAACCCACGGACGGGCGGCGATCATATGCAAGGTCGAGATCGCGAATTGGATGCGTCCCCTGGCCAGTGCTTCGGAGTAAAAGCGTTCTGAGGTTGTTTCAAATCCGACAATCACGCACAGAATCGCCGTGGCAGCCAGAAGGCAGACTATCAGGAAACCGATTCTCCGCTCTTCCCTGGTCTTTTGTAGATGCGAAAGAACGAGTACTCCAATCACCTCGGCAAAGCTAATGACCAGGCCGCCGCGAGACGCGCTGACAACCATCGAGGTGAGCAGCACCGCTGAGATGCCGAGAAAAAGATTCGATTCCTTGGTTCTATGAAACGCACGGAAAAGGGCAATGGGAAAGACCGCCTCGATAACAGCCGCGTAGTGAGTGTGATAAACAATGGGCCCCATGACGAAGTCATGGTAGCCGGTAGGAAAAAGACCGAAGACGACCCCGGGCGATAGAAATGCCTGGAGAATTGCTTCAACCGAAAGAACAAAGGCGAACCATACCATGACGGAACGAGCCAATCTCGCCGGTTCTTCTCTCTTCAGGGTGACCACACCTACAAAATAGACCGCGGCCCACGTCATCCATTGCAGGGTCGCTCTTTCGGTAACAAAACGATCGACGGTGGACCCACTGACGAGTTGCAGTCCACCCCACAGAACCATGAAGCTCAGCGTAAACAGGGGAAATGAAGCACTGTGTGATGGTACGCGTCCAACCACGAGAGCGATTCCGGCAACCGCAAACACACCAATCTCGAAAACGGCAACGGGCCAGTACGCGGGGATCCACAGCGTCGATGTAGCGAAAAACAAAAAGAGCACAAGCGAAAACAGGAGCAATGTGTCTTTGGCGCCGATCCGGGAGAGATAAGAGGAGTTCGCCGTCGCCATTATTCTTCTAGGTCTTTTCACCCTTCACCACCAGGAACCATCCGCACCACTCAGACAGACATGGAAGAGGTTCGCACTGGTGCTTCTCGATCGAAACACCCGGTCCAAACAAGGCCCGCAATTTTCGTCCCGTATACAAGTCGATGTGAACTGGCGCCCGGCTATTCTCGATATGCAGTTTCCATTTTCTGCCGTACCTGATGAAGCCCCACAGGGTTACATACGACCACAAGGCATAGACATGCACGTTGAACCGGCCACCCGGTCGCAGGACGCGAAACATTTCCTGAACAACACCCGCCGGATCATCACAATGATGCAATACGCCGTGCGAGTAAACGTAATCGAAACTGTTATCCGGAAACACCAGCCGGCGAGCGTCCGCCTGATGGACCTCCGCAAGTTCACCCACACGCATCCGCGCCAGTTCAATGTGTTTCTGTGTCAAGTCGACGCCGGTCGCGATAGCTCCATTCTTTGCAAATTGCAATAAGTCGCAGCCGGTTCCACATCCCACCTCGAGCACACTTTCGCCCCTGTGTTTTCCGAACTCGGCCGCCTCATAAAGCCATGGATAGGTCGAGTAGCGTTCCTGCTCTGTGAGAAACAGCGGAGTCTCGTTCCAGTGAGATTGAGCCAACTCGGCGGCGTTAGCCATGGTGTACAGAATACTTCCTGGCGGAGCCCGTCATTCAGCCACCAATGACTCCACAGGCGTTGCGGAAAACGCGCTTCCCCCGGCAATAAACTCCTTCCACCAAAGCGCAAAATTCAACAGGAACCACGCATCCCGTCCCCGCCCCGGCTGCAGAAGTTTCATCACCGCACCTGAATCCAAAAAATCCGTTTGCTCACAGAAAGCCGACAGCTCCCGCCGGGCAAACTCACCAAGCCTCCCATCGAACCATTCATAGATAGGAACGCCAAACCCCTGCTTACGGCGATCGATAATCTCGTCCGGAATCAGCCCGCGAACCGCCTTCTTCAAAATGTGCTTGGATTCATTCCCCCGCGTGATCACCCGCTCCGGGATGCTCATGGCAAGCTCCACAAATTTGTGATCGAGAAAGGGAACCCGATTCTCGAGGCTCGCACCCATCCCCATTTTGTCCAGCCGCATCAGCAGCAATTCCGGCAGGCGGAAACTCAGGTCGAGGTAGCTCATCCACTTGACCGGCGTCTTTTCCCAGGCATTCTGCAGAAATCGCTCATGGATGGGCCGAATCACCTGCCAACCGGTTTCCTTCTGAAATTTGCGCCGCAATCGAGGCGAAAGCAACTCCAGTCTTGCGCGCTGCGTAAACGCATACGCTCCGCCCCAAAACACCGGATACCCCTCGCTAGCCCGCCACAGGAATTCGTAGGCCGGCCCGCCCGATTTGCCCGCCATCTCCAGCACAAACAGGCCGAGCTTCCGCGTCGCATTGGGAACAGGACATTCATTCCAGCGAATCAACTGCAACATCTGTTTCCAGTGCGCATAGCCCCAAAACAGCTCGTCCGACCCTTCCCCCGCCTGCGCGACGATCACACCATGATCGCGTGCCAGCCGGGAAAGGAAGTAGATCGGCATGCACACGGGGTCGGCAATCGGCTCATCCTGCAAATGGATCAAATGCGGCAAAAAATCTAGGAAATCCTGCTGCGTCAGAACCCGTTCGTGATGGATCGCCCCAATGCGGGCCGCCATGCTTCTGGCAAGCGGCAACTCACTCTCGCACCCGCGATAATCGCGATCGTATCCGACGGAAAACGTCGAGACCTTCTCCCCCGCGCATTCCGAAAAAAGGGCCGCGTTGGTGCTGGAGTCGATCCCCCCGGAAAGAAACACTCCCACCGGAACATCGCTCACCGTGCGCAAAGCGACGCTGGTCCGCAATTCCGCAAGCAGCCGCCCGGCCATCTCCTCTTCTGACACATTGATCAGAGGCGTGGTGTGGTCCAGGACGTCCCAATACTTCTGTTCGCGGCAACCTCCCTCAGAGTCAACGGTTAGGAAAGAGCCGGGCGGCAGCTTCTGAATCCCGGCAAACATCGTGTCTGGCGCCGGCGTGGTGACAAAGGAGAGATAGTGAAACAGCGCCTCCTCGTTGACCGCGCGAGCCTGGTCCGGATCCTGGAGAAGCGCCTTGATCTCCGAAGCGAACGTAATACGCCCATGATGAATGCTGTAATAGAGCGGCTTGATGCCGATGCGGTCGCGAATCAGCCATAAACGGCGTGCCTTCGCGTCCCACAGAGCCATGGCAAACATGCCACGAAATTTCTGCAGGCAGTCAATGCCCCATTCTGCAAAAGCGTGAAGAATGACTTCGGTATCAGAGTGGTCCGTCTTCCAGCGTTTGTGTCCCAGGGCCTCCAACTCACGCCGGATTTCCGCGTGGTTATAGATCTCGCCGTTGAAAACAATCGTCAGTGAGCCGTCCCCATGGGTCATGGGCTGTGATGCGGCAGAGGACAGGTCGATGATGGAAAGCCGCCGGTGCCCGAGGCCCACTTTGCGGTCGGGCGAAATCCATAATCCGGCGCCATCGGGTCCGCGATGGACCATCGTGTCCCGCATCCCGGAAAGGTAGGGTGCGGTCACCTCGAAGTTACTGCTTTGGAACGCGACTACGCCGGAAATTCCGCACATCTTCCGAAACCAGGTGGGATTATTAGAACAGATGGGCACCAACCGCTTGAGAATTATGAATGTCGTCGGGGCTCGGCCGAACCTCATGAAGATCGCCCCGCTCATCGCGGAGTTGCGCCGGCACGACGATATGGAGCCACTGCTGGTCCACACTGGCCAGCATTACGACTACTCCATGTCTCAGGTCTTTTTCGAACAACTGCGCATTCCACCGCCAGACTACAACCTGGGCGTCGGTTCCGGCCCCCATTACGCCCAAACCGCCGAAATCATGCGCCAATTTGGGGACCTCGTGCAGCAGGACCGCCCGGACCTGGTGGTCGTAGCCGGAGATGTCAACTCCACCATCTCCTGCGCATTGGTAGCCGCAAAAGAGGGCATTCCCGTTGCTCACGTCGAAGCAGGCCTGCGCAGTTTTGACCGCACCATGCCGGAAGAAATCAATCGCATCCTCACCGATACGCTGGCAGATTTCCTCTTCACCACCGAGGAAAGCGCAAATCAGAATCTCGCCCATGAAGGAGCGCCCCCCAGCAAGGTCTTTTTTGTAGGCAATCTCATGATCGATTCCCTGGTGCGGGCCCTCAAAATACGCTGGGAATCTCCATTACGCGCCGAGCTGGGCTTGAAAGGCGCTCCCTATGCGGTCCTGACGCTCCATCGGCCTGCCAACGTCGATAATCCCGACCAACTACAAAGCATGCTCGAAGCCGTCGCCGAGCTGGCGCGGCGAATCGCCGTGGTTTTCCCTGCTCATCCAAGAACCGCGCGCAATATTGAGGTCGCCGGCATCAAGACAGCCCGTACCTGGCCGGGCGGAGCCCTTCCCGGCCCGGGCCTCTGGATGATGCCCCCCGCATCCTACCTCGATTTCCTTGACCTGATCGCGCACGCTGTCATGGTCATCACCGATTCTGGAGGCGTCCAGGAAGAGACAACGTTCCTTGGCGTTCCTTGCCTGACCTGTCGTGACAACACCGAGCGGCCGGTCACCGTCTCCATCGGAACCAACCGGGTGGTGGGACGCGATCCTCAGCAATTGCTCTTTGCCGCCACCGAAGTGTTGGAAGATCCGTGGCGCAACCGTGCTCGCGCGATAAGGTCACGGCCGCCGCTTTGGGATGGGCGGTCCGCCGAGAGGATAGTGCGCATACTCAAAGAAGTCCTCCAGCCCGATCGTGCTTGTGCCGCGGAACGTGTGCCCTTGTGATTCTAGGCGAGCCAGACAGCCTGATTCAGGCGATAGGCTCCTTGCGCACATGGATCGAAAGTAGGCAATTCGCAGGGTACGACCCGTTTGACCTGCTGAATTCTCCGTACCTGAACGCATCATGGGCGCGCAAGCCCTTGCCGGGCATCCTGCTCATCCAGCTGGGCAAGCGCATGGGCGGCCTGCGCCTGCGCCGTCTGCTGAAGGTTCCCTCCAGTCGCAACCCCAAAGCACTGGGCCTTTGTCTATCCGCCTACTGCGATCTGGCGCGAGCCGGGTACGACGACGTCTCCGATGACGCAGCGTGGCTTAAGAGCGAATTGCAACGCATTCGCTCCCCGCAGGAATCCGACTACTGCTGGGGATACGACTGGGACTATCTGTCTTTGCGCGGCTCGAGGCTGCCCGCCTTCTCTCCCAACTGCATCGCGACTTGTTTTTGCGCGATCGCTCTTCTCGAGATGGGCGAGGTTTTCAAAGACGCTGAGGCGCTCGACATGGTCAGGTCGGCCGCGCACTTCATGGCTTCGCGTCTGAATCGCTCCGTCGAAACCGAACATGAAATTTGCTTTAGCTACACCCCAAACGACAGGACATTGATTTACAACAGCAGCGCGCTGGTCGGCGCGTTCCTGGCCCGGGCAGGCGGGTTGTTCGCCAACGACGACTATCTCGTCCTGGCGCGCAAAGCCTTGGCCTTTCTGGAAAGGGCGCAACTGCCCACCGGCGGCTGGCACTATGGACGGCTCCGCCGCCAGAGTTGGATCGACAGCTTTCACACCTCCTACAATCTTTGCGCTCTCCTCGACTATCAGCAGGCCACCGGGGATTGCTCTTTCCGCGAAACCATGCTCCGTGGGCATCGCTATTACCAGACCGCCTTCTTTACCAGCGACGGAGCCCCGAGGTACTTCCACGACCGGACATTTCCCATTGACGTTCACGCCTGCGCGCAGGCGATCCTGCACTTTGCCGCGTTCTCTGCCCTCGACTCCAGCGCCCTGGACCGCGCCTGGCAAACCTTCCACTGGGCAATGAGAAACATGAGCGCAACTGACGGTTCCTTCTACTACCAGCGTCATCGTCTGTGGACGAACCGTACCCCTTACATGCGCTGGGGGCAGGCCTGGATGTTCCGCGCCCTGACCAGGCTGCTGCTTGTAAGTAAGCAGCATAGAAAGCCGCAAACCGGTTCCGAAGGAACGGCAGAATCCAGAGCCCGGCACGCCAGTGCCTGGAAAGGAAGGGACAAGACAACCGAGTCCCCTTAGGGGACGGCACAAACCTGCTTCACTGAACCCCTGGCTCTGGATTCGGATTTTCGGGCGCTTGTCGCAAGGACGAGTGAGAATCTACCAGGATGAAATCCCAGGTTCCCTTTAAGCGGTTCGCTGAACTCTAGCCCTGAGGTACGTTTCCTTCGATTATCATGCTCGCGGGAAGAAAAAATGCGTATCTGGATTGACCTCGATAACTCGCCCCACGTGCAGTTCTTCCCGCCCATCATCAGGAAACTCGAAGAAGCTGGCTACCAGGTGGAAATCACTGCCAGGCGCTTTGGCCAGGTGGAAGAGATCGCCCGTTCCCACGGCTTGCGGTACGTGGTCATCGGTCAACATCGCACGCCCCACTTCCTTCTCACACGCGCCACCGCCACAGTCATCCGCGCCGCCCGGCTGTTGTGGTATGGCTACAAACTGCGCCCGGCCATTGCGGTAAATCACGGTTCGCGTGCCCAGGTACTTGCGGCGTGGCTGCTGGGCATTCCCGTAATGACCATCTACGACTACGAGTTCGTAGATTCCAGCGTATTCTCCAGGCTGGCTACCAAGCTGCTCCTGCCGGAAACCATTCCCTCAGAAACACTCGTGCGCCGGCACATCGATCTCAACCGGGTGATCCGGTACCCGGGCTTCAAAGAAAACGTCTATTTGAGCGGCTGGCACAACTCGCCCGGCATCGTGGATGAGTTGAAATTGGATCCGGGGAAACTGATTATCACGGTGCGCCCACCGGCCACCTGGGCCCACTATCAGAATCCGTTCTCGGAAGTTCTGTTTCGGGCGCTGGTGGAGCGTCTGCGCGATGATCGCGATGCGCAGGTTGTTGTTTTACCCCGAACCCGAAAACAGGGTGAGGAAATGCGCAGTGCCTACGGTATGAAGTCGGCCCCGTTTCATGTCCCCGACCAGGCCGTCGATGCGCTCAGCCTGATGGCGCACTCCGATGCGGTATTAAGTGGAGGCGGCACCATGGCCCGTGAAGCTGCCATCCTGGGGACGCCTGCTTACAGCCTTTTTGCAGGCCAACCAGGTGCCGTGGACGCAGCTCTAGAGCGTGAAGGCAAGCTGACCATCCTAAGAAAAATTGAGGAAGTAAGGAATTTGCGTTTTGAGAAAAACGCCCGCGCCTGTCGCTCTAACACCGCCGATTCCCGAACCGGTGAAGTCATTTTGCAACACATCATCGCCCTGGGAAGCTGAACCGCGCCCGCCGGTATAATCTCTCTTTCAACATGAGGCACTTATTGTGAGGCGACTTGTCGGGTTCATATTCCTGGCTGCGAGCATTCCGCTCCTGGCACAAGATCAAAATGGTGGTTGGCAACCGGACCTGACTCGCCTGCAGACTTACACCTCGCACCGTGCCTCCAGCTCAGACCCCACCGGCGCCAATGCCGATGCTCGCCGTGTCGAGCCGGGCGCCTCCCTCACCGTGCTCGACACCGACGGCCCCGGCAAGGTTTCGCACATGTGGTTCACCATCGCCAGCGACGAGCCCTACCATCTCAAGCGCATCGTCCTTCGTATGTATTGGGACAATGAAGCGACGCCCAGCGTCGAAGCCCCCATTGGCGATTTCTTCGGCCTGGGTTTGGGCGACTACTACTCCTGGCAGTCTGAGCTGCTCTCCGTCGGAAGCGAAAACAGTCTCAACTGCTTTTTCCCCATGCCCTTCCAGCGCCACGCCAAGATCACCATCACCAACGAAGGCAAGCAGCCCATCGGGAGTTTTTACTACAACATCGATTACCAAACCGACTCTCACCCCCTCCCGGCTGGCACCCTCTATTTCCACGCTCAGTATCGCCAGGCCCAGCCAAATCACGGCTGGACCAATAATTGGACCAGCAACGGTGATCCTCTGGTCGATGACAAGCGAAATCTGAATGGTCAGGGCAACTATGTCTGGATGGAGGCGAAGGGAAGCGGCCAATTTGTCGGAGTGACCATGTCCGTTCTACAAAATCAGGATGGTTGGTGGGGCGAGGGCGATGACATGTTCTTCATCGATGACGACGCCAACCCTGCCATCAATGGCACCGGCTCAGAAGATTACTTCCTTGGCGCCTGGGACTTTGGCGGAAAGCCGTTCTCTTACCAGCTCTACGGAGCGCCGGTCGTAGGACCAGAGCTGGCAGGCAGCCGTTCCAGCGTCTACCGTTTCCATCTCGACGCACCCATCACCTTCAGAAGATCCTTCAAGGCCACCATCGAGCACGGAAACGCCAACCACCGCTCCGACAACTACTATTCCGTTGCCTACTGGTACCAAACAGAGCCCCACGCCCCTTTTCCGCCCCTGCCTCCAGTTGACCAAAGGCTCCCCGTCGTACAGCAAGTAGGAGGTCCCGGCAACGCCAACGCCGTCAGCCATCCCGCAAACGCGCCCGTCCCGGCAACCGTAGCCCCGCCAAGATAAGCGGCAACACTGCTACGGTGCACCACCTGTCGTGGCTGCCGTGGGACCGAAGCGAAGGGAAGAGACCTGCGGTTCTCTCCACCGATCACAAATCCACACTCAATAACCCGCAACAACCCGCCTTTCGAGTCTGCGTGAGAACTACCATATGCAGGGTCAGTCCCGAAGGGACGGCTGAGAGTAGCCCAGGACGTCAGTCCTGGGAAAAGGTGTAGGAGACGAGTCAGTCCCGAAGGGACGGCTGAGAGTAGCTCAGGACGTCAGTCCTGGGGAAAAGGTGTAGGAGACGAGTCAGTCCCGAAGGGACGGCTGAGAGTCGCTCAGGAC
>Ga0335072_10009766_pt1 | contig 13839 bp, 10 predicted proteins | sample Lox_Sample_21_FD_206725 | JGI IMG/M metagenome (GOLD analysis project Ga0335072, IMG submission 206725) | Soil microbial communities from Loxahatchee National Wildlife Refuge, Florida, United States - Lox_Sample_2.1 | ecosystem: Environmental > Terrestrial > Soil > Wetlands | place: USA...
AGCCGTCACGACATTGACGACGTCGGCCAGGGCGTCTGGCTGGGCCTGGTCGAGCACATCGGCAAGCTCCGCCAGCCCGCGGCACTGGCCGGCTGGCTGGCGACCACGACAAGGAATGAGTGTCTCCGGGTGCTGCGGGCAGCTCGGCGGTATGACCCGGACGGACTGCCAGCTGAGGACCTTATGCCCCCCGACCCGGACGCGACGATGATCGAGCAGGAGCTGATCGAGGCCGAGCTCAACGCAGCGCTGCGCGCGGCATTCGCCGAGCTCTCGCAACCCTGCCACAAGCTGTTGTCGATGCTGATCAGCGATCCCCCGCCCGCCTACACTGAGGTCAGCAAGGCGCTCGACATTCCGGTGGGCAGTATCGGACCGACACGGGCGCGCTGCCTCGGCCGGCTGCGGCAGTCGCCACACCTCGCCGACTTCCTCAGCGACGCCGCGGGCGACGTCGGAGCCAGGGGGACGACGCGATGAGAATGGCCGGCGCAGGGCTGAGCGACGATGAGCTCCTTGAGGCGCTACGGCAGGCGATTGCCGCCCGCGAGGCTGTGCCCGCTGAGTTCATCGCAGCAGCCAGGAACGCGTTCGCATGGCACGACATCGACGCCGAACTCGCCCAGCTCACCTACGACTCCATGCGGGACGCCGAGCCCGCGCTGAGCACCCGGACTGAGGCGGCATCGATCCGCGCTCTCACGTTTACTTCCGGGCACCTGACGATCGAGCTTGAGGTCGGGACGGAATCGCTGGTCGGCCAGATCGTTCCCGCCCAGACCGCCTTGATCACCGTCCAGCCGATGAGCGGTACAGAAACTAACGTGCAGGCAGACGAGATCGGCTGCTTCTCGATCGCGCCGATTCCGGCTGGCCAGTTCCGGCTGCGATGCCGGTCCGGCGCCGGCGTCGAGACCATTACCGGGTGGATCGCCCTGTAGCCAGTGACGCCGATTGCGCTGCGCCGGTCAGCCAGCACCAAGCGTTAGCAAAGACTGCGCCGCCGCGTGCTGCACGACGTCGGCGGCTGCCCTCCGCCGGACGCTGAGCATCGACTCGGCCAAGGTCTGGCCGGCCCGCAGGCACCTGTGCAGTTCGACCATCAGCGGAACGACGGCGACGTCATTCAGCGGAACGACGGCCGCCGCGATCCCGGCCGTGCCGAGTGGGAGCAGACTGCTCACCAGCCCGAGCAGCTCGTCGGCTCCCGCTGGTGCGAGCACTCCGGAGTCGCAGGATGGCAGCACTAGCCGGTACGGTGCGCGCTTGAGCTGCTCGAAGTCATAGACCGTCAGCGGCCCGTCGTGCAGCCGCAACGACGAGAACATCGGGCTATCGGCGCGGAACGTGCCATGGGCTGCGATGTGGGCGAGCCACGCTCCGTCGAGTCTCGAGAGCACTCTCCCCGCCGTGGCCGCCGCGCCCGACAGGGCAGTGACATCGTCGTAATGCTCGGCCACCAGCGGCACCTCCGCACCGTCGGTTGAGAGGCCAGGGCCGCGGGCCAGCACGACATGACGCCGGTCGGGCGGCTGGGCAGCATTCGCCCGCATCCACGCGGCCGCAGACGGAGCAACGCTGAAGGCCCGGCTAGCAAGTGCGGGCAGGAGCGCCCATGGGATACCGTGCAGTCGGCCCGGCGGGACGACGATGAGCGGCCCGTCGCCGAGCAAGCCGACGGCCGGCCCGAGTACCGCGTCCTGCAGCTGCGGCCCGACCGACTTGAGAATGGCCGCAGCGCTGTCCGGATCATCGCCTGGCCTGCCACGCGCCAGCCGGCGCAGCGCGAAGCGGGCGAAGTCGGCTGCCCGGACGGCATCTGCGGTGCTCCCGGCCATTAGCTGGCGCACCCGGCCGCGGCCGCAGAGCAGCACCTGCAGTGTGCCGTTGATGTCCACGATTTCGATCAGCTGCGCAGCACCTAGCTGATCAAGCAATTCGCCGATATCCATCCGGCGACGGCCGGGAACGGCGGAACCTCTAGTCCGCAGTGACGTCGCCCGGACGGCCTTCTCCAGCCGCTGCTGCTCACGCTCGAGCGAAGCGGTCGGATCGCCCTGCCGCCGTGCTTCCTCAAGCCGGCTCGTCGCCTCGCGCAGCGCGGCCAGGTCGGCGTCGAACCCGTCGCCGGCCGGCGGTCGCACCGCCGGCACCGCCAGCGCCGTAGCCCGCCAGCGTTCACTCCAGGTCAGTAGCAGCCGTGGCCTGTGCATCGCGGCTACGTGGCGCTGAGCGAGCGCCGCCAGCTCGGCTCCCTGCGCTGTGGCCTGGGCACGCAGCTCCGACGCGCCGAGGGTCCACTGGTGCTCGTCGAGGACTTCTAGCCCGCGCCGACAGGCGATCTGCAGCCGCCGCGAGTCACCACCAGCCTGGGCCCGCAGCGCCTCGGCCAGCCATCCGGCCACGCGGGAGATTGCGGGGCCGCGACGTCTGCTCAGCGCGGCCGCAGCGAAGTGACGATCGGCGTCCGCGCGCCGACCCAGCCCTAGCGCCACCCGGCCAGCCAGCAGATGCGCCTGCGTTGCCTCTGCAGAGTGCAGCGCCCCAAGCTGCCTGGCTGCCCGGCTGGCTGCCGCGATGAGGTGCCCGGACGCCTGGCCTCCCGCATATTGCGCCTGGAGCAGGACGAGTCTGGCGTGGGGCTGCCCGTAGGCACTCTGCTGGGCACGGAACAGGCGATCTGCAGCCCGCGCCCGCTCAAGCGCCGTCTGCGGCTGCGCCGCTGCAAGCGCGCAGCTCGCTGCTACGAGCAGCAGTTCAGCCCGCTTGGTCGATGATCCTCGGGTTTGCTCAATCTGGGCGATCGCGGCATCGGCCTCGGCCAGCGCATCGCGGGCGAGTCCGGCGGCTAGCAGGACGTCGCACCGTTCCAGGCTGAGGGCGGGCGTCGGCCCGCCAAGCGACCGGTACCGAACAGCGGCGTCATCGAGGAAGGCCAGCGCCACAGCCAGGTCTCCAGAACGGAACGCGGCCACGCCGCGGTTGAGCACGGTGTGAGCCATTTCCAGCTCCTGACCGCAGTCGGCGAAAAGGCGCCCTGCGACGACAAAGTCAGGATCAGCGCGCGCCGGGGAGCCGATGGCCAGGTAGACCAGTCCGCGACCGCTTAGCGCACGTGCGGACCAGAGGGTGTCATGAGCCCGCTGCAGAACGCCGACAGCACGGCGCAAGTCGGCCAGCGCTGCTGCGTAGCGTCCGAGGGTCCACAGCATGAGGCCTCGCCGGTGCAGTACGCGCCCAAGCAGGGCTCCGCTTGACATGTCGATAGCCTCGTCGTACGCCGCCAGGCCTTGGGCTGTCCGGCCGGCGTAGATAAGGGCGGCGCCGAGCGACGCTAGCACGTCGGCTTCACGCTCAGCAGAGCCGATCCGCCGGGCCAGCCTTAGCGCCTGCCGCAGCTCTCTGATTCCCGCTGCGAGGTCACCCGTGTCGCGCAGGACGATCCCCGCGGCCTGATGCGCGATCAGCGCATCGACCGAACTGGGGCGTCCGGCGAGAATGCTACGTGCCCTGGCGAGTGCGTCGCGAGGGCGAGACATAGCCAGCCGCAGCAGGTCGTCGGCGTCCCGCTGGCCGGAGCCGGCCGCAAGAGCGCCTTCCGCCACACAGGGAATACTAAATCGTCTCTTACTGGCCAGTAGAAATGTGGGCGCGAAAGCAACTCTAAGTGGCGGCGAGATAACGTCACGTAGCCGGGCATAACGTCAGGTATCAGACTGTCTGCTAACGACTCCATAGTTGCGGCGGGGGTGTCGCAATGCGCGTCGGCGTCGGGCGCTGGGAGAGGTCTTCACCACGGCCCGGGCGCCCGAGCGTCATCGAAATCTGTGGAGGTCAGGCGTGACTGAAGAAACAGCAAACTGGCGAGAGGGCCTCGGGCAGAAGGTCATCGACGAGATTGACTGCGTCGTCAAGGCCTTCCGCGGCTCCTCCGATCGGCGACCCGAGATCAAGGCCGCCCGCAATGACGATGGCGTCGACCATCTCTATGCCGAGGGGCAGATCCTGGTGCGCCCGGAGTATCTCGAGCGCGTACTTGAAATTCTCGGACAGCCAGCCGAACGCGACCTGCTCGCCAATGCGCCGGATCGCCTCCGGCGTCTGACCGGCGGTGTCGCGCTGGTTACTCTTGCCGACCCATGGCCGGCCGTCCAAGAGGCGCTCACCGAGATCGACCGACAGCTTGGCCGGGGAATCGCTACGCCGGATCATGTTCTGACAGTGGCCCGCGGTGTCGGGTCCGTCTGCCCGGCTACCGAGCCGCAGCCGGCCTACGACGACGTAGAGCCATACCCATCGGTGCGCTGCGACAATGGCGGCGCCGGCGTGCTGGTCTACCTGGCTGACACTGGCTTCCTTGCCGGCGCCGACACGGCGCATGGCTGGCTGAGCGGGGTACAAGCAGCCGACATCGATCCGCTGCCGCCGATGCTCCCGGGCGGAGTGCAGCCGATTCCGGAATACACCGGCCATGGCACGTTCGTCGCCGGCGTCATGCGCGCCATGGCTCCGGCAGCCGAGATCGTTGTGTGCAACGCCTTCTCGATCGCCGGAAGTCAGCTGGAGTCCGACCTCGTCACCCGGCTCGAGGGCGAGCTAAGGCGCGGCGCCGACATTTTCCACTTGAGCATTGCTGCCCGTTCCCGCCATGACCTTCCGCTGATCGCGTTCGAACAGTGGCTCAAGCGCCTGAACCAATCCAAGGGCAGCATCTGCATCGCCCCGGCCGGCAACGACGGTCACCGGCGGCCGAACTGGCCGGGCGCCTTCCCCGGCGTGATCGCCGTCGGAGCGCTTGGCAGCGACTGGCATGGCCGGGCCAGCTTCACCAACTTCGGCGGCTGGGTCGACGTTTACGCGCCAGGACGCGACCTGGTCAACGCGTACGCGACCGGCACCTATACCTGCCACGTGGCCCCCTACTCCGGGCAGCCTCGGGAGTTCTACGGAATGGCGAAGTGGAGCGGCACGTCGTTCTCCACCCCGATCGTCACCGGCCTCATCGCGGCGCGCATGTCCCGGACTGGCGAGAACGCTGCGCTGGCGGCGGAAGCGCTGCTGGCCGAAGCCCGATCGCAAGCGATTCCCGGCGTCGGCCCGGTCTTGTTGCCCAGGCATGGTCAAGGGTCTTCTGCGCGCACTGACTAAGAGGAGTGCATCTGTGCCAAGGCTGCGCAAGCGACGCCAGTGGTCCCCTGGCAGCCAGACGGTTGATCCGCTGCTCCAGCATCTCGGCTGGTCTCCGTCGTCAGTTCGCAAGTCAGCCCGCCTCCATCCGAGTTCATCAATCCGCTTGATGTACTGGCCACCGTGCTGACCCTCCGAGAACGGCTAAAGGGGGGCACGACTCCGGACGCCTCGTAGGTCACGCTGTCTGGCTGAGCTGGCTTGCGGGCCGGGCGCACAGCGCGTCAAGCCGCGCCAACGTCCGTGCCATGCTCTCAGCCCAGACGTTGCCGTTATCCATAAGGGAACGGCCCTCTTCCGGCACTCGTGCGCAGTCGTAGATCTCAGTCACGACGGTCGCATCCGGGCCATCGGGAGTCAGCTGATAGCTCCACCGGTGGCCCCAGCGGGACGGTTCCGAACTGTCCGAGGCGGCGGCTGGATGCCCGCGGCCGGCTTCGGGCTCCCACCCGATCCGCCGGTCCTGCTCGTACTCGACCACGTGATTGTTCATCTCGTAGTCGCCGAGATGAGCGAAGTGCATCTTCATCACGAAGACGTCCCCGACGCCGGAGATCATCGTGGTGGAGACGGCGCCTCGCAGACTCCCGGAGCCGTCCAACTCCAGATGCCGCACCGGATCGGCAAGGATCTGGAAGATGTCGTGCGCCGGCGCGCAGATCCGCCGCCACACCGCAACAGGCGGGCACTCATCGTCTGTCATGGTCATTCCTTCTGTTGCGGCCAGCAGCCTTGGCTGGCTCCTCGACGAAACGACGATCGGCCCCGGCCCGGATGGACACCCCAGGGCACACCCTCAACGGCCCGCACAGCCCCAGCCCCAGCGGCCTGGCCGGCTGCCCGCCCGGTCCGCGATAGCGCCGATGAGGAACTGCTTTCCGCCGCCGGCAGTGGGGCGGGGCTGACCGACCTGGCGTGGCCCGGTACGACGAACGCCGCTGGGCCCGTGCCGATGAGGATGACTGGCCGGGGCCGCCCCTCGGCGGGGCGGCAGGCACAGGTCCCTGACGACCAGCTCGCAGTGGAGTGCCCAGCTCCGTGGCATACGTGCATGCTGAGCACCAGCCCGCCCGTTTAGGCCGCCTGAGTGCACGCGTCGGCGCCGGGAGCAGAAAGCTCCTGCCTGCTGGAATAGATCAGGCACTTGCTTAGTTTGCATATAGCAAGCAATCTTATGTTCCTGGGCCGACCCCGCGGCGCGCCGCTGCGTGCTGCGGCAATGCTGCTGGCTCAGGCCAAGATCCGTCGCGAGAGGATGGTCATGTCGTCCGCGCCAGCTGGGCCGCACGCCGAAGCACTTTCCGTGGGCACGCACAACGGGCAGTCGCCCGGCAGCAGGGACCCCAAGCGCGGCGCCGGAGTCCACTACAAGTGGATAGCCCTGTCGAACACGACGCTGGGCGTGCTCATGGCCACGATCAACGCCTCGATCATGCTGATCGCGCTGCCTGACATCTTCCGCGGCATCGGCGTCAACCCGCTCCAGCCGGGTAACACCAGCCTCTTGCTCTGGCTGATCATGGGGTATCTCGTCGTCACCGCCGTGCTGGTGGTGAGCTTTGGCCGGCTGGGCGACATGTTTGGCCGGGTCAGGATGTTCAATCTCGGCTTCGCGGTGTTCGCGCTGTTCTCCATCATGCTGGCGGTGACCTGGCTGCATGGAACGCCGGCAGCCTGGTGGCTCATCGGCATGCGGATCTTGCAGGGCGTCGGCGGGGCGATGCTGATGGCCAACTCCAGCGCTATCCTCACCGACGCGTTCCCGCCGAACGAGCGTGGCCTGGCGCTCGGGCTGAACCAGGTGGCTGCTATTGCCGGCTCCTTCATCGGCCTGGTGCTTGGCGGCGTGCTTGGCCCAATCAGCTGGCGGTACGTCTTCCTGGTCTCGGTTCCGTTCGGCGTGATGGGCACGATCTGGTCGTACCTCAAGCTTCAAGAGCGCGGTATCCGCCGCCCGGCCCGGCTGGACTGGGCAGGCAACTTGACGTTCGCGGTTGGCCTGATCGCGGTCCTGGTTGGCATCACCTACGGGATCCAGCCGTACGGCGGTCACACCATGGGCTGGACCAGCCCGCTCGTACTTGGGCTGCTCGGCGGCGGGCTGGCAGTGCTCGCTGTTTTCTGCGTCATCGAGACCACGGTCGCAGAGCCGATGTTCAACCTTTCGTTGTTCAGGATCCGCCCGTTCACCGCGGGCAACATGGCCAGCCTGCTCGCTGGCCTCGGCCGCGGTGGCCTAATGTTCACGCTGATCATCTGGCTGCAGGGCATTTACCTGCCGATGCACGGCTACAGCTTCAGCCGGACTCCGCTGTGGGCCGGCATAGCCATGCTTCCGCTGACGATCGGGTTCCTGTTTGCCGGGCCGCTGTCTGGCTGGCTGTCGGACCGTTACGGGGCCCGGCCGTTCGCCACCGGCGGGATGGTGCTGGCGGCGGCCTCGTTCGTGCTGCTCGCGCTGCTGCCGATCGACTTTACCTACTGGCAGTTCGCCGTCATCCTGCTGCTCAACGGCGCCGGCATGGGCCTATTCGCGTCGCCGAACCGGGCCGGGATAATGAACAGCCTGCCGCCCGAGCGGCGCGGAGTCGGCGCCGGCATGAGCGCGACGTTCCAGAACTCGGCGATGGTGCTGTCCATCGGCATCTTCTTCACGCTGATCATCCTGGGCCTAGCGTCGTCGCTGCCGGGCGCGCTCGACCACGGTCTGATCGCCCAGGGCCTGCCCAGGGCTGACGCGGCACGCATTGCCGGCCTCCCACCGGTCTCGATCATGTTTGCCGCGCTGCTCGGCTACAACCCGGTGCAGACGCTGCTCGGGCACGCGATCAGCAAGCTGCCAGCCAGCCACGCCGCTTATCTCACCGGCCACAACTTCTTTCCGTCACTGATATCGGCGCCTTTCGAGCACGGGCTGGAGGTCGCTTTCATCTTCGCGATCGTCGCCTGCCTGGTCGCTGCAGTGGCGTCACTGCTGAGGGGCGGAAGGTACGTACACGAGCTACACCAGGAACAGGCCGCACCTGCTGCCGAGCAGACTGAGGGCGCGCTGGCGTGACTCATCGCCAGCCCGTTTAGCCGCCGCTCAGTGCGCCAGCGAGCCATTCGCGCAGCTGGGGCGCTGGCGCTGCACCGATCTGACGTGCGATCTCATGTCCTCGGCGGAGGACCAGCAGCGTCGGGATCGACTGAACACCGAAGCGCCGTTGCAGCTCGGGCGAGTGGTCGACATTCACCTTGACCAGCTTGATCTGTCCGGCCATCTCGGTCGCAAGCTCGGCCAGCGCGGGACTTACCATGCGGCACGGCCCGCACCACGGCGCCCACAGGTCGACGAGTACCGGGACCGTAGCCTTCTCGGCCACGTCGGCGAAGGTGGCGTCTCCTGCATCGACGATCCACGGCAGCGGTTTGTGACAGTTGCCGCAGCGCGGAGTTCCGGACGCTGCCGCCGGCACTCGGTTCCTCCGTTCGCAACTGGGGCAGCGGATCTCGGTGGCCTGCAGGCTCGGTGCGCCGCGCATTAGCTGGGATCCTGGGTGGCGACGGCGATCTGACCGTCGGCAAGCCCCACCTGGATGACTGCCCCATCGCGAGCATTGCCGGCCAGCAGAGCCCTGCCGATGGGCGTCTCAACCTCTTTGGCGATGAACCTGCGCAGCGGCCGAGCGCCGTATACCGGGTCGTAGCCCTGCTCGGCGATGAAGCGCCGGGCATCTGGGGTCATCTCTAGTGTCATCTGACGTTCGCTGAGACGGTTTCGAAGGTCACTGAACATCAACTCGACGATGCGCTCGATCTCCGCCTCGGTCAGCGGCTTGAACAGGACGATATCATCGAGCCGGTTCAGGAACTCAGGCCTGAACCGGGCGCGCATTTCCGCCATCACCCGGTCACGCGCTTCCGGCTCGATCTCGCCGGCGGATGTGGCTCCTTCGAGCAGGTACTCCGAGCCGATGTTGGACGTCATGATGATGACGGTGTTACGGAAGTCGACCGTATGGCCCTGGCCGTCGGTCAGTCGCCCGTCATCGAGAACCTGCAGCAGGATGTTGAAGACATCGGTGTGCGCCTTCTCGATCTCGTCGAACAAAACGACCGAGTACGGGCGGCGGCGCACCGCCTCGGTAAGCTGCCCGCCTTCCTCGTACCCGACGTAGCCCGGCGGCGCGCCGACGAGGCGGCTGACCGTGTGCCGCTCCTGATATTCGGTCATGTCGACGCGGACCATGCTTTCCTCGGTGTCGAACAGAGCCTCGGCAAGCGACCGTGCCAGCTCTGTCTTGCCGACGCCGGTGGGTCCGAGGAAGATGAACGAGCCGATCGGCCGGCGCGGGTCCTTGATGCCCGAGCGGGCGCGGATGATGGCATCAGACACGGTCTGAACCGCCTCGTCTTGCCCGACGACGCGCTCGTGCAGGATCTGGTCCAGGTGGAGCAGCTTCTCCCGCTCGCCTTCCTGGAGCCGGGCGACCGGGATGCCGGTCCACCGGGACACGATGGCGGCAATCTCCTCCTCGGTGACGACCTCGCGGAGCAGCCGGCGGCCGCCCTGACGGCTGGCTAGCTGCTCCTCTTCGGCCTGAAGCCGCCGCTGAAGTTCGGGGAGCCGGCCGAGCCTTAGTTCGGCCGCCTTGTCCAGGTTGTAGTTCCGCTCTGCCTGCTCAGCCTCCTGGCGGACCTGCTCGATGTCCGCTCGCAGGTCCTGCACCCGGCGAAGTGCATGGCGCTCGGCCTCCCATTTGGCCCGGAGCGAGTCCGCCTCCGCGCGCAGATCGGCCAGCTCCTTGCGCAGCTCTTCGAGCCGGGCCTTGCTCGCCTGGTCATCTTCCTTTCCGAGTGCGGCCTCCTCGACCTCCAGCCGCATCACCCGGCGAGTGAGCTCGTCGAGCTCAGCTGGCATCGAGTCGATCTCCGTGCGGATGACGGCGCATGCCTCGTCGACTAGGTCGATTGCTTTGTCCGGCAGGAACCGGTCGGCAATGTACCGGTGGCTCATAGTGACCGCCGCGACGAGTGCGCTGTCGGCGATCTTCACACCATGGAAGACCTCGAGGCGCTCGCGCAGCCCGCGCAGGATCGATATCGAGTCCTCGGTCGAGGGCTCTTCCACCATGACCGGCTGGAACCGGCGTTCCAGCGCAGCGTCCTTCTCGATGTAACGCCGGTACTCGTCGATGGTGGTCGCGCCGATCATGTGCAGTTCCCCGCGGGCCAGCATCGGCTTGAGCATGTTGCCGGCGTCCATGGACCCTTCGGCGGCGCCGGCACCGACTACGTTGTGCAGTTCGTCTACGAACAGCAGGATGCGCCCCTCTGCCGCCTTGACCTCCGCCAGGACTGCCTTGAGGCGCTCTTCGAACTCACCGCGGTATTTGGCTCCGGCCACCAGGGCGCCCATGTCCAGGCTGAAGATGGACTTGTCTTTGAGGCCCTCGGGGACATCGCCGCGAGTGATCCGCTGCGCGAGACCTTCGACGATCGCGGTCTTGCCAACGCCAGGATCGCCGATCAGGACCGGGTTGTTCTTGGTCTTCCTGGACAGGATCTGGATCACCCGCCGTATCTCGGCGTCACGTCCGATGACCGGGTCGAGCCGGCCAGCCGCAGCGTCGGCGACGAGGTCCTGACCGTACTTTGCCAGGGCTTCATAGGCTGTCTCAGGCATGGCCGAGGTGACTCGCTGGTTACCGCGGAGCTTGGTCAGCGCCTGCAGGAAGGTATCTCTGCTCACGCCAGCCTGCTCTAGCAGCCGTCCGGAAGTCGTTGACGGGCCTTCAGCCAGCAGCGCCAGCAGCAGATGCTCGACCGAGACGTACTCATCCTTCAGCCGCTGGGCTTCCTGCTCGGATACGTCCAGCAGCCTGGCCAGCCGCTGCGTGACGTTCACCTGACCTGGGCTTACCCCAGGCCCGCTGACATGCGGCCGCCGCGCAAGCTCCGCGTCGAGTTCTTTGTGCAACTGATCGGGATCGGCGCCGGCAAGAGTGAGCAGGCGCGGCACGATGCCCTCGCTCTGATCGATGAGAGAGAGCAGCAGGTGCTCGCCGTCCACCTCGGGATGCCCGTAGCGCAGCGCCTTAGTCTGCGCGTCGTGCAAGGCCTCCTGCGACTTCTGCGTCAGTCGTGCCGGGTCCATCGCGTTACCCCCAATGTCGAGTTACCCGCCTGGCTGCCGGGAGCTCCGCAAGGCCGTCTGGAGCGCCGCGATCCGGTCGAGCAGGTCAGTGACCAGTCCGATGGCGGCGTAATTGAGCGCGAAGCCGGCGCGCAGCCGCTGGATCCTCGCAGCCGCGGCCACCTGGCTCGGGGCGAACCACAAGCATCCGGTCCGGTCGGGGATTGCCTCCAGCAGGCCCATGGCCACGAACCTGCGGACCAGCTCCGGGTGCATTCCTGTGGCTGCCGCGAAATGATCCAGATCAAGCTGCGTCGTGCGGACGATGGCGTAGGTCACCTCCGCCTCCTCGGGTCGAAAGCGGAAACGGCAGCCAGCTGGCCGAACAGGTCCCGCTCGGCCTCGGTCGGCTGGGGCGGCACCATGATCTTGGCTTCGGCGTACAGGTCGCCGGGCTCGCCTCGCGGATTGGGCAGGCCGCGGCCGCGCAGCCGCAGCCGCCGCCCGCACGATGTTCCGGCCGGGACCGTGACCGAGGCATCCCCGCCCGGAGTTGGCACCGCCACCGATGTCCCGAGCGCAGCCTCCCATGGCGCGAGCCGCAGCTCCACATACAGGTCGCGGCCCTCAAGCCGGTACAGCGGGTGGGGTGCGATCCGGACCACCAGGTACAGGTCGCCGCTGCGGGCTCCGTCGCTGCCGCGGCCACCCTGGCCGGCCACTCTGATCCGCTGCCCCTCGGTCACCCCGGGCGGGATCGTCACCTCTACAGTTCGGGTGCCATCGTCGCCGGAGAGACGGACCGCCCGCTGGGTTCCGTGGTAGGCATCCTCGACGGTGAGCTGGATGTCGGTGGTCTGATCGGCTCCCGGCACCGGTCCCCAGCCACGCGCGCCGCGCCCGCCCCGGCCGCCGAACAGCCCGCCGAATAGCTCATCTATGTCGATGTCGCCGCCGGTGGTGTAACTGAAGCCCGGGCCGCGCCCGGCCTGCCCGCCTCTGGCGCCGGCGCCGGCCCGTTCGCGTGCCCGCGCGCCGGCCTGCGCGTGCCGCCATGTCTGCGGGTCCATGCCCTCAGGAACTTGCCGGAAGTCGGGGCCGAAGGCGTCGTAACGGCTTCGTGTCTGCGGATCCGACAGCACGTCGTATGCCTCCGAGACGTCCTTGAAACGCTCCGCTGCGGCCGGATCGGAGTTGACGTCGGGGTGATATTGCCGGGCTAGCTTGCGGTAGGCCCGCTGGATGTCTTGCTGGCTGGCGTTCCGTTGCACGCCCAGGATCTGGTAGAAGTCTCGGTCCGCCATCAGCCGTCCCTGGCGACAACTACCTGGGCGGGCCGCAGCTGGCGGTCTCCTTCACCGTAGGCGGGCCGGACGACGTCGATCACCGAGCCGGCCGGGGCGTCCGCCTCGGATACTGCGGCGATCGCCTCGTGCCGGGCCGGGTCGAACGGGGTACCAAGGTCATCACGCCGGGGGAAGCCAAGCTGGGACAGCACGCCCATGGCCTGCTCCAGAACTGCCCTGATCCCCTCGACGATGGAGCCAGGATCCGCCTGCGCATGATCCAGCGCGCGCTCGAGGTTGTCGACGACGGGCAGCCATCGCGCCGCGACTTCGGCCCTGGTCTCCGCCCTGGCCGCGCTAACCTGGCCTGCGCACCTCTTGCGGAGGTTGTCCAGATCAGCCAGCGCGCGCAGCCGCTGGTCCTCCAGCTCCGTGATCCGCTGCGTCAGCTCCGAGATCTGCTGAGCCGGTTCCGCTGGCGACGTGTCAGCTGCCCCGGCGTCCGGCTCGCGCCCCGACCCGGCCGCCGGATGATCAGGATCGGGCGGCCGGGCGGGTGGGGGAGAGTGCTCATTCATGAGTGGTGAACTCGGCGTCGATCACGTCGTCGCCCTGGGCCCGTGGCGGGATCTCGGTCTCGGTTTCCGGCTCGCGTCCCGCGGTGATGATCTGGTACACCTGCTGGAGCTCGGCTGTCAGCGTCCGGAGCCGGTCCAGCGGCGCCTGATCGCCCAGCGCCTGCCGCGCCTCCGCCACCACGTTCTCGGCCCGTGCCTTCTCGTGCACCGGCAGTGTGTCGCCGCGCTCGCCCAGCACCCGGTCGACCTGGTAGGCGGCTGAGTCGAGCTCATTGCGCGCTTCGGTCAGCTCGCGCAGCCGCGAGTCCTCCTCACGGTGCCGCTCGGCGTCGGCGACCATCCGCTCAACTTCGCTCTGCTCCAGGTTGGTGGTCTCGCTGATCGTGATGCGCTGCTCAGCCCCGGTGTCCTTGTCGCGGGCCGACACGTTCAGGATGCCGTTCGCATCGACGTCGAACGTGACCTCGACCTGCGGCACGCCACGCGGGGCAGGCCGGATGTTCTCCAGCCTGAACCTGCCAAGGACGCGGTTGTCGGCAGCCCGCTCGCGCTCGCCCTGCAGGACGACGATGTCCACTGCGGACTGGTTGTCCTCGGCCGTGCTGAATGTCTCGGTACGCCGGGCCGGGATCGTCGTGTTCCGCTCGATGACCTTAGTCATGATGCCGCC
>Ga0335072_10009768_pt1 | contig 13837 bp, 8 predicted proteins | sample Lox_Sample_21_FD_206725 | JGI IMG/M metagenome (GOLD analysis project Ga0335072, IMG submission 206725) | Soil microbial communities from Loxahatchee National Wildlife Refuge, Florida, United States - Lox_Sample_2.1 | ecosystem: Environmental > Terrestrial > Soil > Wetlands | place: USA: Florida...
AAACAGCGCTGCCTTCTCCTCGGCCGTCCACTTCCGACGCCGCTCAACCCGCGCAATGATCTCGACTTCCGCCAAAGGCACCTCCTGCCGGAGCGTCAGAAGCCCGCTCCAGGGGACACAATTCTCGGAGGTTCCGGCCGGGATTTCTACACGCGGCTGACCGGGCGCTTACATTGCGTCCGGCGCAGCAATTCTATTCGCTGGCGGGGTAAGCCATCCCAGAGGCTGGGTTGAACTCGCACGCCAAGGAATTTTGCGACAGAACCCCTGCAACTCCGTCTCCAGCTTCGTCACGGGCTCAAGACCTACCGTAGCCGGAACAAACCCCACAGACTCGGCCCCACTAGAGATTACGGTTATGCTGCGTTGCCTGAATGAGCCGGCACCGTAAACTGAAAAATGGCGCCTCTGGGCAAATTTGCAGTCACCCACAGCCGCCCCCCATGAGCTTCGATAATCGACCGGCAGATCGACAGCCCCATGCCCAAACCGGCCGGCTTCGTCGTGTAGAATGCATCGAACACCCGTTCGGCATTCGGTGCAGCCAAGCCTGGCCCCGAATCCTCTACCGTGACCAGCACTTCCCCCGCTTCGGTCGTCCGCGTGCTGATGCGCAACTGCCGCGCCCGGCTGCTGACGCCGCTCATGGCCTCCACGGCATTCATCACCAGGTTGAGAATGACCTGTTGCAGTTGCACCCGATCGCCCTCGATGAGCGGCAAGCCGGTGGCAAGATCTGTGAACACGGAGATGTCGTGCTTCACAACCTCACCACTGGTGAGCCCAATCACCTCGTGAACTGCCTCGTTGATCTCAAGACAGTCATTTCGGGGCGGCGATTTCTTGATCAAATTTCGGATCCTGCTGATGACTTCGCCAGCCCGGACCGCGTCCCTGACGATACGCGCAAGCGCCTGACGCACCTCCTCCAGATCCGGCGGCTGACGGTCGAGCCAACGGAACGCAGCATTAGCATTGGTGACCGTTGCCGCGATCGGCTGGTTGACCTCATGGGCGATCGATGTGGAGAGATGACCCATCATCGCGACCCGGTTCGCATGCTCAAGCTGGAGTTGCACCTCATGGTAGCGCCGATCGCTTTCGCGTGCTTTCGCCTCCATTCGCTTGCGTTCGGTCAGGTCGAGCACGAAGGAGACACCTTTGTTGGCGGTCGCATCAAAACTTGCCATGCCGATCAGCACCGGGACTCGGCTGCCATCCTTTCGGAAATATTCCTTCTCCACCGGTCGCACTGTACCGGTCATCCTGAGCTCCGGGGTCCAATGCCGTTGATGAAGGTCGCGCCATTCAGATGGCGTAAGGCCCCTCCAGCTCAAACGACCGGAGACGAGATCCTCGCGGTCATATCCCACGATATGGAGAAATGCGTCATTGGCCTCGAGAATCCGGCCTTCGAACTCCCAGATGCAAATGCCGATGATATTGGCATCCACAAGGCGACGGATCTTGGCCTCGCGCTCAGCGAGATCACTGTACAGACGGGCATTTTCGAGGGCGATCGCCGCCTGCGACGCCAGGAGCTTCAACACCGCGATGCGGGCCGGCGTGAACACATGCGACGCCAGATTGTTTTCGAGGTATAGCATGCCAATCAGTTTTGTCTGCTTCACCAGAGGCAGGCCGAGGACCGACCGGGCGTGCTTCTGATGGATGTACGGGTCCGCGGAGAACGGGTTCCGGGTCAGGGCATCCTCAAGTATCACGCTGTCCTGCGTCCGAATGACGTACTGGAGGACGGAGATTGGCAGCTCCGCGGGCGTTGCGGGTGTTCCGAGGAGACGGACCCGGACGGTATCACGACCGGTTGTGGCCTCTGCCTCGATCAACTGCTTGCCCTCTTGCGGAAGAACCAGAAGGCCACGCTCAGCACCAGCATGCTGGACCGCGATCACCATGATTGTTTCGATCAGCTTCTCGAGGACGATCTCGCCGGACACCGTTTGGTAGAGCTTGACGACGGTGGCGACATCGAACTGTGCAAGCGGCACCTCCATTGTTGTCGTGACCTGTAAATCCGAAGGTTCCTCGCGAAGCGCAGGATGCAATTGCTCTAGTTGCCGCACCTTTCCCTCCGCTCCCCAGCGGAGACAGCAATCCCGCGCCTTGCGGAGATAGTGGTCGGCGATGCTCGCAAGCTTGCGCATCGCATAGAACCGCGCTGCGAATTCGTTGCCGATGGCCTCATTCTGGATGAATCCGTTTTCGCGCGCCAACCGGATTGCATCCTCATAGAGCTGCTCCGCGTCAATTACGCGGCCTTCAAGGCGAGCGACCTCTGCCGCGAGCAGTACGCGGCGGTCTTCAAAATTACTCGGGCAATGCTGTGCCCAGATTTCCATCTGTCGATAGTGTCCCATCAGGGCTTCCAGGCGTTGAACGTCCCCAGGCGTTGATTCGACGCTGTGGGACCCTGCTTGCGCCAACCCAGCATAGAAATGATACTCTGCATGCTCGAAGAACGGCCGCGACGTCCACATCAGTTTTTGTGCCTCCGCCGCTGCTCCGAGGGCGGCAGCATAGTCGTTCGCCCACACACACGCTTGCAGCTTGCGGACCCAATAGAAGCAGGCAGGGAGTGCGAGATTCGGGTCTGCCTCCAGCCGCTGCTCGAACCGCGTTTCATCGAAGTCCGGGCCATTGAACGAGGTGAATTTGCTGGTCAGGCCCCGCAAGAGCCGGATAATGCGCAGCTGGCCCGTGATCATGTCGACGACGATACCGAACCGCAGCTTCTGGGCAAATTCGAGCCCATTTACCGCCGCCTGCTCTGATTCACTCAGGGGTTCGCCGCAGGCGAGGGAGATAGTGACCAGGTTGTTCCAGCAATGCCCGGCATAGACGAGGTCGCCCGCCCGGTTTGCTTCCTCGAAGGCACGCTGTACATAAACGTAGCTGGACTGGATGCGCTGCGTCCAGGTGTTGCCATTTCCGAAATTCATGTAGACGCGCGCCATGAAAGCATCCAGCCCACGTTTGTTAACCAGATCGACGCTGAGCTGGCTGAAACGGATGGCCGCCGAATAGTCGCCGAAAGACGATCCCAAAACCATGCCGAACCAAACATAACCGCAGCATGATGCGTTGCTGTTGCCATACTGCAGGCTCAGGTTCACCATACGAGCGGACATTAGACAGGCCAGATTTTCGTCACTCATGAAGGCCGGTGGCATGAGCTTGGTGAGAACGTCCATTGTTACGCTCGTGACTGGGTCGTCCATGAGGGGCAGGTCGATCAATTCTGCGATCGAGCGGTCCCCGAGCCGTTGCCATATCCTCTCGTATTCCTGCCGTACATCGTCGTCTGTCGGATGCGGCGACCACTCAATCCCGACACGCCGGAGGTACTGCAGACATACGGCAACGGCGTTATCGTTGTGGATCAGCAGCGTGTAGAGATCCATGCGCAGACATGCGACCGCCGCTTCATCCGCGAGGCTTCCAGTGCGGTAGGAAAGCCGCATCAGCCTCTCCTCCGCCGCAGCAAGATCGCCAGTCAAAAACTCACATTCAGCCCGATGCAGCTCCAGCGCAAAGATAAGGTCATGAGGCTGGTCTCCGCGGTCCTCCGCCACCATGTCGGCCCCTGCGGTGAGGTACTTCAGTGCCGAGGAATAAGCGCTAGCGTCTTTGGCGCGTTTGCCCGCTATGAGGTAGAGGCCGGCGACATGCTCGCGTTCGGTCGGCGTGGTAATCAGCTCTGCGCAGCGATTGAAGTGGACTATGACATCGAAAATGACTTCTTCGAGTTCTCCCGGTGCGACGCCCAATGTGAGCGCCCGGCCGATCCGGAGATGCGTGGCAGCCAGTTCGTCCTTGGCAATGAGCGCGTAAGCCGCCTCGTGGACGCGATCGTGCAGAAACGCATAGGCGTCATCGAGGCGGAAGATGAGACCGGTCCGAACCGCTTCCCATAATCCGTCGTGCACCTTTTGTTCAGACTCGCCGAATAGTGCGGTCAGGGTGGTGATCTTGGCGACGTTGCCGAGACAAGCGAGTTGGCCCAAAGCTTCCTTCGTCACGTCGGGCAGTTGGCCAAGCTTCGCGGCCATCAGGTCGGCCACGTTGTCGGTGAAGCGCTTGGCATGGATGGCAGGAAGATTCCACGTCCACGCTGCCCCGCGATGGTCAAATACAAGCAGCCCGTCGTCGGCCAAGGCCATCAAGAATTGAACAATGAAGAACGGGTTGCCGGCGGTCTTCTCATGCACCAGTTGTGCCAGCGGTTCCGCAATCGTCCGGGTGCAGTGGGCCGAATCTGCAATGAGTTGCCCGATATCGTCAGCCCCGAGCGGAGCAACTACGATTTCCTGCACGCTTCGGCCCGCCTTGCGGACCGTCTCCAGCATCCGCATCAACGGATGCAGTGGGCCGACTTCATTGTCCCGATAGGCGCCAACCAGCATCAGATGCCGGACCTCCGGCTCGCTCACCAGGTGCCCGATCAATTCAAGAGTCGCAGCATCCATCCATTGAAGGTCGTCAAGGAACAAGACGAGCGGATGTTCCGGTTGAGCGAACACATTGAGGAATCGCCGAAACACCAGTTGAAAGCGTTTCTGCCGATCCTGCGCTGCGAGCTCGGGAACCGGCGGTTGCTCCCCGATGACAAGAGCAAGCTCCGGAATTAGGTTGGTCATGAGTTGACCGTTCGGGTCAAGCGCTTCGAGCAACGCATTTCGCCAGTGGTTCAGCGCCGCGTCATCCATGCTGAGCAGTTGACGCACGAGGCTCTGAAAGGCTTGCGCCAGCGTCGCATACGGAATGTCACGTTTGTACTGGTCAAACTTGCCAGCTGCAAACTGGCCACGTGGTGGGATTACCTTGTGCAGTTCGTTGACGATCGATGACTTGCCTACGCCGGAATAGCCCGAGACGAGCACGAACTCGGTTGTTCCCCTGGTGACCACCCGACTGAACGCTGCAAGTAGAACGCCTATCTCTGCCTCGCGCCCATACAGCTGTTCCGTGACAACAAACCGGTCGGCCACGTCGCCCGCGGCAAGCGGGAATCGATCTATCCGGTGGTGCGCCTCCCATGCCGAGAGGCATCGCCGCAGATCCGCCTCAACGCCTGCGGCTGTCTGATAACGCTCCTCCGGGGTCTTGGCGAGAAGTTTCATCACGATCGCGGAGATCTGGTCGGGCACCGAATTCTTCAGCTCACTGGGCGGAGTCGGCTGACGCGCGATGTGGCAATGGATCCATTCCAAGGGATCCGAAGCAATAAAGGGCAGGTTGCCCGTGAGCATTTGATAGAGGATGACACCCAAGGCGTAGAGATCACTCCGGGAGTCAATCGACCGGTTCATTCGGCCCGTCTGTTCGGGCGCCATGTAGGCAAAAGTCCCGGCGATGACCTCTGGCGGCGCAAGGGCCTGACGCTCGCGAGGGAGCCGCGAGGCGACGCCGAAGCCGGTCAACCACACACCGCCGCTAGCTACGTCGACCAGAATGTTGGCGGGCTTGAGATCCTTATGAATCAGGCCCCGAAAATGCATCTGGCGTATCGCGGCGGCGAGCGGGACTGCGATGCACAGAAACTGTGCGATATCCAACGGTTCCTCGAGCAATCGCTCAAGCGGTTCGCCGCCGGGGTCCTCAAGGACCAGCGTGAGCCGCGCTTCGCGGCGAACAAGTTCGATCGGGCGCGCAGCCCAGGCGGAATCTAGTTCGGCTCGCAGTGCATATTGATGCTCAAGGTGTTTGAATGAACCCCCAGAGGGGTGTTCACCAGCTGCAGCAACCAAGAGAGTCGGCGTCAGGCCTTGGTCGGCGCGTCGGTAAAGAATGAACTCGCCGTCCGGCAGCGGTGAAAGCCTGTATGCTGACAACCCCCTCAAGTCGGGCTCTCCTGATTGCCCAGACGTCCTCCTTTACGTCATCGGCATCCATCGGGCCTGGACGCCTAAAATATGCTTTACCCTTTGCCGCAGCTTGGCAATAGAATCAAGTTCTCGCTGTCGCGATTGTGGCCCCGCAGGGCCGTATGAGGATGAGCGATGGCCGGGAATTACCCCCCCTGATCGTGAGTATTCGCCGATTCTTTCGTCCCCACGCCGCCCATTTCACGAGTCGTTTACCGAAGGTGGTGACAGCGCCGCCCGTTCTCAGGCCTCCCGGGAGTGGCGGCGCAGCGGAAGACCGCATGTCCCACAGGTGAAGCAGTGATCTCCGCCAGGGCAGTTGGGCAGTCGGCGCCGGGGAGGATGGCAAAAACGCCTGACCAGGGGAGTTAACAGCGCTCCATTACGTGGTAGACTTCATAGTGACCCGCATCCCTTTCGTGAGGCTCCGTACCGGATCAGCCCGACCAACTTTCGGGAACCCTATACGGTAGCACGGGGCGCCGCTTTTTCTCTGGCGGACTTCCAACAAGCGGGGGAGGAGTTCATGTCATGAGCAAATGTATAGCTTTTCCCGCTGTTCAGCGTGGCGAACGTGGGGTTGATCGGCGGCAATTCCTTAAGAAGCTGTGCCTGGGCGGTGCCGCCATGGCCAGCGCAACCGACCAGTCTCTGTTTCGCGCGCACGCCGACGGAATTGAATTGAATTACACCTTTTGGCCCTTTGGGGACCAGGTCATCGCAGAGAATGCCCGCACTTTTACCGAGCAATACGGGATCAACGTCAGGCTCCAGCCGACCTCGGGCGACTACCCGGCAATCATTGAGACCAAGCTAGTCTCGGGCACGCACCTCGATCTTTTCCGCGCCCAGCGAGGCCAGGCGTCCCGCTGGTTCGCCGCCCAGTGGATTCGACCGATCGACGACATGCCAGACCTCGACAAGATCAATAATGAGGAATTTCCGGCCATCGTAACGGACGCCATGTCCTGGCCCGATCACAGATGCATCGGTCTGACCTACTACAATGGTGGGCCATACTGCATGTTCCGAAACGAAAAGGTTCTTTCCGCCGGCGGGTACGAGGCGACCGCCAATCCAAGCGATTATCCGCAGACCTGGGACGAAATTTACAAACAGGCGGTGGATCTCAAGAAGAAGGGTATCGTTGAGAACCCGATCCTGCCGACCTGGTTCAAGTCGTGGACCGGCACTCCGTGGGCGCTTTACGCCCACTGCGCCTCAGAAGGGGACGGGCTCGTCGACGACGACATGAAATCCACCTTTGGCGTTAGCACGCCGATCCTGAAGGTACTATCGGACTGGAAACGGTGGTGGGACGAGGACCTAGTGCCGCGAGCCATCCTGACTTGGCAGGAACCCCAGATGGCGAGCTCATGGATGAAAGGTCTGCATGCCTTCCACTACCAGTCGGACTACAACAGCTTCGCCTATTCCGATCCGAAGAACGGCGCGTTCGCCCGATACTTCAATATGAATCCGGTCATGCCAGGAGCGACGCACGGCACCACGCTGGTTGGCCATGCCCTGCACGTCATGAGCAACACGCGGCGCACCGACGGGGAGTTGGGGGCAGCCTTCAACCTGATGAAGTCGTTCAGCTGGCGCGACAAGAACAACCAGCTACGCATGCCCAAGGAATGGGCGATGCTGGCGAACCTGCAGATACCCTTTCCCGAGGTGTATGATGATCCAAAGGTAAAACAGGCGATCATGAAGTGGATGTATCCGCCTCTCGCCGGCGAGAACTACCAATGGCTGTTCACGGGGCGGAAGAAGGCCGTCCCGGGCAACCAGCTTAAGGCCAGCTGGCAGCAACAATGGGAAGTCGGCATGCAGCAAATGATCGAAAACGAGTTGCTCATGAAGGGTTCCATGACGCCGAAGGCGGTGGTGGTCAGCATGAAAGACAGTTGGGAAAAGCTTCGGTCTAGGTATGCGAAACGGTAAGGCCGCCTGCTCGTCTGCACCATCCAGGTGGTCGTGATGGCGGCCGTGGTTCTTCAGCATGTGTCGCGTCGCTATCGCGAGACGATTGCCGTGGATTCGCTCGACCTGGAGATCGTCGACAAGGAATTCGTCGTCCTGTTGGGACCCTCGGGGTGCGGGAAGACAACGATTCTCAACATGATCGCTGGGACGGACACACCAACGAGCGGGCGTATCCTGTTCGACAGTCGCTCAATGGAGCAAGTCCCGCCCGAGAAACGCAACGTCGCAATGGTGTTCCAGACCATCGCGCTCTATCCGCACAAGACCGTCTACGAGAACATCGCGTTCCCGCTACGCATGGCCAGGCTATCCCGGCCCGAGATCGATGGGCGCGTTCGCGCCGCCGCGCGAGTGCTGCGCATCGGCGAATTGCTCGACCGCCGTCCGCATGAGCTTTCCGGGGGCCAGCGCCAGCGCGTTGCGCTCGGCCGCGCCGTGGTGCGCGACCCCGTCGTCTTCCTGTTCGACGAGCCGCTCTCAGCGCTCGACGCTGAGCTCCGGGCCGAAATGCGAGTCGAGATCAAGAAGCTCCACGAGCGGCTTGGCGGCACCTTCATATATGTCACGCACGACCAGGTAGAGGCGCTGACGATGGCCGACCGCATCGCTGTCATGGACACGGGCAAGCTTCGCCAATTCGGCACCCCCGACGAAGTCTACCACCGGCCAGCCAACATCAGCGTCGCACGATCCATCGGAAGTCCAGGCATGAACCTGATCGATGGCCGGCCTGTCGAGAATGCAGGCACAGTCAGGTTCGCAGGATTACGGGTGGCCATTCCATTCGACGACGCGATGACCACTGCGGCCCGGGGCAGCCGCGGAATGCTGACCCTTGGGGTGCGTCCTGAAGCACTGTCGATCAAACCAATCGGTCTACCGCTGATCGGCGAGGGCCGTGTCTATGCGATTGAGCCACTCGGCTCGGATCAGTTCGTCCATGTTACCTATGGCGGCACCGACGGCACTGAACTCATCAAGGTCAGAACCTCTCCCGATGCGCGCTTTCAGGTCGGTGACGCCATTTCGCTGCATGCATCGCCGGCCGAAATCTATCTATTCGATGGCATCGGTGATCGTATCTTCCCAAGCGGCTTGCGCCTCCGGTGAAGTGCCTGGCGCAACCGCTGGAGCGGTCCGACGCACGCTTTGCGTTCACCATTGTTGTCGGCCTCCTGCTGCTGAATGTCATCATCTTCATCCTGCCGCTTATCTACGCGGCATGGATCAGTTTCCACGATCGCGACGTCATTCTGCGCACACAGGAATTCGTCGGTCTGGACCACTACCGGCGAATCCTCTCCAGCCCAGAGGCGATTGCTGCCATTTTCCGCAGCATCATATTTACCGCCGTCGCGGTCATTCTCTCGCTCCTGATCGGACTCGGCATCGCCCTCGTCCTCAATGAGGATTTTCCAGGGCGCCCCTTGTTGCGCGCCGTCATTCTCTTGCCTTGGGCGTTCTCGGAAGTTGTCACCGCGACAGCCTGGATCTTCATCCTCAATCCCACCTTTGGTGCGCTGACGGGGCTCTTGCGCCCACTTGGTCTGGTTGAAGCAAATCACGCATGGATTAATGAGAATACTGCGCTTTACTGGGTGGCCATCGCTTTCGTCTGGCACATTGCCCCACTGGGTGCCTTGTTTTTTCTCGCCGGCCTGCAAACGATTCCCGACAGCCTGTATCAGGCGGCGCGGATCGACCGCGCGCCCGCGCTCAGCCGCTTTTTTCATGTCACGCTACCGTATTTGCATCCAACGGTGGTGATCGTGGTCGTCGTTGTCACCATGGAAGCGTTCCGCAGCTTCGACCTGCTTTTTGCCCTGACCCGCGGCGGACCGGGTGCCGCCTCGCAGACCTTCCCAATGCTGATTTTTCGCTACACGTTCGAATTCTCCCAGTACGGCCTGGCAGCCGCAGCCAGTTATATCCTGGCCGCGATCAGCATGATCATCACCACAGTCTGCTACGTGGTGCTGATGCGCCGCCGCCATATCGCGCGGATTGCCGCCGCAGCCATCGATGCGATACCCCGGCCGCGGGCAGCGGGTACAAGGGTAGCAACGCAGCCATGAAAAAGACGCCGGGCGAACGCGCGATTCTATGGGTGGGCGTCGCGCTGGTGACGGCTTGGACCTTGGTCCCGATCGCGGTCATGGTCTGGGTTTCGCTGATGCCGCTCGATGCGCTGATAGACTATGGATTGCTCCAATGGCCGAGTGGCATGAGCCTCGCTAATTATCGGGCTCTGCTGGGCATCGCCAACATCAATGCGGTCTTCGGTGGGGAGGCGGTGGCGGTTGCGTTGGGGTTCTTCAATAGTGCCGTCGTCGCGGGCGCGGTGGCGGTGATCGGCACAGCCGCGGCGGTCATCGGCGGATATGCATTCGGGCGCTTCGACTTTCCCCTTAAGAATGCGCTCCTCTTCGCGCTGCTCTCTGTGCGGGTTCTACCGCCCATCGCCGTCCTCATCCCATATTTCGTGATCCTGTCCACTCTTCACCTGGTCGGCACGTATGTCGGTCTCATCGTAACGTACCTCACAGCGGTCGTACCGCTCCTGACGTGGGTCCTGATGGATTACTTTGCGAGCCTCCCGCTCGAGATTGAGCGCGCTGCCCGCATCGACGGCTGCGGCCGGCTGCGGACACTGTGGCATGTCACCATGCCGATGGCAGCGCCAGGCATCGCTGCCGCCTTCGTTATCGCGTTCCTGACCGCCTGGAATGAGCTGTTGTTTGGCCTCGTCCTCACGGGGGGCACTGCGAAGCAGACACTCTCACCGGCCCTGCTCGCCTTCTCTCCAACCATGCCGAGCACCGGGACGGCCAATCTCGGAATGACCCTGTTTGCCGCCAGCAGCGTTCTCTCCACTGTGCCGCCACTCTTCCTCGCATTACTCGCGCAGCGCTACATCAGGCGGCTAAACGTCGCCGACCCGGTGTTATCACAGGTATTGAGATGACCGTCCCTGTTGATGGCTTGGCCATATTAGACCACGGCCAGAAAAGATTGACTCGAGGTCATGCTGGTTAATGTCCGTGACGCCAAACTACCCTGACAGCCAACAGCCGCCACTTTGCTCCCGGGCTTTCATGGTGCCATGACCGACACACTCCGCGCAGTCCGCACCCGCCGGCTGGCCCGCCTGCCCGACGGTCGGACGCCGCCGGCACCGCGCCGCCCTGGCGATGGCGAAATCGAAAGCCTACCAGGCCTCCGCGGACGCGCCCGGCACGCTGCGGGCATACAAGGCCGATCTGGAGAACTTCAGGTCCTGGTGCGTCTCGCACGGCTTCGCGCCCATGCCGGCAGCACCGGAGACCGTCGGCGCGTATCTCGCAGCGGCCGGGTTGGGGTATGCGCTGCCCACGCTGTGTCGGCGACGGTGACCAGGCCGTGATTGCGCAGCATGAAGAAGTTCTTGTCGCCCAGGTCGTGGACGAGCCGGGGCTTCTCGTCCTCGCGCAAGGCCACACCTTCATAGTCGTGGTAGGCCAGCGACGACAGCACGAAGATGGACTGCTGCGAGATCGGCAGCACGCCGCCCTTTTGCGCTGATACGGCAACACCGTTCACGCTGTGCGCATGGAGCACGCATTTCGCGTCCTCACGCGCGGCATGGATGGCGCTGTGAATGGTAAAGCCAGCCGGATTGATCTCGTGCGGCGAGTCCATGACCTTATTGCCGTCGAGGTCCACCTTCACCAGGCTGGACGCGGTGATCTCGTCGAAGGTCATCCCGTACGGATTGATCAGGAAATGGTGGTCCGGGCCCGGCACGCGTGCCGACAGATGGGTGAAGATGAGATCATCCCAGTGGAAGTGGGCGACCAGGCGGTAGGCCGCGGCAAGCGCCACGCGGTGGTCCCATTCCTCGGGGGTGACCCGGTCACGAACGTTGGCCGACGAGGCGAGCGGTGTCATTGCGTTCTCCTTGTTTTTTTCGACGGTCGGGGTTGGCGGTAACGCGACGGATTGACATTCCATCCGTCTATGTAGACAGTGGATACACCTGCATGTATCCGATGTCAACATCACAGGAGCCGCCGTGCCGACGAAAATCCGCCCCGCCAAGTCACAGCCCTATCACCACGGCGACCTGCGCCGCGCGCTGATCGAGACGGCACTGCAAATGGTTACCGAGGAGCAGGACTGGACCTTCTCGCTTCGGGAAGTCGCACGCCGCGCCGGCGTGAGCCATCGTGCGCCATACAATCACTTCCCCGAAAAACTCGACCTACTCGCCGCCATTGCGGCCGTCGGCTTCGAGCGGCTGCGCGACGGCTTGCTGCGGGCGATGGCCGGCATCGACGAGGCGAAGGCGCGCCTTGCCGCGATCTTGCGGACCTATATGCGTCTTGGGCTGGAAAACCCCGCGCTCTATCGGCTGATGTTCGGCCCCGCACTGTCCGGCGCGGGCTCCGCCGCCCGCCCGGCCGTCGCCCGCGAGGCGGGCGCGGACGCCAGGGCAGTACTTGAGGATGTGATTCTCTACGGCGCCCGCTCCGGCGCGTTCGCCGTCTCGCCCGACGACCCAAAGGCACTCGCCCTCGCCGCACTCTCCCCCTGGTCTGCCGCGCACGGCCTTACGATGTTCATGATCGACAGAATCCCGCGACCCGATCTCTCGGTCGATGAGTTGATCGACGCGCTGCTGCGTATGGTCGTAGCGGGTCTGCGGCAACCCCGTGCCGAACAGCCACGCCCTGCGGCCGCCAATGCGACCGAAGCGGAAGGAATCACGTGATGATCACGCCGGCATTCATCTTCACGATCTTCATGCTGACCTTGGGGCCGATAAAGACGGTGCCGGCGTTCTTCGCGATGACCCTGGACCAGGCGCCGGCGGACGTGCGCGCGCTCGCGCTTAAGGGCGCGGCGGTCGCGACCGCCGTGTCCCTGTTGATTGCCCTGGTCATGACCGGGGTCGCCGCGTCGTGGCGCATCTCGCGGGACGACGTGCGGCTCGCCGGAGGCATTCTCCTTTTCCTCGCCTCGCGCGAAGTGATCGGGCAATTCAATCGCCCAGCAGTGTCGCCGCAGCCCGTGCTACCAACGCAGGCGGCGGTGACGCCACTGGCGATTCCGACCATCGTCAGCCCCTGGGGCGTCACCGCGATTCTGTTCTTCGCCGACCTTGCGCACAGCGATTCGAAGCTGTTCACCGCCGTGATCGGGTCCTGCTACTCGTCATGCTGCTCAATCTAGGCGGCATGCTGCTCGCCCGGCCACTCGTCGCATGTGTCGGAATGATAAGCGGGTGGTGGGCTGGATTTTCGCCGTCTTGCAGGCCGGCCTCGCGGTGGATGCCGTCGTCACCTCGCTACGCAATCTTGCCCTCTTCCAGCCGATGCCGTGAGCAGTGCGAGTTGCGCGTGTCGGTGCCGGCCACGAGCGGACGTTCCGGATTTGGACTCGCCCCCCGGGAGTGGAGGGTTTGCTAAGGAACCCGGACACCTCAGGAGGGCGGCATGACGGAGAAGCGCATCCGGCGACGGTGTTCGATTACATCGAAATATTCTACAATCGCCAGCGTTTGCATTCGGGCGTCGGCTACTGCACACCGCTCGAGGCTCGTGCCAGAATGAACCAGGTTGCCGTTGCGCTCGCAGCGTAGTGCTCTGATCTCGACCCTCCACCCCCCGGGGCAAATCCAGGCCGGCCTTGGGCGCGGCCTAACGTGGATCGATCAGCAAAGGAGGCGCTCCGAACGGCCGCCGATCGGGCGGACGGGATCGCGCAGTGCCGGAAGCGGATCGCGGACCGGCACCTCCAGCTGCCGAGAGGGCATGGCTGCTTTCCTACGCGGCTGAATGCAAAACCTGGTCGGCGACCTCGGGAACTGACAGCCGGCCGCGTCACGCTTGGAGTTCCCCTCTCTCGTCGTGAGAGAGAGGAACGTTCCGACTGCGGCTTACGCGGCGGGTTGCATATCCCCAAGGACCGCCTTGTTCGTT
>Ga0335072_10009769_pt1 | contig 13836 bp, 10 predicted proteins | sample Lox_Sample_21_FD_206725 | JGI IMG/M metagenome (GOLD analysis project Ga0335072, IMG submission 206725) | Soil microbial communities from Loxahatchee National Wildlife Refuge, Florida, United States - Lox_Sample_2.1 | ecosystem: Environmental > Terrestrial > Soil > Wetlands | place: USA...
TCGATCGGGAGCGCAATCAGTAACAAGAATCCGATCGCCGAGACGATCATTCCGCCGGTGGCGAACGGGCGCGCCCCGAAACGGTCCGCGAGCCGGCCCGAGATCGGCCCGGCCACGAGGAACCCGGCCGACAGCGGCAGCATGTAGATGCCGGCCCACAGCGGTGTGTCCTTGAAGCCGTAGCCGTGCAGAGGCAGCCAGATCCCCTGGAGCCAGAGAATCAGCATGAACATCAGCCCGCCCCGGGACAGCGCGGCCAGGAAGGTGGCCACGCTTCCGCCGCTGAACGCCCGGATCTTGAACAGGTCGAGGCGGAACATCGGCGCGGCCACCCGGCGCTCGATCATGACGAACACGATCAGCAGCACGATCCCGCCGCCCAGCGCGGCGATCACTCCCGGAGCCGTCCAGCCCATGTTGTGCCCGCCGTAGGGCAGGATCCCGTACGTGATCCCGACGAGCACCGCGATCAGCCCGACCGCGAACGTGACGTTGCCCCACCAGTCGATCTTTGCGGGCCGGCGGATCCCTCGCTCCTCGAGCTTCAGATAGGCCCACACGGTGCCGAACAGACCGAACGGCACCGACACCAGGAACACCAGGCGCCACGCTACCGGCGCGAGCACGCCCCCGAGCACGAGCCCGATGAACGATCCGGCGATCGCCGCGACCATGTTGATCCCGAGCGCGAGCCCACGCTCCTCGGCCGGAAACGCGTCGGTCAGGATCGCGGACGAGTTCGCCATCAGGCACGCCGCGCCGATCCCTTGGACGACGCGCATGATGATCATCCACAACGCGCCCGCGCTCCCGTCGAGCCACGTGACCGACAGCAGGATCGAGCCGGCGGTGAAGATCGCGAAGCCAAGGTTGTACATCCGCACCCGTCCGAAGATGTCCCCGACCCGGCCGAGGCTGACCACGAGCACCGCCATCACGACCATGAAGCTGAGGAGCATCCACAGCAGGTAGCTCGTGTTCGACGGGATCAGCGGGTTCAAGTGAATCCCGCGGAAGATCGCCGGGAGCGCGATGATCACGATCGACTGGTTGATCACCGCCATCAAGATCCCGAGCGTGGTGTTCGACAGCGCGATCCACTTGTACCGGTCCGGGTGCGCCGCCGGAGGACCGCCGTTCGCGCCGGAGGCTCCGTTCGTCGCGCTCACTGCGACAACCTCGCGATCAGCTTGTCGAGGATCTCGACCGCCTCGGCGAGCGTCTCGACCTCGCCGTCGTCAAGCGTCGCCATCTCCTCGTGGAGCAGCGCGCGGTACTCGCCGCGCAATTGCGCGAACGTCTCCTCGCCCTTCGGCGTGAGGCTGACCAGCACCGCGCGGCGGTCGCTCGGATCGGGAATCCGCTTGACCCAGCCCCGTTCCTCCAGGCGATTGACGAGCAGCGTGATCGCCGGCTGCGTCACGCGCTCTTCGGCCGCGAGCTCGGTGATCCGTCGCGGCCCGTCATTGAGCGTGCGAAGCACCCCAACCTCGGTCCGCGACACGCACACCGTCGAGCGCGTCAGGAACAGCCGCGACAGTGCCGAGCTTCGCTGGGGCAGCGCCTCCGCGATCTCGTCGAGCTGGCTGCTTCGCTTGGCCCCAGCTTGCTCCATGAGGCGCTTATATTATCGACTAATGGGATCGCGGGGTGCGCCTGGACGGCTGCTCACCCGGCAGTATGTGCGCGAGATGAGTCGTCCGCTTCTCTGGCACCTCCCGGTATCCCACTACAGCGAGAAGGTCCGCTGGGCCCTCGATCACAAACGCGTCGCGCACCGTCGCCGAGCCCTGATCGGCGGCGTTCACATCCCGATCGCGATGGTGATCACCCGCGGCCGCCGGTACACGCTGCCCATACTCGAGCTCGACGGCCGCACGATCGGCGACTCGACCGCGATCATCGCCGCCCTCGAAGATGTCTGCCCCGACCCGCCCCTGTACCCCGCCGATCCCGGCGAGCGCCGGCGCGCACTCGACCTCGAGGACTGGTTCGACGAGCGGCTCGGCCCGCACATTCGGCAGTTCGTATTTCATGCCCTCCGCGGCGAGCAGGAGCTGTTCGACGACCTGGCCGCGTCCCAGATCCCTGTCCCCCTGAGGCGCTACCGCCGGCTCGCCGGCGCCTACGGCCGGGGCTTCACCGCGCTGCGCTACCAGACCGCCAGTGATCACCGGGCAGACGACGCGCTGCGCGGCGTCACCGCTGCGTTCGACCACCTGGAGTCAGAGCTCGGCGACCGGCAGTACCTGGTCGGCGACCGCTTCACCGTCGCGGACCTGACCGCGGCGGCCCTCCTATACCCGCTGGTGCTGCCGCCAGAGGGGCCGCTCCAGATGCAGTCGCCCGCGGCCGTGTCCCGGGTCCAAGCTGCGCTCGCGGATCGCCGGGGCTATCGCTGGGCCCAGGAGATGTTCGCCCAGCACCGTCGAGCTGAGCCTCAGGCGCGACTCTCGCCCAGGTAGCTCGCGGTCAGCAGCGCGCTGTCCGCGCGCAGCCGTTCGGCGCTGTCGCTTGCCACCAGCTCACCGTGCGAGAGCACGTAGCCGCGGTCGGCGATCTCGAGCGCGAGGTGAACGTGCTGCTCGACCAGCAGCACCGCGGTCCCGTGCGTCGACGCGAACTCCCGCACGACCGGGAGCAACCGCTCGACGATCACGGGCGCGAGGCCGAGGCTGAGCTCGTCGAGCAGCAGCAGCCGCGGGCGCCGGCTCAGCGCCCGCGCGATCGCGAGCATCTGCTGCTCGCCACCCGACAGCAACCCCGCCCGGCGCCCGCCCAAATCGCGCAACGCCGGGAAGTGAGCGAACGCGGCGTCCAGTTCGGGCCCTTCGCGGACCCCGTCGAGCCGGAAGTGCTCGCTCACGGTCAGCCCGTAGAAGATGCCGCGACCCTGCGGGACGTGCACGATCCCGCGCCGAACCCGCGCCGTCGGCGAGATCCCCTCGAGGTCGGCGCCGTCGAGCCGCACCAGTCCGCCCATCGGCTTCACCAGCCCCGAGATCGCCCGCAGGGTCGTCGTCTTGCCGGCGCCGTTGGCCCCGATCAGCGCGACGACCTCGCCCGGCGCCACCGACAGCGTCAGACCGCGAACGACCGGCGCGCGGTCGTAGCCGGCGCTCAGCGCGTCGAGCTCGAGCGTCGCGCTCATCGAGTCGGCGCCCACGGCTGCCCCAGATCGAGCGGCCAGCGCGGCGACGGAACCGTCGCCGCGTCGTCGATCCCGTCGGACCCCGCCGTCACGGCGGCGTCCCGCCTGAACTCGCGGGGCGAGCAACCGTATGCCTGGCGGAACAGCCGGCTGAAGTGCGGCGCGCTCGGCAACCCCCAGCGGCTGGCGATCGCCGAGATCGGCTGATCGGCGAACGCCGGGTCGAGAAGGTCGCGACGGCAACGATCAAGCCGCGCGGACCGTATGAAGTCGCACACCCGGAGGCCCTCGGCCTCGAACACTCGATGCAGGTACCGGGTCGAGATGAAGCACGCGCGCGCGAGCTCCTCGGGATTCAGCCCCGGATCGCCCAGCCGCGCCTCGATGTATGCCTGGGCGTGGATCAGGAGCTCCGCCGTCGACCGCGGGCGCGGCACCCGGGTCGCATCGAGGTCCACGTACAGCCGTCGGACCAGGTCGATCACGTGCTCGGCCAGTCCGATGTCGCCGCTGCCGATGCTGCCGTCGGCCAGACCGTTCGCGGCCTCGCTGAAGAACCGCGCCGCGAGCCGGGGCAGCCCCGCCTCGCCCGGGATCGTGACCGCGGTCAGCCGCGACACCTTGCCGGCGTGCTTCCCGAGCGTCGACTTCGGCAGCCGCAGGACCAGCAGGTCGAACGGCGCGTCGGCGCGGAAGATCGCAGGCTGGGACGTGTCGTAGCTGGTGATGTCGCCGGGGTTGAGCGTCGTCGCCCGGTGCTGCTGGGCTCCGTGCAGCCGGCCCCGCAGCAACAGGGACACGTGCAGGCATTCCGGGTCGCCGGCGACGATGTCGCGGGGCGTCCGCCGCATCGTGTTCGGGCCCGCCGCGATCCTGTACACGCCGATCGTCCCGAGGTGGTCGGCCCACATCCGCGCCCAGAACCGGTCGTTCGAATCCGTCCCGATGTGCAGCGGGTGATAGGCGTCGCAGGACGACTGGGCCCAGAATTCGACCCGGTCCGATGCCGGCACCGCGTTGGTGTCGATCAACAACGTCATCGTGCGCCAGAACAGCTCCGTGGCTGGTGCAGCGTCCTGTCTCTCCCTCGACTGTATGGGCTGCAGGTCGGCACTCTACTACCGCGTGCGGGCCCTTTCGATGAGTACCCCGTTTGCGTTTGGTGAGCCACCGTGCATCCCGCGCACAACCACTTGTCGTTCAGCGCACACCCCGCCACGGCCCGTTGCTTCTGCGCGCACACCTCGCCAAAGCCGCTGCGCCCGGACACCGGCGCGGGCCTAGCATCGCCCCCACTTTCACAAGCACAGCGCCATCCCAGGGAGGAGGAGTGGAATGGACCGAATCCTTGCGACCCACACCGGGAGCCTGATCCGGCCGCCCGAGTTGCTGGCGTTCCTCGCAGCCAAGGAACGGGGGCAGGACTACGACGAGGAGGCTTACCAGAAGACCCTGCGCGCGGCCGTCGACGACGTCGTCGACAAGCAGGTCGAGGTGGGCATCGACGTGCCCGACGACGGCGAGATGGGCAAAGCCAGCTGGATCACGTACCTATACGAGCGGGTCAGCGGCCTCGAGGTCCGCCCGATCCAGCTCGAGGGCGGCACCATGTATCCCCCGAGTCGGGACCGCCAGGCGTTCCCCGGCGCCTATATGGTGATGGACGCGCTCGAGAACGCCAGCGTCAACGAGTCGAACGCCGCCGCCTCGAGCGCGCTGCCCGACGAGGAGGCCGCGGCCTCCGGCGAAGGGGTGGCGTGGGTGTGCACCGGCCCGCTGACCTACGACCGGACCGCGGTGGACCGGGACATCGCCAACTTCAAGGCAGCCCTTGACCAGCACGAGGGCGAAATCGTCGACGGCTTCCTGCCGGTGGTGGCGCCCGCCAGCACGTACTGGCTCCTCAACGAGTACTACGCCGGCGAGGAGGAGTTCATGTTCGCGCTGGCCGACGTGTTGGGCGAGGAGTACCGGGCGATCGTCGATGCCGGGCTGCTGGTGCAGGTCGACGACGCGGTGATGATGCACGAGGCGGACACGATGATGTCGCGCGGGCAGTCGTGGGACGACTACCGCCGGTGGGCCGACCTGCGCGTGCGCGCGCTCAACCACGCGCTGGGGGGCCTGCCCGAGGACCGCGTCCGCTACCACGTGTGCTGGGGCAGCTGGCACGGCCCGCATGCGTTCGACCCGGAGCTCAAGGACGTCGTCGACCTGATCCTGGCCGTGAACGCTGGAACCTATGTGATGGAGCAGGCCAACGCCCGGCACGAACACGAGTGGCGGGTGTGGGAGGAGGTGCCGCTGCCCGAGGGCAAGAAACTGATCCCGGGCGTCGTCACGCACCACACGAACGTCATCGAGCATCCCGAGCTCGTGGCGCAGCGGCTGGTCCGGCTGGCCAACGTGGTCGGCAAGGAGAACGTGCTCGCCGGCACCGACTGTGGCTTCGCCCAGGGGGCGTTCATAGAGCGCGTGCATCCCGAGATCCAGTGGGCGAAGCTCGCCGCACTGGCGGAAGGCGCCCGGCTGGCATCTCGAGAGCTTTGGGGCGCGGCGGCCGCGGTCTGAGCGACGCGGCGGTGAAGCGCATGACTTATCCACAAGGAGGAGAACGTGACCATGCAGGCACGTAGAGGGTGGCTCGGAGTGGTGGCGCTGGCCGCCACCCTGATCGTCGCGACGGGCTGCGGCAGCAGCAAGAGCAGCAGCTCGACGACGTCGACCGCAGCCGCGGCGCCCAGCTCGAGCTCGACCAGCGCAAGCGCCACAACACCGGCAACCAGTGCCGGCAGCGGTGGCGCCGGGGCGGCGTCGGTGACCAATTACCTGACCTATGTCGACGGCAAGGCCGGCAAGGCCAACCCGTCGCTCCCGCCCGTGACCGTCGGCTGGGTCAACCAGCAGGGCGGCCAGCAGGTGATCGGGGCGCTCGCCACCAACGGCGCGGAGCTCGCGGTCAAGTACATCAACGACCAGCTCGGCGGGATCGACGGCCATCCGCTGGTGCTGAGCACGTGCTTCATCACCTCGGCCGAAGAGGAAGGCACGACGTGTGCCCAGAAGTTCCTCGCCAATAAGAGCATCTCGGTGATCGACGTCGGCGCGGTGGCGATCGGAATCCAGTCGCTGTACTCGACGCTCGGCACCGCCAAGCCGGTCATCACCGGCGTGTCCGTGACCCCGGTCGACTCGACCAAGGCCAACGCCGTGATCCTGTTCGGCGACGTCACCCACGTGCTGGGCCCGTTCGGCACATACGCGAGTCAGGTCCTGCACGCCAAGACGGCCGCGCTTGTCTACCCGGATATCGCGGGCATCACCGATGGCGCGGCGGCGATCTCCGCGTCGCTGAAGGCGGCGGGGGTCAAGGTCAAGAGCGTCGCATATGACCCGAACGAGACCGACCTGATCGGTCCGCTCACCAGCGCGGGCGCCTCGAGCGCCGACCTGGTGATCCCGTACACCGAGGCCGGCGGTTGCGTCGACCTGGCCAAGGGGCTCAAGCAGCTCGGCATCACCGACGCCAAGAAGATCCTGTCGGCGCCGCTGTGCCTGAACACCCAGGTCGCGCAGGGTCTCGGCGGCGACTTCCCGATCTGGACCTACGCGATCGCGAGCTCGCTGTACGGTGACCCGACCGACCCGGGCATGCCGGCGTACATGAAGGTGACCGCGCAATACGGACAGCAGGCAAACGCGCCCGATCCGTGGAACATCGTGTCGTTCGGACAGATGCTGACCACAGCGCGGTTCCTGAACCAGCTCGGATATAGCGGCATCACCCCATCGGCGGTGCTGGCCAAGGCCAAGTCGTTCACCGGGCCGGTCGCCCTCGGGGCACCGTCGCTCCAGTGCGGCAAGTACCCGAGTGCGCCGGCGGTGTGCAACGATCGAACCCAGTTCTTCCTGTACAAAGGGAAGCACGTGTTCGTGAAGGCCGCGGGCTGGTTGCAGCCGCCCGCATGAGCAGACAACTCGATTGACCGGGCCCGCGGCGTAGCGTGCAACAGGTACTGCTGTACGCGCTCCTCGGGCTCGGCTCGGGCGCACTGATCGCCGGGATCGCGCTCGGGGTCGTCCTGACCTACCGAGGCTCCGGGATCATCAACCTGGCGACCGGCGGGTTCGCGATGCTCGCCGGCTACGCCTTCTGGGCGATCCGGATCGATCTGCTGCACTGGTCGACCGGGCCCGCGCTCGTCGCCAGCCTCGTCGTCGTGCTCGCGGCCGGCGCGGCGACCGAACTGATCGCGTTCCGGCCGTTGCGGACCGCCTCGCCGCTGGCCAAGCTCGTCTCGTCGCTCGGCGTGCTGCTGGTGCTCCAGGCTTCGATGCTGCTCGCGTTCGGCAGCTCCGAGCAGCCCGAGCCGAACGTCCTTCCGCAGAACACCGTGTCGATGCTGGGCGCGGTCATCCCGATCGACCGCTTCATCATCACCGGGATCGTGATCGTGCTGAGCGCCGCGCTGTCGGCGCTGTACAAGTTCACGCGCTTTGGGCTGCGCACGCGCGCTGCCTCCGAGAACGAGGTCGCTGCGATGCTCGGCGGCCTCTCCCCCAACGCGCTGTCGATGGTGAACACGCTGCTCGCGTCGGCGATCGCCGGCGGCATCGGGATCCTGGCGGCCTCGATCACCCAGCTCGACACCGAGACGCTGCCGCTCCAGATCGTGCCGGCGTTGGCCGCGGCATTGCTCGCGCGGTTCACCTCGTTCGGCATCGCGTGCGCGGCCGGGATCGGCCTCGGGATCATCGAGTCGGAGATCCAGTACATCTCGAACCTGTCGTGGTTCCCGACGTCGGGCGGCACCGCGATCCCCGGCGTCGCGGAGCTCGTGATCTTCATCCTGATCGTGCTGTTCATGTATCTGCGCGGCGCGAAGCTGCCCGGCCGCGGAGAGCTCGTCGAGAAGCGGCTGCCCGAGGCGCCGCGTCCGCAGCACCTTGTCCGGACGACCGCGGTCGGCGTCTTGGTCTGCGCGATCGCGCTGGTAGTGCTCCCGTTCGACTTCCGCGAGGCGCTGATCAACACGCTGATCGGGACGGTCATGGCGCTCTCGCTGGTCGTGATCACGGGGTTCGTCGGACAGATCTCGGTCGTGCAGTTGACGCTCGCCGGCGTGTCGGGATTCACGATCTCGCACCTGGCCGTCAACGCCGGGATCGGCTTCCCCTTAGCCCCGCTCGCCGGAACGCTCGTCGCGGTGATCCTCGGCCTGATCACCGCCGCGTCCGCGCTGCGCGTGCGCGGGGTCAGCCTGGCCGTGGTCACGCTGGCCGCGGTCGTCGCGATCACGAACTTCGGTTTCCTCAACACCACCTGGGGCGGCGGCCAGACCGGCTCGCCCGTACCCGAGCTGAAGCTGCTCGGGCTCGACCTCGGGCCCCGGTCGGCGTTCCGTGGACTCGACGGCAACCTCCCGAGCCCGGTGTTCGGCTGGGTCGCGCTTGCGGTCACCGTGGCCGCGTGCTTGACCGTCGCCTGGATCAGGCGCGGCGATCTCGGGCGGCGGATGCTCGCCGTGCGCTCGAACGAGCGCGCCGCCGCGGCGGCGGCGATCGACCCGCGCATGGTCAAGCTGATCGCGTTCGGCATCAGCGCGGCGATCGCGGGCCTGGCCGGCTCGCTGTACGCGTACAACTTCGGCTCGGTCAGCGCCGACCGGTTCGACGTGTTCACCGCGCTCAGCCTGATCGCGTTCGCTTACGCCGGCGGGATCACGCTGATCTCCGGTGCCGTGTTCGCCGGCCTGATCTCCACCCAGGCGCTGTTCCCGTACGCGCTCGACAAGTGGTTCGGGATCAACGGCAACTGGTTCCTGCTGTTCGGTGGCGCGATCCTGATCATCACGCTGATCCAGAACCCGGAGGGAGTTGCCGGCGCGTTCTACAAGAAGATCCACAAGCGGCCGGTGGTGCAGCCGCCGGAACGCGCGCCCGAGCCGGTGTCTACGGGTCTCGCTGCGCTCGACGTCCGTGGGGCCGAGAAGCCTCATCCGGCTGTGGTCGCAAATGCCCCGGTGCTATCCGTGAGCGGCCTGTCGGTCACGTTCGGCGGCGTCCATGCGCTCGAGGGCGTCGACATCGAGGTCCGCGAGGGCGAGCTCGTCGGTCTGATCGGACCGAACGGCGCCGGCAAGACGACGCTGATCGACGCGGTCAGCGGGTTCGTGCCGTTCACCGGGGACGTCTCGCTCGACGGCGAGGACATCGGTTCGCTGCCGGCCTACCAGCGGGCCCGTCGCGGCCTTGCGAGGACATGGCAGAACACCGACCTGTTCGACGACCTCGAGGTCGGCGAGAACGTCGCCGTCGCCGGCGGGCAGACGAGCCGGACGCTCGGGCTGGTCGCCCTCGACTGGGCCGCCGAAGCGATGCCCGACCAGCTCTCGGAGGGACAGCGCAAGCTCGTGGGCGTCGCCCGCGCGCTCGCCGGCGGGCCGAGGCTGCTGTGCCTGGACGAGCCCGCCGCCGGACTCGACACGCGCGAAAGCGAGGAACTCGGTCTCGCGCTGCGCGCCCTGGCCGACGCCGGCCAGTCGACGCTGCTGATCGACCACGACATGGGACTCGTGCTGGGCATCTGCGACCGGGTGGTCGTGCTCGAGTTCGGCCGCGTGATCGCGGACGGCCCGCCCGAGGTCGTTCGACAGGACGAGCGCGTGATCGCCGCCTACCTCGGTGGCGGCGCACAAGTGAAGGAGACCACACGATGACTCAACGCAGCCTGGAGGATCTTCTCCAGAGCATCCCCTCGACGGTCGAGATGCTCCGCAACGCCCAGGTCGGCCCGAACGTGTACCCCGGCGTTCCCGCCGAGTACACCAACTGGCGCGACGAGCAGTGGGCGTGGCAGCACACCTGCGTCATGTACAACCAGTCGTTCCACATGGCCGAGCTGGCCGTCCAGGGGCGGGACGCGCTGACGCTCTTGTCGCGGCTTGGAGTGAACACGTTCACGAACTTCGCGGTCGACAAGGCGAAGCAGTTCGTCCCCTGTACCCCGGACGGCTACGTGATCGGCGACGTGATCCTGTTCCACCTCTCAGACGACGAGTTCAACCTGGTCGGCCGCGCCCCGGTGCTGAACTGGGTCACCTACCACGCGGAAACCGGCGGGTATGACGTGCAGGTGGCGCTCGACCAGCGGAGTGCACTCCGCACCGACGGACGCCGCAAGCACTACCGATTCCAGGTGCAGGGTCCCCACGCGATGGACGTGATCGCCCGCGCGCTCGGCGCGCAGCCACCCGAGCTGAAGTTCTTCAACCTGACCACGGCGCAGATCGGCGGGGTCACGGTGAGAGCGCTTCGGCACGGCATGGCCGGCCAGCCGGGCTGGGAACTGTTCGGTCCGTGGGAGGACTACGACGCGGTCCACGCGGCGGTCGTCGACGCCGGCGGGGAGTTCGGCCTGCGCCTCGTCGGCGGCCGGGCGTACTCCTCGAACGCCCTCGAGTCCGGCTGGATCCCCTCGCCGCTGCCGGCGGTCTACACCGGCGATGAGCTCCGGTCCTACCGCGAATGGCTGCCGGCGACCGGGTACGAAGGCTCGGCGTCGATCGGTGGCAGCTTCGTCTCGCATCAGGTCGAGGACTATTACTTCACGCCGTGGGATCTCGGTTACGGTCACCTCGTCAAGTTCGACCACGACTTCATCGGGCGCGACGCGCTCGAGCGGATGGCCCAAGGCGATCACCGACACAAGGTGACACTGGCGCTCGACGACGAGGACGTCGCCGACACCATCGCGACCATGTTCGGCCCCGGCGATCGCGCCAAGTTCATCGACTGGCCGTCGGCGGTGTACGCGATGCACCCGTTCGACAGGGTCACAGTCAACGGTGACACAGTCGGCGTCTCGACCTGGATCGGTTACAGCTTCAACGAGGGCAAGATGCTGACGCTGGCCGTGCTCGACGCTCAGTACGCCGAGCCCGGGACCGAGGTCACGTTCCTGTGGGGCGAGGAGGGCGGCGGCACGGCCAAGCCGACCGTCGAACCCCACGTGCAGCGCGAGCTACGAGCCGTGGTCAGCCCGGTGCCGTACGTCGAGGCGGTCCGGAGCGGCTACGCGCCGGATAGCTGGCGATCGGCGCGCACCTGAGCGCTCGTCACAGCCGGATCGCGACGAGGACGATCGACCCGAGCGACACGACGACCGCGGCGGCGGTCAGATACATCACGGTCGGCGAGGACAGCGGACTGTAGCTTCCCTGGCGCAGCGCTTCGTTCGTGCGTTGCTGTCGGACGCCGCCGATCACGAGCACCGCCACCGCGATCAGGCCGTAGGCAATCCCGAGTGCCCGGAACGGCCACCGTGCTCCGTGGGTGAGCTCCGGCAGAATCCGCCCGACGCCGATCGCCACCGCCGACGCGCCGACCCCGGTCCGCCACCACGCCAGCCACGTCCGCTCGGCCGCGAGCCACGTACGCCGGGTCACGTCCGAGTCCTGTGGGGAGGTGGGCTTGGCCTCCGAAGCCATCGGCGCTCACTGTGTCACACCGGCCTTGGGCGGCGCGCTCTCCAAGCGGTGTCCGGCGGTGAGGCTGACGCTCAACTTGATCGCCCGTACCGCGCCCGTCGCGCCGGCCTGCAACGTGATTCCGACCGCGAATACGAAGATGCCCGGGATTAACAGAACTTTCGAGCCGAGCATCAGCAGCCCCAGTCGCCCGAGCAGGTACGGCGGCGTGCACACGGTGGCGCCGATCGCCCCGCCGATCGCGCTCGTCGTCAGCTTGTCGCGCCTCGACTGTCTCGGCTTTCCGCCGATCAGCCGTGCCGGCACCGCGACATACGAGAGCATCATCAGCCCGACGACGATGCTGAGCGCGATCCCGAACCACGGGCGCCCCCAGCGCGTGACGATCATCGTCGAGAACGCAAGCAGCGCGCCCAGGATCGCTCCCGATACCAGGATCGGCGTGCGATGACGCAACGCGTCCCGAACCCCCGGCCGTACCTCCGGGCGCCCCGGCTTGGAGATCGAGAACGCGAACACCGCGTTGAGGAAGATGCTCGCCATCGTGATCACGATGATCGCCAGGCAGATCGGGATCAGGATCGGACCCCGGAGCACGTTGAAAGAGCGACCGCGGAGCACGTGCGCCTTGAGGTCGTACATCGCGAGCCAGATCCACATCGCCGGCAGCACGGTCACGAGCGTAAGCCGCCAGTTCGAAACGAGCAGGCGCACGCCGTCGAACAGCAGCACGAGCGCGCTCACCGCGAACGCCAGCGGCGCAAGCGCGCGGTGCGAGCGACTCACGCGGATGACCGCCGCCTCGATCTTGTCCTCGTCGTTCTCCTGGATCGCCTTGATCAGCGACCGGACACGAGCCGCAGTCGAGTCGAGACGCCTCACGACGGACTTCGGAGCAGCACCAGCGAGCGACCGATCAGCGTGACCGGTGCTGAGGAGTCGATCGCGCGGCCGGTCCCGTCGGGCGCGCTCGTGTCGACCTCCGCCCGCCACGCCAGCCCGCGCAGCGACTCGGGGATCGCGAAATCGAGCGGCTCCCACCACGCGTTGATCAGGATCAGAAACGGATCGTCGGGGCGGGTGTCGTCGCCGGTCGCGCCGCTCAACGCCACCGTCACCGCGCGCGCGTACACGGCGCCCCAGTCCTGCCCGGTCATCGGGAAGCCGTCGGGGCGATACCAGTCGAGATCGTCGCGCTCGTGCTCGTGCGCGGGGGTGCCCGTGAAGAACTGGCGCCGGCGGAACACAGGGTGCTCCTCGCGCAGCCGGCACAACCCTGCCGTGAACTCGACCAGGTCGGCGTTCGCCGTCACCGCGCTCCAGTCGAACCAGGTCAGCTCGTCGTCGTGGCAGTAGGCGTTGTTGTTGCCTCGCTGCGTGCGCGCGAACTCGTCGCCTCCGAGCAGCAGCGGGGCGCCTTCGGAGAGCATCAGCGTCGCGAGCAAGTTGCGCCGCTGGCGCGCGCGGAGTTCGAGCACGTCGGGGTCGTCGGTCGTGCCCTCGACGCCGCAGTTCCAGCTGCGGTTGTCGTCGGTGCCGTCACGGTTGTTCTCGCCGTTGGCCTCGTTGTGCTTGTCGTTGTAGCTGACGAGGTCCGCGAGCGTGAACCCGTCGTGGACGGTGACGATGTTCACCGACGCGGTCGGCCGCCGGCCGCCGTGCCCGAACAGATCTCTCGAGCCGCTGATGCGAGTGGCCAGGCCGGGGAGCGCTCCCTCCGTGCCGCGCCAGAAGTCGCGAGCGGTGTCGCGGTACTTGCCGTTCCACTCGCTCCAACCCGCCGGGAACTGCCCCAGGTCGTACCCGCCCCAGCCCGTGTCCCAAGGCTCCGCGATCAGCTTCACCTCGGCGAGCACCGGATCCTGGCCGATCGACTCCAGGAACGAGCCGTGCGGGTCGAAGTCGCTGTCGCCGCGTCCGAGCGCCGCCGCCAGATCGAACCGGAAGCCGTCGACGTGCATCTCCTCCACCCAGTAGCGGAGCGCGTCCATCACCAGCCGCAGCGGCTGCGGCTGGTGCAGGTCGACCGTGTTCCCGCAGCCGGTGTCGTCGACGTAGCGCGCCCGGTTCTGGGCGAGCCGGTAGTAGGCGGCGTTGTCGATCCCGCGGAAGCACAGCGTCGGACCCCACTCGCTCCCCTCCGCGGTGTGGTTGAACACCACGTCGAGGATCACCTCGAGCCCGGCGGCGTGCAGC
>Ga0335072_10009770_pt1 | contig 13836 bp, 12 predicted proteins | sample Lox_Sample_21_FD_206725 | JGI IMG/M metagenome (GOLD analysis project Ga0335072, IMG submission 206725) | Soil microbial communities from Loxahatchee National Wildlife Refuge, Florida, United States - Lox_Sample_2.1 | ecosystem: Environmental > Terrestrial > Soil > Wetlands | place: USA...
GCCTTCGCCGCATTCGTGACATGCCCGCCGCTCCGCTCCAGCTCCGCCAGCAGCGTCGCCTTCTCGAACTCCGCTACCCGCTGCGCCAGTGGACCAATACCCGCTGTCATCGGTTCCTCCTGTGAGGATGCACCGCCACCAATCGGCCGTCGTGGAATCGCCATCTCCACCGTCGCTCTATCCACACTGTCGCCTGCTAACAGCAACAGTCGCTCGACTGCATTCCTCAACTCACGAATATTCCCGGGCCACGCATACTCCCGCAAAGCCTCGACAGCATCAGCCGTGAACGACACCGGCTTCCATCCGTTCTGCGCACACACCTGTCGCGCGAAATACTCCACCAGTGCCGGAATATCCTCCTTCCGCGCTCGTAACGGCGGCAGCGTGATCGGAAAAACCACCACCCGGTGATACAAATCCCGCCGGAAACTCCCCGCCTCCATCATCTCCTCCAGATTCCGATGCGTGGCCACCACCACGCGCACGTCTACCGCCACCGGCTTGTCCCCGCCAATCCGTTCCACCTCTGACTCCTCCAGCACCCGCAGCAACCGCGTCTGCATCGCCAGTGGCATATCGCCGATCTCGTCGAGGAACAGCGTCCCGTGATGTGCCTGCTCGAACTTCCCCGCGTGCCGTTGAGTCGCCCCGGTAAACGATCCCTTCTCGTGCCCAAACAATTCGCTTTCGATCAGTTCCGCTGGAATCGCCGCACAGTTCAGCGTCACAAACGGCCCTGCCGCTCGCGCACTCTTCTCGTGGAGCGTCCGCGCAACCAGTTCCTTGCCCGTTCCCGTCTCCCCATAGATACACACTCGCGACTCACTGTGGGCGACGCGATCGATCTGCACCATCACCCGCCGCATCGCATCGCCCGTCCATATCAGCTCGTGCTTGCCGACACGCCGCCGGAGCTCCACATTTTCGGTCTCCAGCCGCTTCAACCGCAACGCATTCTCTACCGTCAGCAGCAGCTTGTCGGTTGAAAGCGGCTTCTCGAGAAAATCCATGGCGCCCAGCCGCGTCGCCTTCACCGCCATTTCGATGTGTGCCTGGCCGGACATCATCACCACTGGCGCGGTTACTCCGTTTGCTTTCAAATCCTCGAGCAGGGCCAGACCGTCGCGTCCCGGCATCACCACGTCCGACAGGATCAGATCGAAGGGCCGCGATTTCGCCAGCGCCAGCGCCTTCAGCGCGTTGTCGCACACCGTGGCCTCGTGCCCGGCCAGGCGGAACGCCCGCGCCAGGGAGGCCAGCGTATTCGCCTCGTCGTCCACAATCAGAATGTCGGCTTGGCTCATCCCCGCCCGTTCTCCACCAGCGGCAAACCGATCACGAATCGCGCCCCGCCGCCTTCGACGCTTTCGACCGCAATCGTCCCGTTGTGGTCCGAGACCACCGATTGAACGATCGCCAGCCCCAGTCCTGTCCCATGCTGTTTTGTGGTGTAGTACGGGGTGAAAAGACGCTCGCACTCCTCCGGTGTCAGCCCGGCACCGGTGTCAGACACGGAAATCCGCGCAGTTTCCTTTGCCCGTACCGCCGAGACGTTGAGCGTCCCACCCTCCGGCATCGCATCCATCGCGTTCAGCACCAGGTTCGACAGCGCCCGATGCAGGAGTTCCGAGTCGCCCAGGATCGGCAGCGCCTCCGCACTGATCGATGTCCCCAGCTCGATATGCTTCTCCTCCAGCGCCGGCCCATACAGCTTCACCACGCGCCGCACCGCCTCGCGCGCGTCCATCTCCACCGCCTCCGGCTTCGGCAACTTCGAGAAATCGCTGAAGCGTCCGACAATCGTCTTCAGGTTGTCGATCTCTTCCGTCAGCGTTGCCGCGCTCTCCTGGAAGACCTCATCAAACTGCTTCTTAGGCAGCTTCTTCGCGCGCACCATATTCTCGACGGTGATCTGCAGTGGCATCAGCGGATTCTTCAGTTCATGTGCCAGCCGCCGCGCCAGTTCCCGCCATGCTGCTACTCTCTCGGTCTGCACCAGCTTCTCGCGCTGGTCGGATAGCTGCCGCGTCATATTGTTGAAGCTGCGTGCCAGATCGCCCACTTCGTCGAGGCTGCGGATATCGACGCGGGCCTCCCAGTCGCCCGCGGCCACACGACCCGCCGCTCGCGCCAACTCCTCTATCGGACGCGAGATCCGCGCCGCAATCCACAAACTCGCCAGCACCGCAAAGATGATCCCCAGGCCGGCGATTCCGTATGCGATATCGCGAATATGCCCCTGCACCTGCACCATGTCGCGCCGCGAATTCGCAATCACCAGCACCGCCAGAACATTTCCGTCCGGGGCATTCAGGGGAATCGCCGTCACGCTCATGCTGTCTTCGCTCCGACTGGTCACATACACAACACCTTCCGCCTTCCGCCCGTTCGTCCGCGCATCATCGACCAGAGCCTGATAATGCCCGGCGTCCTTCAAGTCGTCGGTTTGCGCCGCAAAATTGCGCGCGTCGAACGGCCCCGAAACGTTCCGGTAAATCAACAACTGTGTCCCTGCTGGCACGGGAAAATCCCGCAAAAATCCAGCGTCCAGCTGGCGGCCACCGACCAGAAACAGCGACGGATCGGACCCGGCAACCATCCGCGTTGCAAACAGCCCAATCTGCGAAGTTCCGTCCGGCAAGTCTTCCTGCTTCAGAAACGCCGGTTTGCCCGCTGCCGCGATCGCTGGTTCTTTGTATCCGAACCGCGCCGTCCACTGCAGCGACGAGATGATGTTCCCGTCATGCCCCACCAGCTCCAGGTAGTCCAGCCGATACTCCTGCGCAAGGGGCAGCGCCACCGTCAAATAGGTCGCGCCGTCACCGCCGTTGCTCAGATCGAACCCGATGCGCTTCATGACATCGCTGGCCGCCATGCGATCCATGGCTGCCGCGGTTTCGTTCGCGCGCTGGCTAAACTCGCGCTGGAACTGTCCCACGAGCAGATCCGTCTGCTGCCGATCCATTGCTTCGAAAACATGCCGGATCCGAATCGAGCCGGTCCATCCCACTGCCGCTACCACGCCCATCACCGTCAGCGCGAGCATCAGCAGCATTTTCTGCCGCAGCGTCACTTCCCTCCCTCCAGCGACGCGTCCGACAAATCCGGTTCCCCGTCGGACAAAAGGCGCAGATCGCGCACGCGCTCGCCAACCGCCCAGGCTCGCGGCAGCCACAGCAGGGGCACAACTGTGTCATCGTCCAAAACGCCCCGCTCTTCCTGCCACAAGGCCGCCCTATCGGTGCCGCTCACGCTACCATTCTGCCCGATCCGCACCAGAATCTCGTCCAGCGCTGCCTCCGGACTGGTCGCCTCCAGATGGACTCGTTGCAGGACGAGGGCCGCCGTCGGACGCGGCCCCGCCGCTCCGGTGTGAACATCGAACCCGGCCTCATGCAGATTGAGCGCGAGCCGTTCCGCCGCCACTTGCCCCGTCGCGCTCATGTTCGCCAGGCTCGGGTCGAGCGCCAATGTCAGCCCACCCGGCGTCTGCCCACCCCTCAGCGCCCGTGATCGGTCCAGGTCCCTGTCCGACGGGAACAGAAACATGTAGCCGCTGATCCATCCGGGCAAAAGGCTCGCCGTCACCTCGCCCTGCTTCTGGAAAATCACGTTGTACAGTGCCGTGCGATCGATCGCCAGCGCCACAGCCTGGCGCTCCTCCCGGCTGGCAAAGGCTCCCGACGGCGCAATCGTCAGCGCCAACAAATCCACCGGCCGTGAAACCAGCACGTTCATCCGCTGCTGTTGCGCCTGCCGCAGCAGCTCTGGCGGAACCTCCACGATGTCCGTGCGTCCGACGCTCAGATCCAGCCATTGGTCGTGCACTGTCCGGTGCGTACGTATCCCAATGGCATCTGCAAACGGCCGTCCCGACCAGCAGTCGTCATTCGCGGCCAGCGTCAGCGCGCCATTCGCATATCCCGTTACCCGGAATGGGCCCGTCCCGATGACCGCGCCCGACCGATCCTGTCGCGCAATCGCGAACTCTGTCTGCGCCAGTAGCTCCGGCAAACCTGGCACGGCCACGTCACTGACGAACACCACCGACGTTCCCACTCCCCGCACCGTTCGCCACGGACAGGGTTCCGCCGTTCCGCGGCTACATACATCCGTCAGAGCCGATGCGACCGCGTCCGACGTGAGCGGCTCTCCATCCTGAAAATGCACCCCCGGGCGAATCCAGAACTCCCAGCGATGTTGTTCGTTCTGCGATTCCCAGCGCAGGGCCAGCGCAGGCTGCGCGCCGCCTGCGTCCGACACGGTGGTCAGCGTATCCAACACCAGCCTCCGCGCAATCCCGTCCGGCATCTGCCACGGATCATTCTGCGTCTCAATCCGCAATGTTCCGCCATAATGTGGACGCGTCCGGGCCGCGGCTGACAATGTCAGACATGCCAACAGCGCACTAATTGCAAAGCGCGGTCGCATTCCACACCTCATATCGCAGCGGTGCTTCTCGGCGTACCACCACCGTCGCACTGGTGCTGGCGCTCGCCGCGTGCATTGCCATCACCGCCCCGTCCACCGGCAGGGGTGGGCTGACCCCGATGGCCTCGCGTCCGACAATTTCATACGCCCGCAGGCTGTCCCCGGCGGCCGCCGCCCCCGAGCCCGAGACCAGCACCTGCACTCCTGATCCGCATTCCGACCGGACCACCGTGAAATCACTCCCCCAGTCGCTCGCACCCGCTACCGGCTTTAGGGCATTGTTCTCGATCAGCATCAGTCGCCCATCCACGGTATTCAGGAGCAGTGCCGTCCCGGTCGGACGCGGAATGTCTGACGCCTCATAAAACGCTGGCAAATCCATTCCATAGCCCGGTGCCAAAACGCCCGTGAAGAAATCCCGCAACGCGTTATAGAACGCGCGTTGTGGCACACCAGCCGGCCCGCCCACCGGTGCTCCGCCTGGCTCCGATACCGGCCACGGATCGTCGCTGTCCCCACAGGCCACCGCAATCTGCGCGCCGGTATTGGTCCCTGAGCACGCAACCCCCGGCAAGTACGCGTCGAACAAATGATCCGGCGCCGCCACCAGTTCTCCGCGCACATCGCGCGGCAGCGGCCGCGTGTGTGCAATGGCGATTCGCTGGTCCTCCACCCAACCCCCTCCCGCCGGCGCACCCGCAAAGGCCAACCCCGCAGCGCTCCGCACGTACGTTACGAGCCGCTCGGGCTCCAGTACCACCAGCCGCGCCAGTGTCCCCACCGTAAAGATCTGCGCATCCACCACCGGATCCGGCACCGTGAGCATCAATGTCCGACGCACCACCAGGCTCGCAGGTCCCGGCGTTGCAGCCGCCGCCGCTCCCAGACCCACCGGCAACATCGTCACCCGCGTGTCAGTGCCTTCGACGACTTCAGCCACCCAGAGCCCGCCCTGCACATTTTCCGAAAGCGTCACTCGAATCAGCGTCGCGCTATCGCCACCGCCGGTCCTCACCCCGTATCCACCAAGATCGCGCTCCAGAGATCTCCGGATCGCCGGAATGTCCTCTGCTGCCAGACTCGACTGGTTGCGAATCACGAGTTTTGCCGGACCCGGCCCGCTGAGGGCCGCGATCCGCTTCGCCAGGTCCGCCACCGGCTGCTCCCAGTTGGCCGCGTGCGCCGATGGCGTCAGACACGCCAGCGCGACTACCACCACAGCCCACCACTTGTTCACCATGATTCGCTGGGGCGGATTATATCGTGCGCTCTGCATCGCATCGCTCTCACAAGTGTTGCGGTCTCAGATGACCCGCTCTGGTGCCGCATAGCGAGACCGCCGGGACGGCCAGTCCTCCAGCTCGGCTGCCTTGTCGGACAACCGAGTTGGGATCGGCCTGCTCCTCCAGAGCCCGTCTCCGACGAGCCGAGTTCGCGGGGACTGGCCGTTCCGGCCATCCGCCTTGCGGCGCAAGTTACTGGCCTCTGGCGAACAGCATTGAAGCAGCGTTAATTCTGTCCTCCCCCAGGCTGACTGGATGGGTCCCCCCGGCTCTGGTTTTGACCACCGGGCCCGTCCGCCTGCGCGGCCATCCCCATTCCTTTGAAGACATCACTGGCGAAGAAGTATTTCCCGTCCGAGGGCACCATTACCATCTGGATTTTGTCTGACAAACGCTCGGCGATAATCTTGTTGATCAGCAGGGGCGACTGGTTCAGCAGTCTTGCCTCGCTCGTCATCCGGTCGGCATCGGCCGCCGCTGTCACGCGGATCCGATTCGCTTCCGCATCCGCCAGTAGGTTCCGCCGCTGTACCTCCGCTTTGCTGTCGATCACCTTCGCCTGCGCTTCCGCATCCGCATTCTCGATGGTCGCCTCTTTCCGGGCCTCCGCCTCCAGCTTCGACTGTTCGATCTGTTTCTGCTTCAGCGGCAGCGTGTACTGCATGGCATCGGCCTCGCCCTTCGCCTCCACCACCTTCGCGTGCGCATCGCCCTCCGCCTCTTTCACTTTCTGCGCCGCCTCGGCTTCAGCCTGCAGCTCCGCAATCCTCACCTGCTTCTGCTGAATGTCGGTCTGCACGCTCATCTGATCGTCCTGTTGCTCCTTCAACAGTAGATCCTCGAGACCCCTCGCGTACTCTGGCGGCAGCTGGATGTTCCGCAGCATCACCTCTTCCACGATGATCCCGTCCGATGCCAATTTCTTCGTGATTACGCCCGCCGCCTGCTCTCGCACGTGCTCCCGATCGGTACTGAAGATCTCCCGCACCGTGTACGCCGGAGCCAGATCGCGCCACGTGCTCGCGACCACCGCCGGCACCATCTGCGCATCCACAGGCTGCGGCAAATGGCTCTCAATGTACTCGAGCCTTCGCGGATCGAGCCGATACCGCACGGTGATCGCCAGCCCGATATCGAGCCCCTCCTTCGACTGCACGTCCAGAGGTTGCATTGCTATCGCGACCTTCTTGTCCGACACGGCCGGCGCGCCTTCGATCAATCCAGAGGTGAACAGCTTGTCTCGCAGGTCGAACATCTGCACGCTGTCTATCAGCGGTGTGACAAAATGCGCACCCGAATACAGCGTCCCGGGCAGCGGTCCGCGCATCTGGCTGACACGCACTCCGCCCATTCCTGGCGGGATCACCACCATGCTGTCGGCGATCAGCAGCGGCAGACATGCGGCCATCCCCAGCCCGACCGATGTCTGCCACCGCACCGCGTGCGGTTTCTCCGGCATTTCCGCCGGAGTTTCCCCGCTCGCCGCAATCCGTGCCAGCTTCCGCGGATAATCAAGCACCTTCCACAGGTCGTACAGCGCAAGGCCAACCGCAATCGCCAGCATCACGAGGCCCACGATCACCAGCACATCTTTCAGCGCAAGCATTTCTCCCCTCCCCTTGTCGTCCGCGTTTCCTCTCGCTCCGTCACTCTGGCCGGTACCCGCTGTCGAGCGAAAAACAAACGGACCAGCCCCCCGAACAGCAATTCCTCCAGCAGCAGCCCGCACGAGACGCTCAGCAGCATCGCCCCCACCACACTCAGCGCTTCCGCAAACAGCTCCATGGCAGCCCTCCCTCCGTTCCTCGCGCTCTACCGGCTCACCGGCACGGTCACCGCGACCACGGCCGCCGTGCTTTGCGGCGGCGCCTCAGGCGTAACCTGCGCCGTCAGCGTCTGCGGCGAAGCCACCACTGCCGGCACCACCGGCGTTCCAAAGATCGCCGCCGTCGTCTCATTCCGCTCGCCGATGATTTCGACCTGGTCACCACTCCGCACCTGGGTAAACAACTCTTCCAGGTCGCGCCGCCCCATCCGAATGCATCCGTGCGACGCTGCCTTGCCGATCGAATGCGGTGCATTCGTCCCGTGAATCCCATATCCCTTCTCATCCAGCCCGATCCACCGCGTCCCCACCGGATTCCTCGGCCCGGGAGGAACCACTTCGCCCTGGTGGTAGTAGGTTGGGTTCTCAACTCGATCCACGATCGTGAACTGCCCGGTCGGACTCGGTGTCGTCTCCTTGCCCACCGCGACCGGAAATACCTTCTTCACCATGCCGTCTTCTACCAGGGCCAGCCGCCGATCCTCGAGGCTCACTACGACGACCCGCGTCACCGCGGCCGTCGGACGAGCGTCTGACATGGGATCTGCATCTGTCATCGCCACCGGGACCGCGGTGACACTTGTCGGCTTTTGCGGAACCGCCTGGCCCACAACCGGCACAACGGAGAGAACCAGGCAGCTGACTACAATCCATGTTTTCTTCAGGTCGTTCATCTTTGGCCTCGCTTGCCCCAGCCAAAGTGCAACTTGAAGACCACGCATTTATCGCAGAAAACAAAGACTTTACTTTAGATCGAGGCAGCTCCGGACGTGTCGCGTCAGACACGCCGTGTCCCGCCTGACACGGCTTCGCGATAAGTGGCAATGGCAGCGCCCGCAAAGACCCACCGTTATCACGCTTCCGCGCAGCCAACTTTGGGGCACCCGATGCGCGTCTCCCTACACCATGGACATACAGCTCTCGAAGTTGATCCGTCGCAAGGTCGTCGTCCTCGGTCCAGCCATCCTCGACTCCGGGAGCAAAGATCAGAAGCTCGAAACCGTCACCCTGGTCGGCGTCGAGCCCTCCGGCATCTGGATCGAAAGCGAAGAAGCTCTCAACCGGCTCGCCGACCGCTTCCGAGTCAAACCCGCCGCTGCCGCCGCCCTCTTCATCCCGTTCACCCAGATCACCAGCATCCTCGCCAGCGCCGATTCCGCCACTGCCTCAACCGACGACACCGACTCCGTCGAAAGGGCAGCCTGATTGCGGTAGTCGCAGCGGTCCCTATCCCACGTGGGATCCCACGCTGCAAACCGATACCGCCCTCCCTGTTGTCGTCTCTGACAACCTTGTCCTTCCCGTGAACACGGGCTACCATCAGGCCCAATTCACCCGGCCCCCAGCTCACCCTCCTTCACAGTTCACATCCGGGAGGTCGTGATGTCGTCGCGCTGCCGCTATGCCCTTGTCTTCGACCTTCTGGTTCTCTGTGCAATTGCCCTCGCTCGCGCTCAGGACATCCCCGTAGGCGTCACCTCCATCTGCAGCGGCGAACACATTTACGTCGAGAACTGCAAGATCCGCGACACGTCGGACGCCTCCACCCGCATGTCGCCCATCCTGACCACCTCACTCCCGCCGGCCTCAACAGCTACACCTACATGACCCCGAGGTGCCCTCAATGAAAGCTTTTCTGCTCCCGGTTCCAGCGCCTCTTGACATCTTGTCGGTTCGTGATAACTTACCGTAAGTGCAAGCTTACCCATCAATCGAATCTGCAAATCCCGCGAAACTGCAAGGAGCCGGACATGCCCCTCACCGCAGAAGAAGCCGTCGTACGTAAATCCATTGTCGTCCGCGCCCCCATTGCCCGCGCCTGGTCCGTCTTCGTCGAGCAGATGGAAACCTGGTGGCCGGGCACCCACCATATCGGCGCCACACCCTTCGAAGCCATCTTCATCGAGCCTCGCGTGGGCGGCCGCTGGTACGAGCGCAACGCCGAAGGCGCGCAGTGCGACTGGGGCAGGGTCCTCGCCTGGGATCCTCCGCACCGGGTTTGCTTCTCCTGGCACGTCGGCCCGGGCCACGACCAGCCTGACTGGAAGTTCGACCCCGATCCGGCGAGGGCCAGCGAAGTCGAGTTCAGCTTCATCGCCGAAGGACCCTCCGTCACGCGCATCAACCTCGAACACCGCTGCCTCGAACGTCATGGCGAGGGCTACGAACAGCTGGTCGCCCTTTTCGAAGGTCCCGGCGCGTGGATCGGCGTCCTCGAATCCTTCGCTCGCGTCGTCGAAAACAACGTCACGGCGGAAGGAGCGACCGCATGAAGTCCGTCCTTGCTTTGCGCATCGCCTCGGTCCTCACCTTCATCCACGCAGTCCTGCACACCGTCGGTGGAGTCTTTGGGAAGACTCCACCCGGGCCGGCCTCAATTGCCCTCGAAGCCATGAAGTCGAATCAATTCGTCACTCTTGGCGTCACGCGCACTCTCTTCCAGTTCTACCGCGGCATGGGTTTGGGCGTTTCCATCTTCCTCTTCGCTGCGTCCATCGTGACCTGGCAACTCGGGTCTCTCGCGAAATCCAGGGCAGTACAACTCCGCTCCATCCTCGTAACCTTTCTGATTGGCTGGATCGCCATGGCTGTCAATTCGTATCTCTATTTCTTCGCCGCTCCGGTTATCGTTGAGATCCTCATCGCCCTCTGCTTCCTCTGGGCCCTCGTCGCGGCGAAACCCACCGCGGTGTAAGAGCTGTCGGCCTGTTCATGCGACCGTAAACTTCGCGCGCGCCTCTGTTCCCTGTTCTCTGCACCCTGTTCCTTGCTCACCCCCTTTGGGCGCCCTGGTCCAATCTGTAGTTTCTCGACCGGAATTCTGCCCACCCTGCGTACTCTCGATGCACAATAGGTGTGGGTTTCCTGGAGGTCGTCGATGACCCACTCCCGACTCGTTCTCACTGCTGTGCTCCTCGCGGGAAGCGTGGCAGCTGCCGCGCAGAGTCCCGCACCCGCAACACCGGAAGCCTCCGCGCCCGCGATGACTCCTGCCTCCAGTCCGGCTGCGGCCCCAGCCCAACCCGCCGCCGAAGCGCCCGCCACCTCGACTGCTGCTCCCGCACCGAACACGATCCTTGTTCCCTCCGGCACCAAGGTTCTGCTTGAAACGCGCAGCGCGATCAACACCAAAAGCGCTAAACCCGGCGACGGCGTCTATCTCTACTCCACCTTTCCCGTCATTGTTGGCAATCGGGTCGTGATTCCTGCTGGCGTCTATGTGCAGGGTGTTGTCGACAGCGTCGTGCGGCCCGGCCGCGGCATCGGCGCTAAAAAAGCTCAGCTCAACATGCACTTCACCTCGATGATCTTTCCCAACGGCTCGGTCGTTGAAATTCCCGGCGTCGTGAATAGCCTCCCAGGCGCCGAGCACCAGCAGGTCAACGGCGACGAGGGCACCATCGAGCAGAATGGCGGCAGCAACAAGGCGCACAACGCCGGCGAAACCGCCAAAGTGGCCGTACCCACGGGCGCCACCATCGGCTCTATCGGCGGGCTCGAGTCCGGACATCCCCTCGCAGGCGGTCTGGAAGGCGCCGGCGCGGGACTCGCCGCTGCCGGCATCGTGGCACTCTTCACGCACGGAGCGGACGTGAACATCCCGTCCGGCTCGCAGGTCGAGATGGTCCTGCAGCGTCCCCTGCAACTTCAGGAAGCCAATCTCAACGGCCCCACGAGCCTCGTTCCCGCTTCGACGCAACCGCAGCCTCTGCCCAAGCCCGGGCGCCAGGCGCATATCCTTTGCCCGACGGGAAGTCTGGGCTGCAGCTAGCGCGCTCGGGGGTTACAGGCGAAACGAGGGCGCGTGAACCGTGCGCGGGCCTGCGATTGCAGAACGGTGAAACCAAATCCCGACGGTCTGCGTAAACCGAGTACAGTAAAAGCAACGAGGACTCTCTGACCGTGCTCCATCCCCGCCTCCGCGCCTGGACTCATCATCTTCTTCACTTTCGCGTGTGGGCGCGCGATATCGGCATCTCCGTGATCGCATCCTTCTTTATCGTCACCGTGCTTTACCAGCCGGTGCGCGTTGAAGGCACCAGCATGCAGCCGGAGTTGCGCGATCAGGATCGCCTCTTCATCGACAAGCTCTTTTTCCACTTTGAAAAGATCACTCGCGGCGATGTCGTCGTCTTCCACTATCCGCGCGATCCGGAAAAGAGCTACATCAAGCGCATCATCGCCCTGCCCGGCGATTCCATCTTCATCGACCACGGGCGCGTCTGGATCAACGGCGAGCCTCTCGACGAAACCTACGTCCCGCGCCGTTATCGCGATACGCGGTCCATGCCCGAGATGATCGTCCCAGCCGATCAGTACTTCGTGATGGGCGACCACCGGTCTATATCCTCCGACTCGCGCGATTTCGGCCCTGTGGATCGCGACCTCATCTATGGCAAAGCTACCTTCATCTATTGGCCTGCGGACAATATCGGCGTCGTGCGCTGAGTGTCTCCGTTCCGGATCTTCCGTCGATTCTGAGTTTTGAATAGAGCCCTTGCCAGGGAGCGTCCTTTTGTCTCGCTGGGAGAGACGGAGGAGGTGTTCGAGTACCCCTCCCCCTGGACTGGGACTGTGGCAAGTTGTTGACCTGACGAGGGTTCCTGGAGGGTTGTTTGGGTATGTGGCATCTTGCTGAGAACACGGGGCTTGGCAGGGGCCTTTTGGCGCGGGGTGCGAGGGACCAAGGGTGGGTCGGAGGGATGCTGGGCGGCCGGCGCAACGGAGTTGGCCGAGTGAGCGCGACTGGGGCAGCGCTGATCCTGATCGATGGCGGTGCAGAAGCGTGGCAGGCTTCCCTCCAGGCGGGTCGCCCGAACCGGCGGCAACAGCAAGGCCGCCTTGCGGCGGCCTTCTTGTCGAACGCGCGGGACGGAACTTTCCCTGTAGTTAGGTTAGGGCTTTGTGCCGGGAGAGGCAAGAAGAATCAGAGGGGTGGACGGTACGGAAGTACTGAAGCTTAAGGACGTGGGCACTGGGCGCAGGCAGGGAGTGCAGAGGGCTGGGACCAGTTCCTGAGCAGGTGTGCCTTCGTGCGCCCAAAGGTCGTCCCAGAGGTTGTGCCGCGTCGATTTCGCAATGGTGGTTACATCCTATTTCCATTCCGAATCCTTGCAGGAAGCAGCGGCCGCAACCTTTGAGTCACGACGATGGGGAGAGCCAAGAGGCCGGGACGAGTTCAACTGCCGTCGGGGCCGCGCGGCGATTGCAGGCAACATTCCGAAAACAAGGCTCGGCGAACATTAACAGCGGGCAACTGCAGTTCAGCTACACGTACGACCGGTGGGGAAATCGCTGGAGTCAGACCGCATCAGGAAGCGGTTCGGGTTCTGCTCCGCAGCCAAGCATGAGCTTCAATACGGCCAATAATCACCTTACGGGCAACGTTGTGTACGATGCGGCTGGCAACCTCACCTACGACGGGACGCACACCTACACGTACGATGCGGCCGGCAATGTGGTGGCCGACAACAATGGCAGCAGCAATGTCTACCTCTACGATGCCGAAGGTCGAATCTGCGCGGTGCAGTCGGGCACGGTGGATGGCATCAACATCATGACCGGCTATGTCTACGATGCGGAAGGGCGGCGCGTGGCCAAAGGCACCATCACGGTGTGGAGTTGCGACCCGTCAACGAACGGCTTCAGCGCGACCGTGAATGAGACTGACTATATTCTGGACCAGTCCGGCCACCAGGTCACAGAGATGGCCAGCGACGCCAACGGTACGATGAACTGGGTCCATACCAATGTTTGGGCCGGGGGGCAGTTGCTGGGAACCTACGATGCGGTGACCGATCCGAATTGCCAGCCCAGTGGGCAACAGAACTGTCAGGACGGAACCCTGCACTTCTACCTCAACGACTGGCTGGGCAACCGCCGTGTGCAGACGGACTATGCAGGCGTCTGGGAGCAGGACTGCTCCAGCCTCCCCTATGGCGACCAACTCGATTGCACGCAATCGACGGTGGCGCCGACCGAACATCACTTCACCGGCAAAGAACGCGATACCGAATCAGGCAATGACTACTTCGGGGCGAGATATTTCGGAAGTTCAATGGGGCGTTTCTTATCGCCCGATCCGGTGTTTGCAACCATAGATCGAGTGGCCGATCCGCAACAGTGGAACATGTATGCGTATGCACGCAACAATCCGCTGTCGATCACCGATCCAACTGGCCTCGACTTCAATCTGACTTGCTCGGGTGGCAACACCGCGACTTGCCAGAATGGGCTACAAGGGCAGACGACAACGGACGCGAACGGAAAGAGCACGTTCACGGCGACCGATGT
>Ga0335072_10009771_pt1 | contig 13836 bp, 8 predicted proteins | sample Lox_Sample_21_FD_206725 | JGI IMG/M metagenome (GOLD analysis project Ga0335072, IMG submission 206725) | Soil microbial communities from Loxahatchee National Wildlife Refuge, Florida, United States - Lox_Sample_2.1 | ecosystem: Environmental > Terrestrial > Soil > Wetlands | place: USA: Florida...
CTCGCACTACCACCTCGACGCGGCCTGCCTCGATCCCGGCGACGAGACTCTGGAGGCCGTCGATGTCCATGGCCTCGCGCAGGCAGTCCTGCAAGGTTTGCCTGACGAGCAGGTGGTCGGGGATCTCCAGCGGGCCGGGCGCGACGTTCTCCTGGCAGGCCGCGAGGGTGGGGAAGACGGCCGCCATCAGGTCGTCGGCCTCCATCCGCTGGATGGCGGGCGGGTTCTTCCGGCCGCCGCGCATGCGCAGCACGGCGAGTGAGGTATTGAGGTTCCACCGCCACCGGGCGGCGAACATCGGGGAGGTGAGGACTGCCTGGCGGACCACCTCCTCGACGGTGCCGGAGGCGAGGAACTTAGGTACCCGGTCCAGTGGGAAACTGTGCTGCGGGCCGAGAGACAGCAAGATCGCGTCGTCGCTGGCAGCGGCCTGCAGCTCGAAGTCGAACGTGACGCAGAAGCGCTTGCGCAGCGCGAGGCCGAATGCCCGGTTCAGCCGGGCACCGAACGGTGCGTGGCCGACGAGCTGCATGCCGCCGGCGTCGTCGAAGAACCGCTCAAGCACGATGGTGTCCATGGTGGGCAGGACGCCCAGCTGAGCCAGTCCGGCGGCCAGGTAGGCCGCGATTGTCTCTGCGGCCGGGTCGCCGATCCCGCATTCTTCGGTCAGCCAGCGGGTGGCGTCGGCTGTGCCGCCGACTGTAAGCCGCTCGGCTACCGCGGAGCGGAGTGCGCAGACTTCTTCTGACAGCTCTGTTGTCCGGCCGGGTGCCTCACCGAGCCAGAACGGCACCGACGGCGGCGCCCCGTGCGCGTCAGCCACCCGGACGACACCCGGCTCCACCCGCAGGATCCGCCAGGATGTGGTGCCGAGCAGGAACACATCGCCTGCCATGCTCTCGATTGCCCAGTCCTCGTTGACTGTGCCGACCGCGACGTCGTCAGGCTCGGCCACCACCCGGTAGTCGCCGAGCTCGGGGATCGCGCCGCCAGATGTCAGCGCCGCGAGCCGGGCACCGCGCCTGCCGCGCAGCTGACCGCTGACCTGATCACGGTGCAGGTAAGCGGCCCGGCGGCCGCGGCCGGTGCGGATGCCTTCCGACAGGAGCTCGGCGACATCCTCGAAGTCCGCAGCGGGCAGTGCCGAGAACGGCGCGGCGCGGCGGACCAGCGCCAGCAGATCGTCGGCGGCCCAATCCGCAGCGGAGCATTCGGCAACGACTTGCTGTGCCACGATGTCGAGCGGGCACACCGGAATCCTCAGGAGGTCCAGCCTGCCGGATCGGGCGCCGCGCATCAGAGCGGCGCATTCCACCAGCTCGTCCCGCGTCGTCGGGTAGAGCAGTCCGGCCGGGATCCCGTTCCTTGAGTGATTGGATCGCCCGACTCGCTGCAAGAACGTGGCGAAGCTGCGCGGCGAGCCAATCTGGCAGACCAGCTCGACCGGCCCGATGTCGATGCCAAGTTCCAGCGAGGCGGTCGCCACCAGTGCTCGCAGGTCACCGTCGCGCAACCGGCCCTCGACCCGCTGCCTGCGGTCCTTCGACAAGCTCCCGTGATGGGCTGCGACCTGGCCCTCACCGAGCCGCTCACCGAGCTGGTGGGCGAGCTGCTCGGCCATCCGCCGGGTGTTGACGAACACGAGCGTGGTCCGGTGCTCCAGGACGTGGCCCGCGATCAGGTCACAGACCTCGGCCATCTGCTCGGTGGTGGCAACCGCGCCGAGCTCATCTGAGGGCAGCTCCAGTCCGAGGTCGAGGCTGCGGCGGTGCCCGGTGTCCACGATCGAGCAGCGCGGTGAGCCATCATCGGCAGACCGGTCGGCGCCCGCGCCGACCAGCAGCCGGGCCACCGCCTGGACTGGGCGCTGGGTGGCCGACAGGCCGATCCGCTGCAGCGGGTGCTCGGCCACGTGCTGCAGCCGCTCCAGGGTCAGTGCTAGGTGAGACCCGCGCTTGTTTCCCGCCACGGCGTGAATCTCGTCCACGATGACCGTGTTGACCGCGTGCAGCATTGCCCGGCTGCGCTCCGCGGTGAGCAGTAGGTAGAGCGATTCAGGCGTGGTGATCAGGAAGTCCGGCGGCCGCTTCAGCATCGCGGCTCGCTCGGCCGCGGCGGTGTCCCCCGTGCGCACCGCCACCCGGATGTCCGGTGCGGTCATGCCGAGTTCCGCCGCTACTGCCCCGATCTCGGCCAGCGGGCGCTCGAGGTTCTGCCAGATGTCCACGGCCAGGGCCTTCAGCGGGGACACGTAAACGACTTGCGGCCTTGCCGCAGGCTCGTCGCCTGTCTCGTGGGCGCGATAAATCCGGTCAATACATACCAGGAAGGCTGCGAGCGTCTTCCCTGACCCGGTCGGCGCCGCTATGAGGGTGTGCTGCCCCGCGGCAATCTCGGCCCAGCCCTGTACCTGCGGCGATGTCGGCCCCGCCGGGAACCGCCGCTGAAACCAGGCACGCACAGCCGGATGGAACGACTCCAGCACTCAGTCACAGTAACCGACGGCTCGGACAGTCGGTAACGGGCGCAAATACTGGCCAGCTGACACCGTGGGCCAGCTAGTGAGCCGGCGTGCGCAGTTCGTGCCGGCGGGCGCCGGCGACGCGCAGGACGACGATGATTACGCCCAGCAGGAGTACGGCGATTGCCGCCGGGATTATCGTGCCGGCCCAGTCGAAGCCCGGGGCTGGCGGGGGCGGGGGGATCGCGACTTTCAGGCCCATGCGCGCCAGGATTTCCCGGGCGAGCGCGCGATTGTAGTGTTCGGGGGCGGCGCGGCTGAGGGAGTTGGTAACGGCTAGCGCGGCCAGGGAAGTAGCGGCGGCTGCGGATGCGCCGACGACGATCCAGCTGGCGAGCTGGCGATGGCCTTGCCGCTGCGCGGTGGTGTCAGCGCGGGCGCGATCGTGCGGCAGGTCCGCGAGCAAGACCGCCAGTTCTTGCCCGGTGCGAGCGCCCAGGGCCTGCCCGGATCGCTGGTCGAACTCGGCGGCTGTGAGCCGGCCGGCCTGGAAGGCTTCGCTCAGCTCGCCCAGTGCCCGGTCGCGATCAGCGTCGGAGACCCGCAGGTCGCCCGGCGGGTAGTCCCTTGTCGCTCTGTTCATGACAGCAGGCTGTCGCGCCGCGCACGCGCGCGGTAGTGCCACGGGTCACCAGCTCACGGTGACAAATGTCAACGGCCCTGGCACCTGGCCACCGGGACACCCGGTCGGTCCGGCATGGTGGGGTTAATCTGGGGCCGCTTCTGCCGACCTGATTCGTCACCCAGCGTAAAGCGCCAGAGATTCAGGACGTACAAGCTCATCGTGACGGGCGTTCCGTCGTCGTGAGTGTCGGTGGTCGAGGCGAAGTCTCGCACGTAGGTGAAGCCGCTTTGTACGCGACGCGTACCGACGCGTTGTTTTCCGGCTCGACTCTGATCGCCGCATGCATGCCGATGTGGTTCGCCCGAACGAACGCGCAGGTCAGCCGGACGGCGTCGACCCCCACTCCGCGCCCGCGGCCCACGGGTGCACGGCGTAGGACACATTCACATCGCCGGGGGTGCTTGTTGGTGCTGAGGATTCGGCTTTCGCGGCCAAGAAAGGACGTTGGAAGAAGATATATCTTGTCATCCGGGCAAACGAGATATAGCTTGATGATGTCAGGCAACCGCCGCATGCAGGAGTCAGGATGCCGACCAGAGTTGCTCGTCCTCGAAGTAGGCAGTCACTGCCGGCCCGGGCGGAGCACATGAGGTTCCCGGCCAGCTTGATGCTCGCGGTGTGCTGCGCGGCGGCGGTTCTGGCGGGATGCGGGTCTGGCAGCGGGCCGGATGTACTGACTGCACCCATACGCGTCGTCCGCACCCCTGCCGGGACGGTCGCCTACCGCGAGCTGGGCAGCGGGCCCGCGCTGCTGCTCATCACGGGAGCGGGTGCATCCATGGACGGCTGGCCGCCGAGTTTCGTCGACGCCCTGGCCGCCCATCACAAGGTTGTGGTCTTCGACAACGCCGGGATTGGCCGGACCTCCGCGGTCTCGGCCCCGGCTTCGCTGAGCATCGCCGCCATGGCGAGCCAGACAAGCGCCCTGATCTCCGCGCTTCGGCTACGCCGCCCGGCCGTGCTCGGATGGTCAATGGGAGGCATGATCGCGCAGGATCTGGCCGTCAGCCATCCGGCCCAGGTAAGCCGGCTTATCCTGGCCGCTACCACAGCAGGAACCGGGAAGGCACTGCCGCTGCCGTCCTACACTGCCGCCGTGTTCTCCCTGAGCCTCGCGAAGCAAGCGGCCGTGCTCTTCCCGGCGAATCAGGCCGCCGCAGCCCGGGCTTACCTCAACGCCATCCAGCAGTACCCGGGCTCCTACGGGCCATCCGCCGCCACATCTCGCAGCCAGGTGCTCGCCGTTGACCGATGGCTGGCAGGACAGGACGCAGCCGGCCGGCTGGTAGGAGAGATCCGGGTTCCGACGCTGGTCGCCGGCGGAACCCGGGATCAGTTCATGCCGGTGGCCAACGAACGGCTCCTGGCCAGCAGCGTGCCCGGCGCGAAGCTGCTTCTCTATGACGATGCCGGCCATGCCTTCTGGGCCCAGGACGCGGCGAGCTTCATCAGAGCCGTCGATACCTTTACAAGCTGAAAACCGCACCGGCTCAGGCGTGCGTCAAACCCTGCGAGCTCCAAACCGTCTCGCAGTCCTGACGACGCGGAACAAGCCTGTGCAGTCCGATCGGACCAGACGCTCGCTCGATGCGCGGCACATGGTCGGCGGTCGGGTCGGCATCTGATGAGCGCCGACGGTGCGGGTGGCGGGCAGCCACAATCGACAGCCGTTGCTCAGCGCGGCGATAATCATGCGCATCACCGGATGGTCGTGCGCTGAGCCGACGACCACTATTCGGCAGTTGCGCTAAGGACTATGCAGCGTGCGGAGCGATCTGGACGACGAGGTCAGCGTCCAGGGCGGCGGAGATCCGCTCCAAGAGCGGGATGGTGGGGATGACGCCGCCGGCTTCCAGGCGGGACAGTGCCGGCTGGCTTGCGGAACACTGTCAGCAGGATGATCCGCCGGCCTGGTGGAAGCCAGTAGGTGGTGCGCGGCCCCGAGGTCCGGTCCTGGCTGGAGCGCCTCAGCGACCGGGACTTCGGCGTGCTGACTTCTCGCCGGCCTGCTCGCCGAACGGCCCGATACCCTCGGCAAGCCCTACGCCCGCCACCTCGGCGCGAAGGTCCGCGAACTGCGGTTCCATCTGCTGGCCCAGCAGGATGTGCACGTCTCGCATGTCCACCCCGCGTCAAGACTTGTGGAGAGCAATGTTCCAACCGTGCTGAATACATCACCTGGGCGAACGAACGATTGCGGCGTCTGCCCTTGTCGCTGCGCTTTTTGGTTGTGCCAGCTGCAACATGCGGGCGTCGGCAGCAACCGAACTGGATGTGGCGTAACCTGACCGGCGGCAAGAGAGGGATGTTCTGGGTGCTTGAAGATTGACAAGCTGGCGTGGCAGCGGCGAAGGTCGTGAAGTGTCGGGCCTGCGACCAGGCGCACTAGCCTGCGAACGGGCGCACTGCTTTGATGCTTAGGCGGGAGCGCGTATGGGGTGCCCGTCGTGCGGTGGTCGTGACAGAGTCCCGGTGGCGCCCGGCTACTGGGAGTGTCGTTCATTGGTTGATGAGCGTCGCCAAGGCTTAGTTCCCCGCCCGGAGGGCGGGTTGATGCCGGTTACGGAGGTATTCAGCAGGCCCTGCAATGTCAGGTATCACGAGGCGGCTGGTGGCGGCGCTGCGTTGGTCTGCAGCTGCGGCACCTTTGCGATCGGCTTGTGCGCCGACTGCGGCAAGGCAGTCTGCGGCGACTGCAGCCTCCTGTACCAGAGTCAGCGATTGTGCTTGCAGGATGTCCGCGGCAGAGAGGATGCCGCAGCACTCGCTGTCGTGAAGGCCCGGCTTACGCTGGAACGATTTCTGACTCTGGCCGCGGCGGTCGGCAATCCTGGGTTGCGTACCTGGACGATAGTTCAGCTTGCGGAGAAAGAGACCACTCGCAAAGAAGGTCGGTTCCGTCGTAAGACCGTGGTGCGTACGCACATTGGCAAGGTCGGCCAGTACGAGATTCGGGGGTGGGCACTGCCCTGCTACGTGGCTTCCAGTAAGGGACGCGGGACGCCGTCCATGGAGCGGCTGCGCGAACTTGAGGGCATGATGCTCACAGAGCAGGGACGTATTAACAAGCTCCGGTATCATGTTAATAAACTGGGAGAAAACGTCGCTCCAATTGGGGAAGATCTCCCGACCTTCGAGAATCGCGAGAAGCATAACGAGAGTGCTATCGAGTTCGACTATCAGTTTTCTGACTGGCGCTGGAAAAGGCAACCGGGCGAGCTCATGGATCTTGCCCTGCGGGAGCTGTGCAGGAGTTTGCAAATACCTATCTCAGATTTCTGAAATGAGATTGAGCGTAGCGACTCTCGGATTGGCTCCCGTTCCGTAACGGTCGTCACGCACGCGCTGACCCGAGCATCGAAGTCAGCGCGAGCCAGCCCGAGCGCATGCCGGACGGGCTGATCCCGGAGCGTGTCGACGACCAGGCGCGACTGATCCGTGCCTTCCATCACGACCTGCGGGCCGACAACAAACGGCCGATCGCGGATGGCGGAGTGTGCGTTATCTTTCAGGCTCTGGTCGATCCCGGCAACATCAGATCGCGCGATGTATGCCGACGGCTAGGCATGTCGCACCTTGGCCAGACCGTCCACGACGGCACCGCCATGGAGCTCTTCCAACTCACCTGCAGTCAGGTCCGCCCCGGCTGATAGACCAGCCAACACTTGCGATGTATCGTGCCGCCATGGAGCAGGCTACGCGGGATGATATCGCTGCCGCCGTTGCAGCTCATCGCGAACTTGGCCGCGACTATGACGGCGCGGTCGCAGAGAGCTTGGTCGATCGGATCGGCTCGGAGATCGACAAGCGAGTCGATGCCAGGCTCGGCTCTCGTCGGTCAGGTTCCCGCTCGCCAGTGGAGTCATCCCAGCTGGGTAGAAACCAGGCCGTATGGATTGGCGTGGGGGTGGGCGCTGGGCTTACGGGCCTTGTGGCGATGGTCGCTAACGACGCCAATACAGGTACCAATGCTGGCGCGGTCGTGACAGCGGTGATCTGGGTTTGGGTCATTCTGGGAATCGCTGCGCTGGGTACGGCTTTCGTGCGCAGGTACCGCCGGTAGACCGCGGACTGGCGACAGACTCCCTCGGTCCGGGCGTCAGCGGAAGGCAGGAGCGACTTCCTGCATGAACAAGTCGCAGGTGTCCTTCTTGCGGGCCATCGAGCCGAGCGTGGAGTCGGGAACGATGAGCTCATCAGCGCCCGCATCGCGGTAACGGGCGACGATGTCGGCTACCTCGCTCGGGGTTCCGACGATCACCGGCCGTCCCGCCGCCGCCTGCCGTTTGTCTTCCAGCCACTGCTTGTCTGTCGACAGGTACAGCGCTGCCTGGGTGGACACGTGGATCTCGTCCGGGTCGCGGCCGATCTGCTCGCAGTGCTCCCGCAGGACCGAGAGCTTGTGCGCGAGCAGACCAGGCGTGGTCCAGGCATTCCACTCGTCGGCATACTCGGCTGCGATGCGCAGCGTCCGTCGCTCGCCGCCACCGCCGATCAGCAACGGCAGCCGGTCCTGGACCGGGCGCGGCTGGCACGGCGCGTCCTGGAGCTGGAAGTACTCGCCCGAGAAAGTGGTGCGCGCCTGGCTGAGCAGAGAGCGCAAAATCTGGACCGCTTCGCTGAACCGGTCCATCCGCTCGCGCACCGTGCCGAGCGGGATGCCATACGAAGCGTGCTCGTTCTCCTGCCAGCCTGCTCCAACCCCGAGCGTGAGCCGCCCGTGGCTTACCTGGTCGACTGCAGCGGCGATGTTTGCTAGCACCGCGGGATGCCGGTAGGTCACGCTGGTGACCAGCGGGGCCAGCCGCACCCGTGGCACTGTCGCCGCCAGCGCCGCAATAATCGACCAGCACTCCAGCATGTCCCCGTCCAGCGCCTCCGGGCCCTGACTGTTTGGCATGAAGTGATCGGCGAAGTAGACGCCATCCCAGCCGGTCTGCTCGCAGTAAGCCGCGATCTCGTGGATGTCATCGAAGGACTGGGTTGGCGACGGCCAGATGCTGAAGCGCATGCCGGAATCCTAAGTGTCAGCCGGTCAGCGTTTCGCGGCAGGGCATCTGACCGGCCGGCGGCTTGGCCGAACCGGCCGTTCGAGACATGGCGGCCCCGATTTATGGAAGCGTCAGCTTTTGCTCAGCTTGAAGGCACGGCCGGCGTTCGCGGCAATCGAGACACCGTTCGTGCCAGGCGGCCCGATAAAGGCCAGATTCTCGTCCACCGCCTTGACGGAGACTCGCAGTCCCCGGTGCACAGAGTTGATCCCGAGTGCCTGCAGGATCTGCAGCGGCGGAAGCGAGAGGCCGGCATAGCTGGCTGTCGGCATCCGCGCGTGCGCAGACGACGCCGTCCAGGTAGCCGTGTCAACGGTGAAGAAGATCACGGCGGCGCCGTGCCCGCTTGGCAGGCGGAGCGCGTACTGCGGGAGGCCGATGGTCGCCTGGGTATCGGAGTATCTCCATCCAGCACGCGGGGCTCCCGCAGAGGCGTTGTGCTCGAGCTTGATCAGTCCGGTCGTGTAGCTGCCAGCCTTGAAGTCGCCACTCCGCGCACCTGCCCCCCTGTTGTTCAGGTACTGCGCATACGCGGCGGGTAGCTGCGCGGGCTGCACCGCGAGGGAAGCGCCCTGGCCCGGTTCGGTTTGCGTCGTGGTGATTGCGCCGAAGCCGGCCGCGGCCAGGTCGGGCATGACCTGCGCCTGAGAGCCGAGATCGTAGAGCTCGGCTGTCTCCTTCCATGGTGCTCCGGCGGAATGCTGGACGAGCACGAACACGACACCCTGCCCGGTGTCGCTGTTGGTACCGCCCGCAACGAACCACCGCGGATAGCTGGTCAGTTTCGGCACGATGATTCGGGTGTCGGTCACATCGCTGACGGAAGGCCCTGTAGAGCCCCTAGAGGCTGTGAGAACACCGGTCTCCGGTCCGGTCGTGACCCGGCCGATGTCCGCAGGGTGTGCGGACAGATCGCTAAACTTCGCTAGGAAGTTGGTGTACGCACTGTATGCCTGCGAGACATTCAGCTGCGTGTACGCCGCGTGGCCCGCAGACGTGGATTGGTTCCCCGGCGCAGCGCTGCAGGCCGCCGCGAGCATGACGAGCAGCCCGGTCGCGCCGCAGGCTGCTACTCGCGAGGTTCTCATTACCCTGGCCATCCCTAACGAGTCGTGATTATTCGCGGCTGAGTATTACACCGCCTCACGTCCGGTAGATGACTGCCGAGTGACGGTCCAATGACGCGCTCGTGCCCGCAGAACTGGCGGCAACGGTGGGTACGGGGTAAGAACGGACAGTAGGCGGCCGGGTGCCCGGCGCTGCCGATGCGAGTGCCGGCGGGCAGCTACGTCGTGTTCGCCAAGCTCACGAGCCCCAAGCCAGCTAAGCGTCAGCCGGCCAGCGTTTCGCGGCAGGGCTTTTGACCCGCCGCGGCTACCTGACGGTTCAGCCGCGCGAACCGCGCCACCTGGCCAGTCTCGCTAGGCCTCGGTCTTAGCGCGCCTGCCGCCCTGCCTTGGCTCACGCGGCCGCCCCGCGCGCCGCGGGTGCGCTGCCGCAAGCCCCGCGCCGGGCTCGGGGGCAGGGAGTGCTGTAATCCGCCAGCCAGTCAGGCCGTCGACCGTGACCGTCGGCGGGCCGAGCAGCTTGGTCAGGTACTCCCCGAGCGGCGACCTCGCCCTGGCATCGGCTACCACCGCCTGCGGCCGCCAGCCAGCGAGCACGGCGAGCGCCGCCCTGACATCCACCGCGTGCCGGGGCTGCGGTGACGCCCCCGGCGTCTTGGGAGTGACCGTCCAGAGCGCCAGAGCCTCGCTAGCGAAGCTGCTGTACGGACTGCCGGCCGGCACGCTTTCGGCCCAGAGGTAATTCAGGTACGCAGGCATGCGCGTGGTCATCATGTGGGCGTTATCCGTGAAGGTGCCGGTCCGGTGCCCGATGAAGTAGCCGCCGATCATCGCCGACGACTCTCCGCTCTCGGCCGACCATCGCATGGACAGTGTTATTCGAGCCTTGGGATAGGGCAGGACCAGAACCCTGCTGCCTGGCGTAAGGTTCAGCCTGGCGAAGACGGCCGACCAGCCGGCCGGCAGCGGCATCGTGTTGGTCGCGGCCAACGGCCGGGGGAGCAGCGGGATGCAGCACAGGACCGCGACACCCATGACTGCCGCCGGCGCCAGGCGGGCGGGGCGTCGCCAGTACGGCCGGCGCGCCGCCAGGCGCGCGCGAACGTCGTCGATCCCGACGGCGAGCAGCGTCGCTGCGGCCCCATCGGCCAAGATCGACAGCCGGTCAGGCAGGGCAAAGCCAAATATCGGGACCGCCTCCACCCAGTGCCATGGCAGGTCGGCGGTCCAGTAGTGCCGGCCGGCGATGAGCGGGTGAGGGCCCAGCGAGAACACGCAGAGCAAGACGAAGGTGACGGCGGCCGCCCGCCCGGCCAGGCGGTGCCAGCTGGCGACCGCAGCCACAGCCAGGGCCCCGATCAGCGGCCAGCCCAGATAGGCAAGATATTCAGGTGCCCCGCCCCGGAAGCGGGCGACTGCGGCGGCCGACGCGGCGGTATGGAACAACAGGGCGCTCTGCGGCGTGACGAAAGTCGTCAGGTCGTTGCTGAACATAGCAGGTGAGTAGCTCGAACCATGCATGACGAGCGGACCGCGGAATTGCGTCCACAACGCCGAGCCGGCCAGTGCCAGCGCAACCACTACGGCGATCAGCAGGCCGGCCGCCGTCGGCATGACGCGCCGCAAGACGGTACGCGGCCGGCTCACGGCAAGCACCAGCAGTACCAGGACGCCGGCCAGCGCGGTCGTCAGCGCGACTTCCTCATTGACGAAAATCTGCCCGGCAACCAGCAGGCCGAGCCATACGCCGGTCCTGGCCCAGGCCGGCCCGCGGGCCAGCCAGCGGGCAGGCGGCCTGGCTGGCCGCGACGCAGAGGGAGGCGGGCCAACCGCCAGCCGCAAGCCCGCATCCACGATCAGCGGCGGCAGGATGGCCAGCTGCAGATCGTAATGGCCTAGCGCGGACTGCAGCAGGGCCGGAGAGAACCCGTAGACTGCACCGGCCAGCGCAGCGGCCGGAACGCTGACATCCCACCGTCGCAGCACCCAGAACAGGGCCGCTGCCGATCCCGCGAAGCCTGCCGTAGTCAAAATGGTGAGGCTGACCTGCGGCCCTGCAAGCCAGGTCACCGGAGCCAGCACCACCCCTGGCAGCAGCAGCGGGGTGTTCCACATCAGGTTGACGCCTGTCGGCGCGTTCATCGCTGTCGTCACCAGCGCTGGCAGCCTGCCGTGCCGGACGGCTGTCGCTGCGTACTGCATGTACCAGGCGAACTGGTCGGCGTCGCGCGGATTGCCCGCCACCATGCGCGACGCAGGATGGCCCCACAAGTTCCAGGTCAGCCATACCGCGGCGAGCAGGTAGCACAGCGGCACTACCGCGGTCGCAGCGCTCCTGACGCGCCCGGGATGCGTGCCAGCGTTCCAGTCGCCCGCGGCGTCGACGGGCTCAATAACCGCCGCCGAATTCATGGGAAACGAGGTCACCCGGCCCGCAATCTGTCGTGAACTGTCGCGGGCCCTGCGCGGCAGCCGCGTCGCCGCCCGAAAGTCGCTGGTCGCAGACTGAGGACAGGCCACAGACAGCGTACCGGCCGCAGGTGGCTTCGGAGTCAAGCCGGGTTCAAGGACGCACAAAGTCCTGAGCCCGGGTCGTCCGGGCCAGGACGGGCGTTAGCCGACGACGATGTTCACGATGCGGTCCGGAACGATCACTAGCCGCTCGACTCTTCCACCCGCCGCGTACTGACGGTAGTCCGGGTGAGCCCTCACGATGCGCTCGACATCCTGCGTTGTGGCACCGGCCGGCACCTCGATGCGGAACCGGGTCCGTCCGTTGACCTGCACCGGCAGCGTTACTTCCGGCGCCTGTGCCAGCGCCGGGTCGGCTTCCGGGAAGTCCGCGTACGCCAGCGACCCGGTGCGCCCCAGCCGGGCCCACAATTCCTCGGCGATGTGCGGTGCCAACGGCGCGACCATCAGCACCAGCGGTTCGGCCAGGGAACGTGGCAGTGCCCCGCTGGCAGCCGAGATCCGGGTCGCGGTGGTTGTCAGCTCCGTCAGGCGCGCGATCGCCGTGTTGAACCGCAGCCCGGCGAAGTCGCGCCGGACCGCCCAGATGGTGGCGTGCAGCGCGCGCGCCGTCGCGTCATCCAGGGGCGCATCGTGCACGGTCAGCACGCCGGTCTGCTCGTCGACCATGGATCGCCACAGCCGCTGCAGGAACCGGTGCACGCCGACGATGTCGTCGGTCCGCCACGGCTTGTCGGCGTCCAGCGGACCCATGGCCATCTCGTACAGCCGCAGCGTGTCCGCGCCGTACTGCTGGTACATCTGATCGGGGCTGATGCCGTTCTTCAGGCTCTTGCCCATCTTCCCCGAGCGCCTGGTAACTGGCCGGCCGCGATAAGCGGGCGTTCCGTCGCCGGCCCGGGTGACGTCGGCGGCCGGGACGTAGATGCCACGCTCGTCGATGAACGCATCCGCCTGGATCATGCCCTGGTTCACCAGCCTGGCGAACGGCTCGGGCGTGGACACCAGCCCGCGGTCGTACAGCACCTTGTGCCAGAACCGCGCGTACAGCAGGTGCAGCACGGCATGCTCGACGCCGCCTACGTACAGGTCGACACCGCCTGGCTGCAGCCAGTACCGCTCGACTTCGGGATCGACGAACGCCTGATCATTGTCCGGGTCCAGGTAGCGCAGGTAGTACCAGCACGACCCGGCCCACTGCGGCATGGTGTTCAGCTCGCGCCGGTAGGAGCGAGTGCCGTCGCCCAGGTCCAGTTCGACGCTGGCCCAGTCGGTCGCCCGCGACAGCGGCGGCACCGGCTCGCTGTCCTCGCCAGCGCCCGGCTCCGGGCTGAAGTCGGTCATCTCCGGCAGCAGCACCGGCAGCGCGTCCTCCGGCAGCGCTACTGGCTGGTTGTCCTCGCCGTAGACGACCGGGAAGGGCTCTCCCCAGTAGCGCTGCCGGGAGAATAGCCAGTCACGCAGCCGGTAACGACGTGCCGCGTGGCCGCAACCAGCACGTTCCAGCCATGAAATCGAGGCATCGAACGCGGCCCGGGCGTCCAGGCCGGCCAGTGCCGGGCCGGGCGCCTTGATGTACTCTCCGGCAGAGTCGATGACGGGCCGGACGGGCAGCTCGTACTGCCGGGCGAACTCCAGGTCGCGCTCGTCGTGCGCGGGCACCGCCATGATCGCGCCGGTGCCGTAGCCCATCAGGACATAGTCTGCGATGAACACCGGGATCCGCTCGCCGGTCAGCGGGTTGACGACGTAGCCACCGGTGAACACCCCGGTCTTGGTGCCGCCCTCGGCTGTCCGCTGCCGGTCGCTCAGCTGCGCGGCGGCATCGCGGTAGGCCGCAACAGCTGCGCGCGGCGAGCCTGATTGCCCCCGCCAGGACACGGGTGTCTCGTCCGGCCAGGCGTCCGCTACCAGGCTGTCGACCAGCGGGTGCTCGGGCGCCAGCACCGCGTATGTTGCCCCGTACAGCGTGTCCGGGCGGGTCGTGAAGACCTCGACACGGCCGGGGTTCGCTGGCACTGGGTTCGCTGGCACTGGCTTCCCGGGCACTGGGTTCGCGGGCACTGGCTTCCCGGGCACTGGCTTCCCGGGCACTGGGTT
>Ga0335072_10009772_pt1 | contig 13835 bp, 14 predicted proteins | sample Lox_Sample_21_FD_206725 | JGI IMG/M metagenome (GOLD analysis project Ga0335072, IMG submission 206725) | Soil microbial communities from Loxahatchee National Wildlife Refuge, Florida, United States - Lox_Sample_2.1 | ecosystem: Environmental > Terrestrial > Soil > Wetlands | place: USA...
CATGAGAGCGCCGAGCGTCCCAAGATCGGCTTGTGCCGCCTCCAGAGCTTCGTGATAAGCGACACGCAGCATGGCCATAGGTTACGTTTACCTTTCGCCGCGTTGCTTGCGCGCCATATTCTCGAGCCACGACCGCGCAAACACGTTCGTGACGACGATCATCATCATCAACAGCGCCGCCGCCGCGAATGCGAGCGCATGCGATTCGGCAAACGGCTGACTGATGAACGTCCAGATAACGTACGTCAGATACGGCACGGGGCTATGCGTCAGGTGCAGCGAGGGCAAATAGTTCGACCAGCCCGCCGTGTAGATCAACGGCGCCGTCTCGCCGAGCGCGATTCCGGTCGCGAGCAGCAGCATCGTGAAGATGCCGGGAAGCGCGTACGGCCATGAGACGGTCATCAATACCGTCGTGTAGGTCGCCCCGAGGGCAAAGCCACCTTCGCGCAGCTCCCGCGGCACGGCTTCAAGGGCGAGATCGGTCCCGCGCACGACGTACGGCAGCATGATGATCATGAGCGCGATGCCGCCCCCCGCAAGCGAGAATTGCCAGCCTGCGATCTTGACGAGCAAGATGTAGCCGAAGTATCCGACCACGACCGAGGGAACGCCGGCGAGGACGTCGGTGAGCAAACGAACGAACGCACGCGGTTTCGGCGAGGCATAGCTCGAGAGCCAGATCCCGGTGCCGAAACCGATCAGAGCGACGAGAGCAACCGCGAAGATCACGAGCATCAGCGTCCCGAGGATCGCATTTTCGAGCCCGCCCGCAATGCCCGAGGTCACCGTCGTAAAGAGCTGAGGCTTGAGCGCGGGCAATCCGCGTGCCAAAACGAACCAGAAGATCGCGAGCAGGATCGCAAGAGCCGAGCAGAGCGCCGCCGCGCTAACGACCCAGCCGATATTGCGGCGCACCGTAACGAGCACGGAGCCGCGCGTCATCGAGCGCGTCGCAGACGCTTGGACCGGCGAACCCGACATTGCCACTTCGTTCATACCGTACGCTTCACGCGGTCACCCCCGCGCATGATCAAGCGCGCAATCAGGTTGACGCTCAACGTGATTGCGAAGAGGATCAACGCCAGCTCGGCGAGCGAGCGCTCCGCCATGCCGGTCGGGTCGGTCAGGGCGCTGTCGAGCTGCGAAACGATGACTGCGGCGATGGTGTTGATCGGCGCGAAGACGCTCTGCGGAAGCTGATTGAGGGCCGAACCGCACACCATCAGGACCGCCATCGTTTCGCCGACTGCACGGCCGAGCGCGAGCATCGCCGCCGCAAACATTTGTGTCCGGATTGCGGGGAGCACCATCGTGGTGACAGCTTGCCACGGAGTCGCGCCGAGGCCGATCGCGCCTTCGAAGACGATCTTCGGGAACGTCGAGAGCACGTCGCGCATGGTTGCGGCCATGATCGGGAAGATCATGACGGCAAGGATGAAAGCGGTTGCGAGCAGACCGTTGCCGCTGGCAGCGCCCGACCCGATGAACGAGAGCATCGGAACGTGCGCCGCAAAAAACGGTCCGAGCGAATTTGCAATCCAGGGCACCAAGACGCCGATGCCCCACAACCCGTAAACGACCGACGGCACGCCGGCCATCAGCTCGACCAGCGTGTTGACCGGAGTTTTCAAACGGCGCGGAACTTGATAGTGCATCGCAATTGCGACGAGGATCGCAAGCGGCGTCGCAATCGCCATCGCAAACGCCGACGACACGACGGTCCCGACGATGAACACGATCGCACCGAACGAGGCTCCCGGCGCACCGCTGAACCCGCCGTGACGCTCGACGCCGGTGCCGTACTGATTCCCGAGATTCCACTCGAGATGCGTCAGGATTCCGAAGCCGTTGAACGCGAGCGCCGGATACGCGTAAACGACCAAGAACGCCGCGACGAGAAAGACGATCGCGGCCGTTGTGGCAGCCGTTGCCGTCGTCCCGTAGCGCAGAACGATATCGAGCGGGGCGACGCGTGAGCGGCGCTGACTAGCGCCGCTCAGTGCGACTATTGCCATGTACTCCTATGAACCGATCTCGGCGATTTGCCCTTTGCTGAGATTGACGATGCTCGCCGGCAGACCGATGAAGTGCACCTTGTCGAGGTAGCTCTTGTTCTGGCCGGACGTCAGCGTCCACGTCAGGAAGGCCTTGACCTCCGAGGCAGTCGCAGCATCTTTTTGTTTCGGGTTCACGATCGCATACTCGTAGTTGATGATCGGATACGAGTTTGCGCCCGGACCGTAGATCAACGAGATGCGCTCGTCCTTCGGCGTCTCCTTGTCTTTCGCGGCAGCCGCTGCCAAGATGTTCGACTCAGTCGGAAGGACGAACTTGCCGGCGGCGTTTTGCAGCGCGGCGTATCCGAGTCCGGCCTGGTTCGTTTGATCCAGGAAGCTCACGCCGATGTACGCGATCGAGTACTTCGCGCCTTGGCAAGCTTGGACCATGCCCGGGTTACCGTTGGCACCGACGGCATTGGGAACGGCCGGCCAGTTGATCGTCGTGCCGTAGGCCGGGCCGTTTTTCCAGCTCGGCGTCGAGAACGTCAGATACTGCGTGAAGATGAACGTGTCGCCGGAACCGTCGGCGCGGTGAATCGGGATGATGGCTTCGTGCGGCAGCTTGCTCGCGACAGACTTGTTGATGTCCTTGATTTTCGCGTCATCCCAGAAGTGAATCGAGCCGTCGTAGATGCCGGCCAGCACCGGACCCGACAAGTTCAGGTGCACGTCGTTGAGGCCCGGAACGTTGTAGTTGATCTGCTGCGCGCTGATCGCGAGCGGGATGTTGAGCATGTGAGTCGTTCCGAGTTGGGCATCGCTCATGTATGCGTCGGACGCGCCGATTTGCGCGACGCCCGCGACGGCTTGCGAGATTCCCGTGCCGCTCCCCGTGCTCTGGGTCGTGATCTTCACGTCGGAGTGCTCCTTCGTGTATACGGGCACCCACAGGTTCATGAGTGGATAGACGAGACTCGAGCCCGTTTCCAAGAGCTCGGCGGCCGCAAACGCGGCTGCGGTCGTCGTAATCGAAAATGCAATTAGCGCGAATATGATGCGCAGCGGTTTCATGTTCTCCTCAAAGCTGAAGCAAGAAGATTGCTTGGGCAAACGGCTGGACTATAGCTGGGAAGCCTTAACATCATCTTAAATGTGAAGAGATCGTCCTTAACTTTAGCCGAAGCGTCCGGTGATATAGTCTTCCGTTCGACGATCTTTGGGCCGAGTGAATACCTGGTTGGTCGCGCCGCTTTCGATCAGCTCGCCGAGGTGAAAGAACGCACAAAAGTCCGATATGCGTGCGGCTTGCTGCATCGAGTGCGTTACGATGACGACCGTATAGTTCTTTTTGAGCTCGCCGATCAAGTCTTCGATTTTTGCGGTTGCGATCGGATCCAGCGCCGACGCCGGTTCGTCCATCAGGATGACTTCGGGCTCGACTGCCAGGACGCGGGCAATACAAAGCCGCTGCTGCTGTCCGCCCGACATGTCGAATGCCGAACGATGAAGCCGGTCCTTGACTTCCTCCCAAAGCGCCGACTGCCGCAACGAGCGCTCGACGATTTCATCGAGCTTGTGCTTGTCTTTCAGTCCGTGGATTTTGGGACCGTACGCGACGTTCTCCCAAATAGACTTCGGGAACGGATTCGGACGCTGGAACACCATGCCGATGCGATAGCGGACCATGACCGGATCGATGTCGTCGTCGTAAATGTTTTTGCCGTCTAGCTCGACCACGCCCTCGATGCGCGCGCCCGGCGTGAGGTCGTGCATGCGGTCGAGCGCACGCAAGAAGGTCGACTTGCCGCAACCCGACGGACCGATCAGCGCCTGAACGCGATTCGTCGGCATCGCGAGCGATGCGTCCTTGATGGCTTGAAACGCCCCATAATGGACGTTTAGCGATTTGGCTTCGAGTTTGACCGCTGTCTGCGTGTCAGCCGGTGCCGCTTCCAACAACATAATCCGTTCGCTAACGAGTATCGGTGGATAAAGTCAACCCACCCTTAAGGTAATATTAAGGCGCCTTAAACAAACGTCTAAAAAGAGCATCGCATATGTGTGTTATCAAGGCGTTGTCCCCTGCTTAACAGGAAGCCTGCACGAAAAACGCGCGCCTAAACCGAGCTCCGAATCGACGTTCACGCTGCCGCCGTGCGCTTCGATGATCTGCTTGACGATCGCAAGTCCGAGGCCCGTTCCACCGGATCCACGTGAACGTGAACGATCGACGACGTAAAATCGTTCGAAGATGTGCGGCAAATCTTTGAAGGGTATTCCGACGCCGTCGTCCTGGACGCTCAAAAATGCCTCACCGTTTTCAGCACCGACGCCGACGAGCACGTGGCCTTGGGACGCAGTATGCCGTAGCGCATTGTCGATTAGGTTGACGATGACTTGCGTGAGACGTTTTGAATCGACTTCGGCCTCGATCGAGCGTGGAGCATCCAGGCGCAGGTCGACCTCCTGCTCTTCTGCGCGCGCTTGAAACGCGGCCACCGTGTCCTCGACCAAACGCGAAAGATCGATTTTGCTCGGGTGGAGAGGAACTTGGCCGGCTTCCCCGCGTGCAAGCTCGAGGAGGTCCTCGATCAAACGCGTCATCCGCTCCAGCTCGGCAACCATCTTGGGAAGAAACAAACGAATCGCTTCCGGATCGTCGCCGGATAGCTGAATCGTCTCGACCATCAGGCGTATCGATGAGATCGGCGTGCGAAGCTCGTGCGACACGTCCGCAAGAAAGTCGCGGCGCACGCGCTCGCTGTCGGCGACTTTGGAACGGTCCTCGGCGAAAACGAGGATGTCGCCTCCGCGTTTCTCGAGTGGCTGTACCGTGACGACGAGGCTGCGCTCGCTTTCGATCGACCGAACGACGACCGTTCCTTCCGAGCGCCCTGCGGATAACGCACGGCGCACGAGCCGCTCCAGGTCCACCGAACCGATCGCTTCGATCAACGCGCGCCCGCGTCCGCGCTCGACGTCCATCTCGAAAGCGCGTGCCGCCGCGGCATTCGCAAACTTCAAGTGGCCACTGCGTTCTACGATCAGCGCCGCAACCGGCATCAACCCGACGATCTGCTCGAGCGAATCATCCCGCTGCTGCTCGACGCGATTTTCCGCAACGTCCGTAGCTTGCGGCTCGGAGGCGTTACGAATGAAGCGTAATGCGAAAAAGCCCCCGGCGGCACCGACGAGCAGCGCCAGCAGCTCGCCGCCCAGATCCATTTATTCTCTGAACATGTACCCGCGACTGCGGACCGTGATGATGTGTCGCGGATTGTTGGGATCGACTTCAACTTTTTCGCGAAGCCAGCGGACGTGAACGCTGATCGTTTGGTGCTCGCCCTCGAAATCGTATCCCCACACCTTTTCGAGCAGCATCTGTCGCGTGACGATCCGGCCCTTGTTTTCCATCAAGACGTGCAGCAGGCTGAATTCCTTCGGCGCGAGCTGAACGTCCCGCCCTCGCACCAGCAGAAGATGCCGCGAAGGATCGAGCGTGATGTCGCCTGCGACGATCGGCTCGTCGCGTTCGCTGACCTGGGGTTTTTCAGCGCGTCGCAAGCATGCTTTCACGCGCGCCATGAATTCGGCCAGCGAGAACGGCTTGGTAACGTAATCGTCGGCTCCGATTTCGAGCGCGACGACTTTGTCGATCTCCTGATCCTTTGCCGTCAGCATGATGATCGGGACGTTGCTATGGCGCCGAATCTCTTTGCACGTCTCGATTCCGTCGAGCACCGGCAGCATGATATCGAGGATGACGAGGTTCGGCTCCTCGCTCGCAACGAGTGCGAGCGCGGTACGGCCGTCACCGGCAGTGCTCACGTGATAGCCGCTTCGCGCCAAATTGAAGCGCAGCGTCTGCAAAATCGCCGACTCGTCGTCGACGACCAAGATTCTTTTCGTTGCGGTGGCCAGTGTGGTCACGGGGGGCCTACGCTTCTGCCGAGATGGCCGCAACTCCCCGCGGAATGACCGCCCTCCCGAGAGCCCTTGCGAGAAGATCGGCTTTGTAACCCGTGGCTGCGATTTCGGATGCAAGATCGCCGCTGCTCTGGGCATCGTTCGCTTCGACTTCTATCGCAACGGCTGCAGGGCCCCAGCGGACGCGCACGTCGCTCACGATGCCCTGTTGCCGCACATCGAGGCCGTCCGCTACACGAAGGATTCCTGCCAACAATGCTACACGTTCGCGCTCCAAGGTGCCGAGCGCCATCCATTCGGGATGTGTCGTCTTGGGCAGCGCCTTGCGGTGGTACCGCACGATTGTTGCGAGTAATTCTCGTTCCGGGAGACTCCAACCGTCGAGCGCGCTATTTCCTATAAGGTAGGCGCCGTGCTTGTGATGGGCGCTCGGATTCACAAACTTCCCGATGTCGTGGAGCAACGCCGCTGCGTGAACCAGCTCGCGATCGACGGGGCTGATGCGAACGTGCGGAGCGAGATCGTCGAAGATGCGCAGCGCCAAACGCGCGACGCTGCGCTCGTGAAGGCCGCTGCTTTGGTAGCGGCGACCGAGAGAGGCGACCGATTCACGCCGTCGCGCCCGCAGTACGTCGAGGCGGCGGACGATGTCCGCATCGGCCTGCACCAGATCGACGACCACCCCTTCGCGCAACGCGTGCTGGCTGACGACGATCTGGCGCGCACCGATGCCGACCAGTGCTTCGATCAAGACGGCGGCGCCCGCAATGATGATATCCGCTCGCCGAGCGTTCATCCCCGGTAAGGTGCGACGCTGGGCTTCGGTCAGCGTCAGCATGCGCGCTTGCAGCACGCGCAATCGTTCGAGGCTCAAGACATGACCGTGGATGCCGGGACGCGAGCCTTGCTCGCCGGCATCCAGAGCGGCCAAACCCATGATCGTTCCCGACGTTCCGATCACGAGATCGCAGTCGAACTCGCGCAGACGCGTCACCAGCGGCGAAAGCAGCTTCTTGACGTGGCCGACGAGATCGGGATAGCGTCCGTAGGGCGGCTCGTCGCCGCGTAAGAATGCATCGTACAGCCGCAGGCTGCCCAGCTTGACGCTCTCGAGCAAATACGGACGCCGGTCGTCGGCAACGATCCATTCGGTCGAGCCGCCGCCGATATCGATGATGCATACCAGCCGGTCGTGCAGCGGAAAGTTCCGCGTAACGCCGAGATAGATGAGCCGCGCTTCTTCGCGTTCATCGAGCACGTCGAGCGGTACGCCGCACAAGCGTTGGACTTCGCTCGCAAACTCGGAGCCGTTGCGGGCTTCGCGAACGGCCGACGTGGCAACGACTCGAATGCGTTCGGCGTCCCGCTCGTGGGCCAGACGAACGAAACGTGCGATCGCCTCGACACCGCGCGCGATTGCGCGCTTTCCCAGAACACCGCCTTCCAGTGCGTCGTCGGCACCGAGGCGCACCATTTCGCGCGCTTTGAAGACCGTGCGCGTGGACATCGATTCTGCATCGACCTCGACGACGATCAAGTGGATGGAATTCGTCCCAACGTCGATCGCGCCGATCCGCATCTGGGATGACCCTTCTCACGAAGGATGAAGAATCATCCTGTGGTTCGCGCCTTCGTGCGGCTTTCGCGACTAAAGTTCTTGACCGGCGGATTTCTCGGATTCGCGCTCGGCGCTGCGGTGGCTCGTTACGACGGAGCGTACATCGATTGGCAGGTGTACGTGCTCGGGCAATTCATGGTGACGTCGTTTCACCTGATGGTACATTACGCCAACGATTACTACGACCGTTTCTGCGACGCGTCGACGGAGCGCACCGCGTGGTCGGGCGGAAGCGGAGCGCTGCTCGAAGGCGGCTTGCCTGCGCGCGTTGCCTTGAGCGCGGCCTTCTTCTGCGCCGGCTTGGGGACGCTTGCGATCGGCCTGTTTGCGGCTCGGGGCGCGTACCTTCCGGCGATCGTCGGCATCGCGATTGCGATCCTGGCATGGTCCTACAGTGCGCCCCCGATGCGGTTGCTCGAGCGCGGATGGGGCGAGCTCGATACGGCGGTGATCGTCGCGCTGTTGTTTCCGCTCGCAGGCTACGTTGCGTTCGCGCACGCGCCGGCGCTGCGCTTGTTCGCGAGCACGTTGCCGTCGGTCGCCGCGATGTTCGTTTTGATGTTCTGCGTCGAGTATCCCGACGTCGATTCCGATCGCGCGAGCGGAAAAATGAACCTCGTCGCTCGCTTCGGGCGCGAGCGGACGCGTTATTTGATTTACGCCGCCGTCGGGGGGATCTACGCAGGAACGGCGTCGGCGATCGTGCTCGGCGGCGCCGTTCCGCTGGCTTTTTTCAGCGCCTTGACGATTCCGATTGCGTGGTTCCTGTGCTCCCGGCTGGACGCCACCGATCCCGCCGACGTCGCCGCAGCCGGCGTCGCGCTCTTCGTCGCGACGATCCTCGGATCGACGCTCGCCTACGTGGCGCTTATACTTTGACGGTCGAAGCCTTGAATATCTCGTCGATTGCTTGGGTGAGCGCCGCGTTGAACTCGGCGTCGCTCATCTGCGCTCTGAGATCTTGCACGAGGGCACGCGAGAAGCTCGCAATCATGCCGTGCTGATGCGACAACTTCTCGTCCGCATCGGCCCGCGTGTACCCGCCCGACAGCGCCACCACGCGTTGGACGCGTTTGTGGGAGATCAGCGACTGGTAAAAATCGGGCTTGTCCGGGATCGTCAGCTTCAGCATGACCTGCCCGTCCGTCATCGCGTCGAGATGCCGCGTGATCTCATCGCGCAAAATCGTCTCGGCGCCGACCTTGTCGGGACTCTTGATCGAGACTTCCGGCTCCAGTATCGGCATCAGACCGTGTGATGCGACTTGCTTGCCGATCTCGAACTGCTGATCGACGATCGCCTTGATGCCGGTCTTCGACGGAAGCGTGATCGTCGAACGCTCTTTCGTTCCGTAGATTCCGAGCTTCGCGGCGCGTGCCAGCAGATCGTCGAGCCCGGGCATCGGTTTCATCATGCTGACGCCGTCGTTCTCGCTTTCGAGACCTTTGTCGATCTTCAGGAACGGCACGACTTTGCGATCTTCCCAGAGATAGCTCGGAACCGGCTTACCACTCGCGGTACCGTCCATCGTGCGCTCGAAGAGGATGGCAGCGATCACCTTGGAGCCGGTGAAGGCCGGCGACGTCATGATGCGCACGCGAAACTCGTGCATCAGCTTGAACATCTCCGCGTCGCCGTTGTAGGCGTCGTCGGGAATGCCGTACAGACGCAATGCACCGGGCGTCGAGCCTCCGCTTTGATCGAGCGCGGCAATGAAGCCGGGCTTCGTCGACATCTGCTCGCTCATCGAGCGATCGGTCATAGCTTTCAAATCACGTCACCTCGACTCGTAGGTGGGTCCCGGTAGTTTGCATTGGTGGCCGGCAATATGGGTGGGTAGTGTGCGTGAGCGCCCTGCCCCTTCTTTGTCATCCCGAGCGTAGCGCTTTACTGGAGGGCGTCGAGGTCGAGATTCGCCAGCGATCCGAGCACGAGATCGGCCTTCGTGAGGTCGAGCGCGGCCGTCACCGGATTCGGCACCGCAATGCAAAATACGCCGGCTGCCTTTGCGGCGGCGATGCCGTTCGGCGAATCCTCGAATGCAACGGCCTCTTCGGCGCGCACGCCGAGACGCTCCAGCGCTTCGAGGTAGAGGACCGGCCGGGGTTTCGCGCGGGCGGGATCTCCGTCGGCGCACACCACCGCATCGAACTTTTCCAGTCCCGAGCGCCGCTTCAAGTGACCCTCTATCCACGCGTACGAGCTCGACGACACGATGCACGTTTTCAAACCGCGCGTCGCAGCGACGTCGAGCAGCTCGTTCACTCCGGGCAAGAAATCTTCGAGCTCGCAAAGGTCCAGCACGCGCCGTCTTTGCTCGGCAAGCGCCTCGGCGTCGGGACGGTTCCCCAAACTCTCTAAGTGTGCCCGAGGATCGAACCCGTCAATCGTTCCGATCGCGCGCGACCACGTCTGCAGATCCAAAACGTGACCGCACCGTTCGTAGAGCTCGCACCATGCGCGATACTCCGCGCTCTCCGTATCGAGTAGCAGTCCGTCAAAATCAAAGAGCAAGGCACGTAAGCCGCCGGCTATGCGTACCGTCCTGCGCGTGCGTTCAGGCAATACATTTGAACGGCCCGGCGCGGTGAAGGGCGCTGGGGACCGAATGATCGAGCTCCTTCTCGAGCCACTTTGCGGTCGAGATCAGTTTGTCGAGGTCGATGCCCGTTTCGTAACCCATGCCGTGCAGCATATAGACGACATCTTCGGTTGCGACGTTGCCGGTCGCCGCCGGTGCGAAAGGACAGCCGCCGACGCCGCCGACCGATGCATCGAGCATTCGCGCGCCGGCTTCTACGGCGGCAAGTGCATTTGCGACGCCGGTATTGCGGGTGTCGTGGAAGTGACAGCCGATCGGAATCTTCGTATCCGCCATGCCTTCGACGAGAAGCCGGACTTGGCGCGGAACGCCGACACCGATCGTATCCGCGAACGAGATTGCGTCGGGACCCATCTCCGCAACCTCGTGTGCGATCTCGAGGACGCGCATTGGATCGACCGGACCTTCGAACGGGCATCCAAACGCAACCGCCAGACCGATCGAGATGCCCAGGCCGTCCTCGCGGGCCCGGTCGATCATGTGTTTCGCAGTCACGAGCGAATCGGCGACCTTCGCACCTTGATTGCGCTCGCCGAATGCGTCGGTCACCGGAAAGGCGTAGTGCACGGCCTGCAAATCGGTCGCAAGCGCCCGATCGTAGCCGCGCTCGTTGAGGACGAGCGCATTGAACTCGGTCTTGCCGTCGAGGGACAGGAGCGAGACGACGGTTTCGGCACCGGCCATGCGCGGCACGCGTTTTTCGTTGACGAAACTGACGGCCTCGACGCACGGAACGCCCGCGTCTGCCAAGCGGCGGCAAAGCTCGGCACGCATCTCGGGAGTGGTCTGCGTAGCGTCATTTTGCAGACCGTCGCGCGGTGCGACGTCGCAAATCTCGATGTTCACGACCCGATGTATTTTGCGAAGAGCTTCGCGTACGTGCCGTTCGACGTCATCTTCGCGATCCAAGCGTTCGTGAAGTCGAGCAGCGCGGTCTGGCCCTTCTGCATGAAGTAGACGTGGGCGCTATGCGTGAACGGGTGATCGGGATCGACGGCATACAGCCGATGGTCGCGCGCCGCCTTGAGCCGCGCCTCGACGCCGTCCGTGAACATCACGTCGCCTTTGCCCTCGACAAGCATATTCGGAATCGCGAGATTGTCGTTGACGACGACGATCTTCGCGTTCTTGATGTTGGCGTTGACGAATTGCTGATTCGTTCCACCCGGGTTCACCAGCACCGTTACGTCCGGCTTGTCGAAGTCGGCGAGCGTGTTGGCGGAGAACTTCGCCCTGTCGGAGGCGCGCACCAGCGCTACCTTTCCATCTTGTATGTAGGGGCTCGACAGCTCGCCGACCTTCGAGCGTGCTTCATTCCAGCTGACGCCGCCCATCGCGATGTCGAACTTGCCGGCGAGCAGATCGGCGGTCAACGTCGGCCACGACGTCTTGACGATTTGCAGCTTGACGTTCGGTCCGATTGCGGCCGCGAGCATCGCCGCCGCGTCGGCATCGATTCCATGATAGACGCCGTTGGCATCGACGACCGTGAACGGATCGTAATCGCCGGTTTCGCCGACGCGCAACACGCCGGTCTGGCGGATTTGGGCGAGATCGTCGGTAGCCGGCGTAACCGCGGTCTGGGCGATTGCAGCTATAGGGAGCGCTGCGAGGGCGAGCACTGCAAGGAAGCGTGAACGAATCATCGGCGGCGGCGTTTTCTCCTCGGGGGATCGGGGCGACGAGACCGGTTCATTTCGTCACAACGAACGCGTGCCTCCCGGAACATGGCGAGGGCCAAGGTCAGTGCCGAGCGCGCTGCAGCAGCCTTGCGCGCATCCTCCGGTACGATGGCCTCGGCGCACAGACGGGCGGCGACTCCGGTGCGATCGCTCGAAAGCCGCTCTCCTTGCAGCTGATGTTCGGCTAGCCGTGCGCGAACCGGCGGCCCGTCGTCGATCGAGAGTGCCACGCGAACGCGCGTCGTGCGTCCGTCATCGCCGAGCCGGAACGTCGCGCCGACGATCAAGTCGTGCGACGCCAGGCCGTCGCGAATCGTCCGGCGGCGTTGCACGTAGATATCGCCCGCATTGGGTTCGAATTCGATCGAGAGCGGCGCTTCGTGCGGCGCGAGAACGAGCGCATCGATCGGCGTCGTGCGCGTGCGCCCAAGCGAGATCACTTCGACGTTGGCTTCGGAGACCGCCAAATATAGCGCTGTACTGGCAGCCTTGAAGAGGGTCGATGCGAGCACGGGGTGGCCGCGCAGAGACTCCTCGGCCGCGAACGCGCCGAATCGCATCTTGCTTTCGTCGCCCATCGCAGCCGCGCGGAATTCGTCGAGCTGCCGCACGTCGAGTATTTGCGCTTCGCGAGGAACGTGCGTATACGCCGACGCGAGTAAGCTACTCGTCCCGATGAGCCAGCGAACTTGTTCGCGATGCGTGAACGAGAGACCAAGGGCGTCACGCAGCGAGCGCGGCGTGAAAATGGTGAGTTGCCGCTGGCTAAAAGCCATCTTTCTCTCTTGGATTTCGACGAAATCGGCGAACTTCCTTAAAAGCTGAGGACACCCGCATATCCGGTAAGCTCGACATAGGCTGCGCCGCGAACCGGATGCGAGCGGTCGACGCCCCGAAGATCGCAGTCACCTTCCCAATACGCGACGTGCAGCTGCGAATCGACCAGCTCTTGATCGCGCAAAAGCGGCGTCACCGTTACGTCCAAACCTTCGCTCGGCACCCGAACGCGCCAGCCGCTGGGATAAACGGCGCCTGTGGCGGGACTTTTCCACGTCCCGAGCGCCTGCGTCTGAAAATCCCCCAGTTGCAAGTGCCGAACGCGCCCGTCGCGAGCGACCAAGGAGCCGCTCGATTGTGGCGTGACGCCGCCGTCTTTTTGCCGCAGCACGTACAACATCAGTTCGCGACCGTCGTTCAGCTGCAGCGCGTACCAGTCCCAGCCGCGCTGATTCGACTGCAGCTCGTCGGAGCCGTACTCGTGATCCATCCACGACTCCCCGTCGACCGCGTAACGCGTGCCGCCGACGACCAACGTTCCGCTGCTTGCCAAGCGCGTGATCGAATAGTAGTGGGATGCGCACGAACTGCACGCGCCCTTGCGCGAAATCCCGCCTTCGCCGTTGATCGCGGGCGGCTTGTCCGCGCGCAATACCAGCTCGATCCCATTCGATCCGGAGACCGCGTGCAAGTGAATCGGATCGACTCCGCGCACGGACCAGTCGCCGGCGTGCACGTTTAGCGTTCGCGTCGAAGCCCCACCCATTCCGAGCGCGTCACGGACGAAACGCTCGTCGTGCACGAATTTCCCGTCGCTCACGTCGGTGATCGCAAAGTGCGCCGGGAAAACGTCGGAAGCGTGCCAATGCGACGAACCGGGCGCAAAATGCGGCCTACCGGCGCGGAGGCCGAAGCGAAAGATCGTCAGCTCGAATCCGAACCGGTGCCCGCGGCGCGAGCGCAGGTGTCCGGTAAAATACCACCACTCGCTCTGATACGCGAGATGCGCGCCGTGATCGCGTGGGAAAACGAACGTGTAGGGAGCGGTTGCGATGCGAAACGGCATCAACGCCATCACGAGAAAGGCTGCGACCTTCACTCGGTCCGAATCGCCTCCGCCGTCCGGATACGAGCCGCTACGCCGGCCGGATAGATTCCGGCGACGAGTGCGGCGAGCACCACCACCGCAAGCGAGACGCACAAGAACTCCCACGGGACGTGTAAAT
>Ga0335072_10009774_pt1 | contig 13833 bp, 9 predicted proteins | sample Lox_Sample_21_FD_206725 | JGI IMG/M metagenome (GOLD analysis project Ga0335072, IMG submission 206725) | Soil microbial communities from Loxahatchee National Wildlife Refuge, Florida, United States - Lox_Sample_2.1 | ecosystem: Environmental > Terrestrial > Soil > Wetlands | place: USA: Florida...
CTTCCGGGGCTGAAGCCCATGGTCATTCTGCAGCGATTCAGGGGCCTGAAGGCCCCTGCTCCCTCCGGCGTTGTTCCTCGGCGATTAGGGGATGAAGGCTTCTGCTGCCTCCGGCGTTGTTCCTCGGCGATACGATTTAGATCGGGTGCGGGGTGGTATTGTGGGCGGCGGTCACGTTGTCGGGAGTGTCGGTAAATAGCTTACCGGCTACGTAAGCGAACTTCTCGTATTGCGTGCCGACCTTGCGAATCGCATCCTGCGCTCCGTCATCCCAGGTAATGTGCGCTTCGCCATCCACATAGACCCAATGACCACCGATAGCGCGGATGGTGCGATAGGCGGAGCCGTCTTCGTTCAGGGTGATGTAGAAGGTGCCTCCCCGGCCGTCGCCCACCTCCCATTTGCCGAGGAAGCGGCCGCGGCTGGGCGCGTCGGCGCTCTCACCTGAGATGATGCCGCTGGGGCCGAACTCGATGCGCTCGATGTCAGAGAGATTAAAGCTCTGGCGATGGCCGTCTTTGAAAACGATCACGACGGTGCCGGGTGCGTTTTTGGGCGCGGCGGGCGGGGCGGCGCAGGCGGCAGAAACCGCAACACACAGTAATGCCAAAAGGCCGGAAAGGCGAACGATCCTGCTCATGCGAATCTCCTTGGTTGAAAGGAATACGCGAGCGATTGTACTGCGGTTCACAGATTGGAGGGAGATTTATGAGATGAGGGGTGTAAAGGGAGGGTCTGGGGGTGGTATGGGCCGCCGTAAACGGCAGCCCAACAGTTCAGGTTATTCTTAAAGCTTCTCGTAGAAGTCGCAGGCTGAGCAGGAGATATAGACTCCGCCTGGAACGCCACGCTCACGGTCTTTCACACGCTTGACGATGCGCGTGGGTTTGCTGCATTTGGGACAGTCGGTCGACTTGGTGGTGTCCATTACCTTCTTGCGGTCGCCAGTTTTTGCAATCTTGGCCATGGGTTAAGAGTTTCTCCTTTTGTGGGTGTCTCTGCACACATCCGCTGCTGCGGACGGCTTCAACGGCGCGGTTTGCCCGGCTAATTTTCGAACAAGACTCGCTGTTGCAAGTTTACATGAGGGGCGGGGTGCGAATTGATTGCACTTTTCCCAGGGTTCCGTCCGTACCAAGAGGGTCCCCTGGCGGACTCCACCCTGGGCTATTTTCGATCCGGCCCTACGGGGCGGGGCCGGCTGCACTTTCCCCTCGGACCTGTGGCTTAACTGGTGCCCGACGGAGTGCTTGACGGCGTCGAAGCCGGCGGTTGAGCCGGTGTGGCTGGCTTGGTTGTGGCAGGTTGCGAAGCAGCGGGCGCGGCCGGCTGTGGATTGTCAGGATTCACGTCGGGCTGGTACTCGGGATTGGGCTTGGGCGCCTGCACGGGGCGCATCTGGCCGGCAGTGTTTTTATCGTGACCGTCGCCCGTCTGCTCGCCGGGAGCGAGCAGGCTCGGCGGGGCTTGGGCGGCTTCCTTATTGGGATCGACCTCAACATCGCCTTCCTTCACGACGTGCACGTTGGTGTTTTGGGCAACTACCGGCGTGCCGTCGGTGCGCATCATGCCCGAGACAACGTCTTTGTCGAAGACCTGGATGGGCTCGCCCATCCTTGCGATCTCAACGCGAATGACGCGATTGCCGTTGATGCGGACAAAATCGACCGGATCGGGCGGCTTGCCGTAGATCCACTCCTCGAATGGTTCCTGGCCATCCATTTCGCGGCTTTTGGTGAGCGGCTGCCCTTTGGCGAACAGCACCATATCGGTGCTCATACCCACCAGCACGTGGTGCGAGAGAATCGCATTCTTGAGCTGCGGCGGCAAGGTGTCAGTGAAGGCCTGGACCGGCGTTTTCACGTCGAAGGAGATGAGCGGCGCCAGCAACGCCTTGACATCGGGGCCGGTCAACTCCGGGACGCGGCCCTTGAAATCGAGGGTAAGCCGCGAGCCGGTGGCGGGGTTTCCGTCATCCTGCACAACCGGCGCCATGCCGACGCCCCCGCCAACCTCAATGTGCCGCAGGATGCGGTGCTTCAAGTCGGGGCCACCGTTGAACTCGAAGATCATTTTGTTGTGGTCGAACTTGACATCGGTGATAACCACGCGATCGCCCGGCTTGGCGGAGAGCCCATTCTGGACGACCATGTTGAGGTAGGCTTCGCCGGCCGGTTCGAGGTTGCCGTTGGCGATGAGCGTGAGTCCCTTGTGCCCGCAGGGCAGAGGACGCATGGCGAACCCCTGCTCGGCCTGCATCGTACGCAGGAGCTCGATGCGGGTTCTGGGGTTAATCTCGACCTTGGAGAGCTGAACGTGGGTGGGCACGATCTGCTGGTAGCGGCGATCCACAGTTCCATCGGCGGTGGTTGCGTTCTTGCCGCTGGTATCGATAGTGATGACCTGGGCAGGGGCGCTGCCGACGAGGATTGCGAAGGCCGAGATGGCAATTGCAGAGCGAACCATGGGCTTCATCAGCAGGGATGGCAGGGAGTTGCCGCGCGGGATCGGAGATTGCCGTGAAAGCCAGGGAGCGTGGGACCGGATCATGGGAGCCTCCCATGTTTGACATAAGCATTACGCAAAAAGAGGTCCGAGGCAAGAGCGAGGTGAAAAAAAGGCGGCAAACCGCGATGGATGGTGAAATTTAGGTCTCGCTGAGTTCTTAGTACTACAGTTGTATTTGGCGGATTTTGGCGAGAGAGAGACAAAGGCCCGGGCCTGAAGGCCCTGTATTTATGCGCCTTTTTCAGGGGGCTGAAGCCCCCTGCTCCCTCCGCATCCGCTAACTGCAACTGTAGTATTAGAATCTGTTTACGATCTCCTGAGTAGTATTGCGAGGAAGGCGAGGTGGATGATTTGCAGGCTGGTATTCAGCTTGCGTTTTCAGTCTGGGCGCTGTCCGCGGCCAGGACCAATGAAGGAATAGAGGCGCCGGCCGCAAACGTGGCAGCCCGCAGCAAGAACTCACGTCGATTCGCAGCCATCGGCCATCTCCATTTAAGTACCGTATGCAATTAGGTATTCAATTATAACGATGGAGTTTTCTCGAGACTCCATTGTGCCGGAACTCGCCACCGCCAAGCCAGCGATTCCTGTGGAGTCAGGCCACGTCAAATCAAGCAAGGCAAAAAGACCTCATTCCCCCATGTATTTCCTTACAGATTCGCTATCGTTATCGACAATTGCGAGGCCATTCTCGTATATGCTGCCCCACGAAGTTTTTCTTGCGATCCCCATACACCCGCGCCATGTGGATCGCACTCTTGGCTTTGATGAAACCGATCACTTGACTGACCGCGTACTTGGGCGGAATCGAGATCAGCATGTGCACATGGTCCGGCATCAGATGCCCTTCTTCAATCTGGCTCTGCTTTTGCTCGGCCAAACGCCGGAATACCTCGCCCAGGTTCGGCCTGAGACTCCCGTACAGCGTCTTGCGGCGGCGCTTGGGTATGAAAACGACATGCTACTTGCACTCCCACTTCGTGTGGCTTAAGCTTTCGTACTCGTCCATCCTGGATTCTCCTCCTCGTGTGCTTGGCGGCTCACGCGTTGGAGTTTCCTGGGTGGGCCGCAGGCCCATGCAAACTTCCGTAAATGTCAAACTCCGGCTGCCACCACGGCAGAGCCGGGGGACCTCTCTATTTGGGTAGCAGTATTGTCGCGGACCTAATCCAGCGGGAAACCGATATCTTTCATGTCGGCATTGCTTGTCGCCTGATAATCCGCACCGAAGTCTGAGAGATTCAGGTAGCAGAAGGCGTTCAATCGGTGGTTGCGTTTCGCCAGCACCACGTCGCCGGTACGGGTAAGCCCCTCAAGTATCTCTCTTCAAAAGAGGAAATGCGGTAATGCGCAGCTTGGCCGCGGCGTAAGGAATGAGAGTGACGGTCTCTTCTGACAAGCCACTTCCTGCCGGACTCTGGGGAGGAGGATTTGCGGCACCGTCTTCTGCGCGCCAGTCGTCGAGCTTTCTCGCCCTGACTCTCATCGACACTGGCGCTGAGCGGCGAGAAAAAGGCATCCAGCCGATCTCTTTCTCTTCGACGGCAATCTCTTTTTCGGATGAGTCGGGATTCAGCGCGAGCGCATAGTTCCACTGCCCTGTTGGAAACACCTGCCAGTCAGCGGTCATACCGCGGTCGCGAAGTTTGACCCAGCTCTCGCCAATTCCATAGGAGAAGACCAGTGGACCACGCTCGACGGCAACCGAGTCATGAAACCAGCGAGAGGTGCGTGGTTTCATTGGGAAGGTGACTTCGACCCGATCATCAGACTGCCATACGCGATCGATGCTGGCGAAGGTGCCGGGGGCGAGTTCAGGGATCGATCGACCGTTCACAGAAATACGCGTGCCTGCGGCCCAGCCTGGAATGCGAAGTTGGAGTGGAAAACGCACCGGCGAAGCTGGAGTGACGCGGAGCCGTACGGAGCCGTGAAAAGGATAGTTCGTTTCTTCGACCAAGTGGATCGCGACATCTTGCAGAACTGTGTGGACCTCACAGGGGGCGTACGCGGCTGCGACAAGTCCGTCCTGCTCGTGATTATCTTGCGCGGCAGAAAGCATGAACAAACTGGCAGTGAATTTCGGCCATCCCTGATGGAAGTTTGCCGTACAACATCCAAAGTTTGGCTCAAGCCCATAGAGATTCGATTCAGGCCCATCTGTGGTCCAGGGGCTCCGGTGCAAGCTGCACTCAATCTGGTTTGGTTCCTGATTGTATTGATGAGCCCACATGTCGTCGGTGAATGTTCCCGGAAGCGCATTGAAGGCAAGACGCTCGAGCCTGTCTCCAAAGGAGGCATCGCCGGTAATAGCAAGAGCCTGCTCAAGTGAAAACATATACTCGACGACCGTGCACAACTCAGAACCTTGCGTAGGATTGAGGCCGGCGAGGTGTTCGTCGCAGGAAAACATCCCATTGGGCAAGCCGTGGTACTTCTCGAGCTCTGTGACCATCCTCGTTGCGGCGGCGCGATCGGTAAGAGAGGTTGACACAAGCGACCAGACCGGCCCGGTTTTCACTGCCTGACCGTTGTTGACGCCGTGAGTTGCGAGTGCCAAATCTTTGAGACCGTTCCCAGCCTCAAGCTGCAGGAATTCAGCCGTGATGCGCTGCGTGTACTGGAAATTCGCATATTCCGCAATCCAGTCATAGCCCTGGGTACGTAGCAGGCGGGCGAGGTCAAGCAAATAAGGTGAGCCGGTCCGGTTGTAGAGCCAAATGGCACAGAGCAGCTCATCCTGCCAGCGAAACTTTCCCCAATCGCGCAGCGGCCGTTTGGGAAGTTCACCCAATTGGAATTGAAGATACTTCTCCATAACGGGGATTACGCGCTCGTCACCGGTGAACTCCTGGTATTGCGTGAGAGCTTTCAACATCACGATACGAGGCCACCAGTCGTCGTTCGACGCAGGTCCGATCATTCCGTCGGGCGCCTGGTGATCAAGGGTCCAGTCAATGAATCTACGCGCCTTGACTTTGAGCGCCGGATCGTCGAGGAGGTACGCCAGAGGAACCAAACCATCAAGAAAATAGGGGCCGCGCTCCCATGATTCTCCCGTTCCTCCCAGCCAGCCGCTATTCGGACCCGCGTCGGCCCAGGTTTCGTCCAGGTGTCCGCTCAACCCATCGGCCTGGATGCGAAGCTGGTCTTTCAGCCAGCCGGTTGGACGGATGGAGCCCTGTGGAAGGAAATAGAACGCGCTGGGAGCCAGAGGCGCCCGGTTCTTGAACTGCTGTATCGCTCCAGAAGGCGCACTCTCGGAAGCATGGGCGCGTGTAGTTGTAGAGGAAAGAAGGCTACCGATGGGAGCCGATGAAGCCAGGCTGAATAGACCGAGCCGATTTAGAAAATGGCGGCGCGTAGTAAACGACTTCCCAAAGGGTGCCACAGATGACTCCTGGATCAGGCTTCCTGCCATAGTACACAAGCCGATTTACCTGCGCATGGTCCAGATGGTCTACTTCCAGGGCAATCGCATTTCAAGGTGCGGGAAGATTATGTTTTGAAAGGGCACGGCTTTAGCCGTGCCGATGCAGGCGCAAGAGGAAGATTCTGGCTTCAGCCACGGAGGGGCGGTTTCAGAGTGCAGCATAATGCGTCCCCCAGGGGCTAAAGCCCGGTCGATTCGGGGAGTTCTTTTGGCACGGCTGAAGCCGTGCCCTTTTGAAAACCACTGGACCTCGAGATTCCAATTCCAAATGCGATTGCCCTGGAACGCGAGGGGCGTAACCAAAATCGCCAACAAAAGTCCTGTAAATTGTCGCATCTAAATTTCACAATGCGCTGTAGCGGGTCTCCAATTCACCCAGACCAGAGCTGAAAACTCGCTGTTTTCTAAGAGAATGGCGGATTGGACACACTCCGGGATCGCCAGCGAAATGGGGCTCCACTGCAACAACAGCTAAAAACCTAAACCGCTCTGAGCCGTTTTACCTGGTCTATCTGGACGATTTCCGGGATAAAGCCGGGTCAACTACGCGCTTCAATGATGCCGCGCAAGATGGCGGTTGTCGCGGCTTCGGTGCGATCAGAGACTTCCAGCTTTTCGATAATACTGTTTACATGATTGCGAACCGTATTCCCGCTGATTTCGAGAGCATTTCCGATTTCCTTGTTGGTCAATCCCCGGGCCAGCATCTGGAGCACTTCGACTTCGCGCGGTGTCAATTCTGTACGCATCATGCGCTCGGCCAGCCGGGCGGCTATATCGCGCGGGAAGTAGCGCTTTCCTGAGTGCACGGCGCGGATGGCCTCCACCATCTCCGCCTGGCGCGAATCCTTCAAAAGATAGCCTTGCGCGCCAGCCTGCACCGCACGGTAAATATCTTCGTCGGTTTCAAAACTCGTGAGAATGATCGCGCGAGTATTTGCCTTGCTGCGGCGCAGCGCATGCAAAGTATCGATCCCGCTCATTCCAGGCATGCGCAGGTCGAGCAGAACCACGTCCGCAGTTGTGGTGCGCAGAAGTTCCAGAGCCTCTTCACCGCTGCTCGCGGAACCGGCAACTACCATACCCGCCTGTGTGCCAAGCATGCTCGCGAGACCGGCAACCACAACCGGGTGATCATCCACGATAAGGATTCGAATGGGCGTGTCTTGGTTGTCTGACATTAATCCAATGCTCCCTCGCATAGTTCCAGAAGAGCTTCAGTCCAGAGACAAGTGTCATGCGGGGTGGAAGCGGGGTCTCTACAACAACCGAGGTGCCCTGGCCCGGGGCACTGTGAAGCTCAATGGTGGAGGCGATACTCTGTGCCCTCCTGCGCATGCCTCGAATTCCGAACCCGAACTGGTGATTGTCATAAACAAAGCCTTTGCCATTGTCAACGATACACAGGTTGACTGAGTTTTCCTTGTATTCGAGGCGGACGATCAACAGGGTATGTTCGGCATGGCGGACGGTGTTGGCAATTGCTTCCTGCCCGATGCGGTAGAGTGTGTCGGCAATCCGCAAAGGGATTGGTCTTTGATCGCCCTCCCTCTGCGTGACGATCTGAACCGCGCCGTTTGCCACCATGCGGCGGGCACAGTTCTCCAACGCAGTGAGCACGTCTTCGGTTTCCAGGTCCTCACTGCGTAAAGTTGCAATACTGCGTCGTGCTTCCTCGTGACTGTGGCGCACGAGGTCACTGGCCAAGTCGAGCTGCTGGTGCAGGGTCTTCAATTCCTCAGGCACACGATTGCGAATCGCCTGCAATTGAAAGCCAATACCGGCGAAACTTTGCGCAAGTGTATCGTGCATTTCGTGGGCCAATCGCCCCCGCTCTTCCAGTATGGTGCGCAAGCGCCAGTTCTCCACGCGGTGGTACAAGACGACGCCGGCAAACGCGAGCACCAGAGCGGCAACAGCGATCGCAATCATATGGCCAGTGCTCCACCAGGGCGGACCGGCGATCACATCCAAGTCTTCATTGGAACGCAAAAGCAAAACAAAGGGCGTCAGGTTATGCGTATATGCGGGATCGACAACGCAGATACCACGTAAACGCAGGGCGCTGCCGAGTTTGAGCTTGCCGAACAGATAATCGCTGCGTCCAGGATTCAGAATGGCTCGAAATGACTGGGATCCTTCATCGAGCCCGAGTACCAGCGTGTTTCCCGGTCCATGATCCTTGTCGACGAGGCGTCCGCGCACCTCAATGAACGTCGCATCATATTTGCCCGTCGAGGCCTGTGAAGCGGTGACCGAAAGCGGAGGTACAGGGGTTCGTGCCCACAAAACCTTCACAGTGGCATTTTCGATAGCCGAGCTGAAGTCTCTTGGGTGCACTTCACCTGAAACTTCGACCTCGTCACCCACTTTGAGCACTGGCGCCTTTGGTTCCGGTACGTAAACGCCGCCAGTCGAATCCTGGACGAAGAGCTGAGGCGAAGTGAGAACTACGACACCACGAATCGTAGCTTTTGAAGGCAAAACCAGCGAAGTGAGCTGCAGACTGGCAATGCTTATCGTCTGCACATCGGAAACTTCTGCGTCCGGCTCCGGCTGGTCGCTCGCTTCGAGAGGCACCATCGGTCGTGAAAGTACGCTCGGCGAGTCGGTCTCTCCGCGGCTGCCGACGCCGGCGAGCATCGTGAGCAAATCCTGACGCGTGGCCGGATGAGCAGCTACATTGCGCCATATACCTCCCGACGAATAAGAGCGCAGCCCTACGCGACCCGTTTGCACGCAACCGGAATCTGTAATCGCGAGTGCAGTGGGAGCCGGATGGGAAGGCGTGGCGACCGAAGCGACAATCTGGCAATCGTAGGCGAGAAGCTTCAGGTGATACCAGCGGAACGGCCGAATGCCGCCTGCCTCCGGGACCTTTTTGAAGGCCTCCATCCAGCCATGTTCCGCACGGCCAAGGACCAGAGCGTTATCAAGAGTACGCACTCCGGCGTAATAGCCTGTATACGCGTTCACTCCCTCTTCCTCATCACTGGAGCGAATAATAAGGCCGGCGTCACCACTGTTTCCCAGCAAGGAAACGTCCGCCTCCACGAAGAAATTGTGCCAATATGGCGAGCCGGTGAGGAGCTTTGCCCCGCGCTCATCGGAGTCGTTGCGCATCATGCCATCGACGAGTTCCCATGTTCCTCCGAAGGCCTTCCACTCGTCCGCCCTCCCATTGGCAAACGAGTCGTGGTAGGGAAGACCGCGCTGGGGACTGTGCAAATAGGCTCGCAGACCGGCAATCACCCCCGCCAGGCAGAGGACGGCGACCGAGATTCTCAAGCACACTCGACCAAGAGGGCTGATGTTCTTCACTGGCTCGAGCTCCATTGCCTCCGGCCCAGCGTCCAATCCTGCGAAAGCATTTCCCGCACCTCGTATGAATTGGCATTTGCATGCGTGATCAGTTTTGGAGGAAGGTCGACCACAGACGGGACGGTCTGCCCATTCAGTCGAGAATGAATCAGTTGGATTGCCTCACGGCCCATGGAGAGCGTATTTGCCTGGATAACACAATCCAAGCTGGGGCTCCGTTGAAATATTGGCCAGCCAGTAACGTCGAATCCAATGACTCGAATGGCGCGCCGTGTTGGAGCCGCATTCAGGGCCGAGAGCGTTCCGTCGACTGAAGGGGACGTGAGGTCGACAATGATATCGAGATCGGGATGGGCCCGAAGAGTATCTTCGGCAACCTGTTGTTCATGAGGAAAGTTGTAAGAACCCATGCGCCGGTCGACGATCCGGATTCCGGAATAATGCTCAACCAGAAACTCCTCAAATGCTCGGGCGCGAATCAAAGTCCCTGTCACATCCGGATTGATGCCGAGAATCGCAACCGTACCATGGCCATGCAGGATTTCGCCTACGCGCTTTGCGGCCATTTGGCCGCCTTCGCGGTCATCGTTGAGGATGTAGATAAGATTGCCTCCAGCGGGAATCGGCAGAGGCGAATCAACAATGACCGTGGGAATGCCGTGAGCCAGTGCGCGGCGCACGGGACTGATCAATGCGAGAGCCTGGTCCGGCGCAAGAACCAGACCGCGATAACCGCCATCTACGACCCGATCGACGAGTGCAATCTGGGCTTCTACATCATCCTCGCGTGTCGGAGCATTCCAGTAAATCGCCGACCCGGTGCGGCTGGCTGCAATCTCAGCGCCCACATGTGCGGCCTCCCAGTTCATCGTGCCGTCAGTCTGCGCAATAAAGGCGATTCTGGCCGGAGACTTCGATTCACAGCCGGCAGTGCAAAGCGCAATTACCAGAGGAAGGCCGAACTTTGCCGCAATTCTCCTCTTGCATGTGCGGATATTTCCGCTTTGGCGAATTTCTGCCATCTTCGAGCAGCAAGGAGTCTACGCCCTAAGACGAAGCAGGGGCAAGACTGACAAGCCATTGAATGCGGCAATTCCGGCGGCAACGCGGGCGGAATCGATCGGTAATTCAGGAGTTGGCTGACCGGTGAGAGACGGGCAATTGGTCACCGAGGGACCCTGCATAGTTCAAATGGACTATTTCGATCTGGTCACACCCTCTCATGCGGAACTCACTCTTGCTGAGTAGCCTCGCTGTGTCACTGAAAGTCGCCCATCGAACAAACTAAACGTTTTCAACAATTCAATCCGCATCGATCCGGCCTGGTCGGCCATTTGCGTGAGAAACAACAGCAAACGCCCGTGATCCTTTCGATCAAGATCGCATTACAGGAGAGGCCAATATGCAGAAGACAACACAGAGAGTGATCTTCGTATTGCTGGTTCTGTTGATTTCAACGGCCAGCTGCTTTGCGCAGTTCAACGGCAACGTGCAGGGTACGGTGCTCGATCCCAAAGGCAACGCCATCCCCGGGGCACGAGTGACTTTAGTCAATGTGCAGACCAGCGTCCAACAGCAAGCGATGAGCGACTCCACCGGCTTGTATCGATTCGACAGTGTTGCGCCTGGCGATTACTCGGTTTCAACAACCGTGCCCGGTTTTGCGCCGGTTACGGTATCCTTCAGTCTCACCACAGATCAGACGCGTGAAGTTCCACTGAACCTGGCGATTCAGGCCGCTTCCTCCACCGTGACGGTTACCACAGAGGCGCCGCTGATCGACACCTCAGACAGCCGCTTCGAGCAGACGCTTGACACGACCGCTGTGACCGATCTGCCGCTGGCCGGAAGAAATCCGACCAATGTCATTATTCTGGCACCAGGCGTCACCGGGACAGGCGGACAAAACTCGCCGGGTTCGAGCACCTCCACAAACTTTGCTCCTGAAAACTGGGTCAACGCGAGCGCGAACGGTCAGGGAGCAACCGGCAATCAGTACGTCGTGGACGGAATGGACGTGACCAGCACGATCCGGCCTGGTGTATTGAATCTCACGCCCAATGCGGATGTGGTTCAGGAAGTAAGTGTTCAAACCAATACTTACACGGTGGATTTCGGCCGCGCTGCTTCGATACAGACTGTGATGACCACTAAATCGGGGACCAACGAATTCCACGGAATAGCCAGCGAGTATTACCAGTACCAGAATCTGGCCGCGCGCGGTGAATTCGGTGTTCCTCAGCCGACACCGGTAAATCCCTATCACGTGAATAATATGTCGTTCGCAGTGGGCGGCCCGGTCATTCCGCACAAAGAGTTCTTCTTCTTTGTCGGCTATGAGCCCTATCTCTCGCTGGCTTCCAACGGCACAAGCTTGCAGGGATTCGAGGATCCGGCATTCGTCACCTTTGCTCAGGGCGTCGAACCGGACAGCCCTGAAGTCGAACTGATGCAGAAATACCCCGTCGCCAAGATGGTCAATACCAAGCTGGCTTCGACGGCCGGCTCATTATGGAGCAACACTCTGCCCACCCAAGAGCAGCAACAGGCATGCGCATCGGGGACCGGGACTATTACAGCATTTGACGACATCTCGGTGCCTTGCTCGCTGGCAGTATTTGACACTGGAAACTTCAACAGCTCCAGCTACTACAATGCCGAGCAATATAACATCCGCATCGACAAGTACTTCAAGAAAGACCGTGCGTATGGGCAGTTCTTCCGTGACACCATCAATAACGGCGGGCCGAATCCGCGTCCCGCTTTTTCGGAAACCGACAAGTTCTTCACGTTTTCTCTGCAGGGCAATGAAACGCACACGTTCACGTCAAACACCTTAAACGAGGCGATGTTCGGCTACAACCGGATTGAGGGCATCGAGCCCGCGACCGGCCTCTATACCGTCCCCATCGTCAGCGTGACGAACCTGGGCACGGGCTGGGGCGATGGATTCGCTGACGGTGACTACATCCAGCATAGCTACCACTGGCGAGACGTTCTGACTCACATCGTAGGTCACCATAGCTTCAAGGCGGGCTTCGAAGCGTGGCGCAGCAACGATATCGCCCTATTCGCGGGATGTTACGACCAGCCGAGTTTCTCTTTCAGCAATATGATCGACCTGATCGCCAACAACCCATACAGCGAGTCAGGGATCTCATACAACCCGGTATCGGGCGATTACGATCCTGGAAACTACGGCTACAAGGAGACGACTCTTGGTATATTTGCCGAGGACAGCTGGAAGGCTAATCGAAGGCTCACCGTCAATTACGGGATCCGTTACGACAACTTCGGCAATCCGTATGTCGCTTTGGCTGGCACCGTGTTGGCCAACTTCCATTTGGCCTCTGAGTCGACCTTCGCACAGCAGGTTGCAAATGGGGTCATGACCGAACAGTCTCATGTATTCAACAGCGACATGAACTGGATCTTCAGTCCGCGTATCGGCGTGGCCTACGACCCGTTTGGAAACGGCAAGTGGGTAGTTCGCGGCGGCTTTGGACTGTTCCACAACGAGTTCACTCTGGGCAACGCAGAGAATGGATTGAAAGGCAATCCGCCGGGCTTCATCGTGCCCACCTTCTATAACAATGGTTCCACTGCAGCGCCTATCTTCGGCTACGGAACGCAAAACAAGGTTCCGTTTGGCTTCCCCGCTCCCGCGTTTGTCGGCCAACCGCTCGACGCGAAGGGCGGAATTACCGGAGCCCAGAACAGCGTGGGCGGGACGGACCCGGCCATGTCCGCGCCCGACGCGCTGGACTGGTCTGCCGGCGTGGAGCATCAACTTCTACCAAATCTGGTTGCGAGCGTGGGTTATCAAGGATCACATGGTTACAATCTCATAACGGCCGGTGGGAACGTTGGAAACACAACTTACGGCGTGGATGTGAACATCTTTCCCGGTGACCTGATCCAGCATCCGGCATTCAACTCGAGCGGTGTGTGGACCGGCGACGGAATTCAAACCCGGCTCAACACCAGCTTCGGATCGATCAATTACGCGTATAACGCCGCTTACTCGAATTACTATGCATTCATCTTCGCGGTGAAAGGCAAAGTGGGAGAGCATGGCTTCCTGACCGCCTCTTACACACGCTCGGCCGCGAAGGACGACTGGAACAACTATCCCGAGGGGTATGTCGGTGGTGGCGGGACATCCTACAACTTTAACCAGTATTACAGTCCTTCACCTTGGGACGTGCCCAACCGTTTCTCAATGGGAATCAGTTACGACATTCCCGGGCTGAGAGCGGGGAACGGTTTCACGCGCCGCCTGACCAATGGCTTCAACCTCTCTGAAACCACCATCCTGCAATCGGGAGATCCGTTCTTTGTATATTCCGGAAACCCACTGAGTTTGGTCGATACTGCGGACGTGACGGTAACTCAATCAAACTATCAGAGTGAACTGGCAGCGGGACATTTCGCCTTCGCCGGCAACAGCGGTAACTACTCTGCGGACGGTGACAATTACAATATCCCGAATGTGGTGAGTTACAAGCAAAAGACCAACCGCAAGGCCTATGAATATACGGGGGTGGTCGATTCAGGAATAATTACTCACT
>Ga0335072_10009775_pt1 | contig 13832 bp, 11 predicted proteins | sample Lox_Sample_21_FD_206725 | JGI IMG/M metagenome (GOLD analysis project Ga0335072, IMG submission 206725) | Soil microbial communities from Loxahatchee National Wildlife Refuge, Florida, United States - Lox_Sample_2.1 | ecosystem: Environmental > Terrestrial > Soil > Wetlands | place: USA...
TCTTCGCAGGAATCTGGCCGTGGATGATGCGGCAGAAAAGACAGTTCGAGGTTGCGTCAGTCATAGTGCGATCCAATGGTTGAACGATAGCATTCCGCGTCGGCGAATGTCAGCCATCCATCCTTACTTTTTCGTGACCAACACGATAGAGCACGGCTTGCAGCCCTGCCGCTTAAGGCCAACGAACATGCGGGCATTTTCCCATGAGGACAACGCGCTGGGCTGATGAGCCGTCTACGAGACGTGCTTCTAATCCAGTCTCACCACAAACACCGCGCCTTCCGGAGTCGTGGTCTCTTTGGCCACTTGATACGCGCGCTCGCGGGCGTCGTCGAGAACGCGGACCCGAATCCACCAATCCCCAGCCGGACTTTTGAAGCGCAATACGTTTGCGGTGCGATAGCGACGAGTGAGGTGATCGGCCAGCTTGGTGGCGGAGTGTTCATCGGGAAAACCGCCAATCTGCACCGCCCACTTTCCACCGAAATCGATGGGCACGGGAGTTTGCATCAGCTGCACTCTTACCTCCGCCGTGCCTGGCCCCCAGACATCGAGCTTGCGTGCGGCAGCAAGGGAAAGATCGAGGATGCGGCCCGGAATAAAAGGTCCGCGGTCGGTGATGCGTACCAACGCGGTCGCACCCGTCTTTACATTTGTCACCCGCACAATCGAGCCCAGCGGAAACGTCCGGTGTGCGGCGGTCATGGCGTGCATGTTGTAGATCTCGCCATTCGATCCGCGACGATTGTGATAGGGCGGCCCATACCAGCTGGCAATCCCAGTCTCAGTCGCGAGCGGCTTGGTGCCGGACGGAATGGTCGGCTCGGCAAGATCAGCTTCCTCTTCTGGCTTGCCCGGATTCTCATTCGCCGCGGGAATCTTTGCCGACGGCTCAGCCGCGGCGGTTTCGCTGGTCGAGGCCGGGGGCGGTGGTGGAGGGACGCTGACGTGCGCCTGCTTGGGATGTCCGCAGGCCGAGAGCAAAGCGAGCATCAAGACCAGGATCAGAGTCATCGCGCGACTGACAAATCGAAAGCGATGCGTTTTGAATTGAGCAGCGGCTACTTCTGTTTCTGCTGCTGCTCCATGTAATTGGCCATTTCGGCGAGCTTCTGCGAGGCCGTGCGTAGGGCTTTGCTGGAGTGCGTACGCACGACGGGAACGATGTCGTCGTTCAGATATTTGATAAACTCGGGAATTTCTTCCTCCAGGCGCTCGACGGCTTCGTTGATGGTCTGACTCACACGCGCCGACGCGTCTTCCACCTTGCGGTTGAAATCGTTCATACCCTCCCTCACGTTCATCGAGCGTGAGCCAATTCACGCTGGGTTGCGGATGCCAAGCTTGAGTATTATTTCCTGCCTAATGAGGCCGGGTCAATGACGGAATATCTGCTGCCGAGATCGTTCGCTGCAGAGCGCGAACTGAGATTTTAGAACTCCAGTGGTGACTCCATTTAGAATGCCTGCTCGATGAAGCGCGCGGGTAAATTGACGGCGCTGACCGACGCCGAAGATTTCCGGTGCCGGGTGCTCGCCTGGTATGACGCGCACGCGCGCGATCTGCCGTGGCGGAAGAGCCCGGATCCATACCGAGTTTGGATCTCTGAGATCATGCTGCAGCAGACGCGGGTCGCGGCGGTGATCAAGCACTATCACGCATTCCTGCGAAGATTTCCGAGCGTCAGAAAGCTGGCGTCTGCCAGAGAATCCAGCCTCTTGGCGGCCTGGAGCGGTTTGGGATATTACCGGCGGGCACGCATGCTGCGCGCGGCAGCGAAGGTCATCGTGCGAGACTTCGGCGGTAAGTTTCCAGAAAACAGCGAGGGATGGCGCGAATTGCCGGGAATTGGCCGCTACACAGCCGCCGCAATTGCCAGCATTGCGTTCGGCGAGCCTGTCGCTGTGGTCGACGGAAACGTGGAACGGGTACTGCAGCGAGTTTGCGGGAAGTATCTTGCGATTGAGGAATTCTGGCGGGCGGCGCAAGATCTGCTTGATCGCGGGCGTCCTGGCGATTTTAATCAGGCCATGATGGAGCTGGGAGCGACGGTCTGTACGCCGCGCACTCCAGCATGCTTGATGTGCCCAGTCGTCGGCCTGTGCGCCACGCGAGGGGAGTTGGCGGGAGTGACCAAGAAAGCGCTGCAGAAGAAACGCGAAACCCACTATGCATTGGATTTCCGATCCGGAAATGGCGCAGGATCCCAGGTATTTCTTGTCCAGCGCCCGCGCGACGCGTCGCTCATGCCGGGCATGTGGGAACTGCCAGAGATTCCAGGGCCCGGCAATCGTGCAAAGCTTGCGTTCACGGTTAAGCATTCGATCACAGTAACGGACTATACGGTCCGCGTTTGGCTCGAGACAATGCCGGCGACCGCTCGGGGGAGGTGGTTTGCTGCGTCTCAGTTTTCGAAGATTGCGCTGACGGGACTGGCCGGCAAAATCCTGCGAACGGCCGGGCTGCTGCAGAAAGCGGAGAAGGCTGGAATCCAGTCTCGGGCTCCGAGAGACCGGTCGCAGTCCCGAATCCAGCCTCAAGCCCAGCTCATCTACAATAAAAAGCCGAAAAACGTAGGAGGCACGAGCCCATGACCGCGTTAGCAATTGGCAGGAAAGCTCCGGATTTTTCCTTGAAGACGATTGACGGCAAACGATTCTCGCTGAGCGAAGAACTCTCGTGCGGCCCCGTCGTTCTCGCGTTCTTTAAGGTTTCGTGTCCTACATGCCAGTATGCGCTCCCATTTTTTGAGCGCCTGTACAAGGCGTACGCAAATAACGGCGTCAGGATCATCGGCGTTTCCCAGAATGACGCCAAAGAAACCGTTGCCTTCCTCAACGAATTCGGCGTGACTTTCCCCATCTTGCTCGATGAGATTGGGAAGTATCCGGTCTCAAACGCCTATGGTCTGACCAATGTTCCGACCGTGTTCCGGATAGCGCAGGATGGCGAGATCGAAATCTCCAGCGTCGGGTGGGTGAAAGCCGATTTCGAGCAGATCAACCACAGACTCGCGGAAGCCGGAAAATCCGCGGCAGCCCCCATTTTCCGGCCCGGAGAAGATATCCGCGATTTCCGCGCTGGTTGAGGGTCGAAGAACTAGCCGCCGGTCCGGCGGCATCCCAGATTCAATCGTCCGTTCTCTCGCCCGGTTACACCTGCGGACACGGGCTGCTGAGTCCATCTTCCCGGCCGTGATTGAACTCTCGTGTAGTATTTCTGCGGTTGTTCTGCAATCCTCGCGGCGCCCTCGATTACAATTGTCCTAGCTATTTCAGCTGGAAAAATAAGAAAAAGACTCGCAAGATAGCCTCGCAACTTGGGGGAGAGAGCTGTCGATGCCATCCATGAGAAGCGTTGTTTGCGCATGTCTGACGGTCTGCCTGAGCCTAGCTCTCTGGGGTGAAGGAGGACTTGCCACTCCCGTTCCCCCGCCCAGAGTGAAACACGACGCAGCCTCGGTTCGGCTGCCGGGCGCGGCTTTTGCGGCTCTGGAAACGATTTCGCCGGAACACATTCGCTGGCATGTTCGCTTCTTGTCGCATGATCTTCTCGAAGGCCGCGGAACCGGACAGCGCGGCGGCGACATCGCCGCCGAGTACATCGCCACGCAATTTGCTGAGTACGGTTTGAAGCCCGCCGGCGATCACGGCACGTACATGCAGAAAGTTCCGCTGGTCGGCATCACCACGCTTCCAGAAACGCAGTTCTCGCTCGTTCCCAGGCAAGGCGAGACCATGAATCTCAAGCCGCTCGATGAATACGTCGCCTACGACCAGACCCAACAGCCGCAATCGGAAGTCGACGCGCCGATCGTATTCGTCGGCTATGGCATTGAGGCTCCCGAGTACAACTGGGACGATTACAAGGGCGCGGATGTGCGTGGCAAGGTTCTGCTGATGCTGGTCAACGAGCCGCCCTCAGACGATCCCAGATTCTTCAAGGGCAAGGCCCTGACCTACTACGGTCGCTGGACTTACAAGTATGAAGAAGCCGCCCGCAAAGGCGCGGTCGGCGTGATTCTGGTGCATCAGACGCAAATGGCGAGCTATCCGTGGGAAGTGGTGCGGAACTCAAATTCCGGCGAAAAGGCCGCGCTGAAAGTCGATGGCCCGTCTCTGAAAGTTGCTTCGTGGATTCACTATGACGTCGCGTCGCGGCTGGCGCGGGCTTCCGGCATGAGTCTCGACAAGATGATCCAGGATGCGCAGTCGCGGGACTTTCATCCGGTGAATCTGGGTGCGCGGCTCAAGGCGCACATGGTCAGCAAAATCCGCAACTTCGAAGCGAACAATGTCGTGGCAATCTTGCCGGGATCGGACCGCAAGGTTGCCGATGAAGCGGTTCTCTATACTGCGCACTACGATCATTTCGGCATCCGTCCGGATATGCCCGGCAACAACATTTTCCATGGCGCGAGCGACAATGCCACCGGCTGCGGCATTCTGCTCGAGTTGGCGCGAGCCTATGGCGCGGCGGCCGGGCGACCGCGGCGGTCCATTCTATTTGCCGCGGTCACGGCCGAAGAGCAGGGACTTCTCGGCTCCGAATATCTGGGCAAGCATCCCCCAGTTCCCGCCGGAAAGATCACACTCGATTTGAATTATGACAATGTGCAGCCCCTGGGGGCGCCCGAGGAAGTCGAAGTCTCGGGAGCGGAGCGGACGACCTTCTATCCCGACGTCCAGGCTATGGCTAAGGAGTTCCGCCTTGCCATTCGTCCCGACGCGATTCCCGAGGCCGGGCATTTTTATCGTTCCGACCATTTCAGTCTTGCCCGTGTGGGAGTGCCTTCGTTCTCAATCAACGAAGGGATGAAGTACAAAGGGCATCCGGAGTCATGGGGAATCGAGCAGGAGCGGGAGTACGTGGAGAAGCACTACCATCAGCCTAGCGATGAATACCATCCCGAGATGGATTTCACTGGCGATTCTGCCATGGCGCGCTTCGGATTCGCCCTGGGATGGGAAGCGGCCAGCCTGCCCAATCTGATCGGCTGGCAGCCCGGCGATGAGTTCGCGGCTGCCAGGATTAAGAGCCAGCAGTGAGTCGTCCCGGCGAGGATTTTGACCTCATCACCAACTCCTGTCTTGAATCTTTGGCGCGAGAGAGAGCAGATCACCCGTCGCAACCAACAGAAAACAGATACTTTATAAACATCTGAAAAAAGACGCCTGTCTAGGCGCCTCTGAAGGCCGCCGTGCACAAGCATTCCGAAAGAGGTCTATACTCAAAACTGAGGAAAGCCGTGCGCACCGTATTATCTCCGATACTTTACGTCGTGCTAATGGCAGGCGTTGTGGTGGCCGCGGATTTCCTGTTTTTCAAAAATCGGCTCTGGGAACGCCTGCTGGTCAATATTGGAATTGTCATGGTGTTCGTAGCTTTCTACTTAAGATTCCTCAAGCGTCCATGATGAGGCGACGGCGGGACCAAACTCCGCGAACGTCCCTCATAACCAGCCAGCCCCGATAACCTAGGTAACTTTTGTCGCTCGTTTCCACATGTTAGCCTCGATATGCGTTTGGAATCAGTAACTTCCAAACGAAACGCAACTCGTATGCCCCGCATTCCCATCTTTCGATTGGGCGGAGCGCCGGACAAGCCTGCCCCGCCTCGTCTGGCCGCTTCCACGCCACAAGTGTCGCTCGAGGGTTTGGCCGTCGGCGTCGATAACCTGCGACACGATGTGGTGCTGAGTCCTCGCTTTGCTGAGGCAGCGCGAGCACATATTGCGCGCCTGATCGCGCGACACGGAGAACTGGAAGGCCTGCTGGCGGCCGAGGCTCCTCAGCCGTCGCAAGGACCTTCATGGCTGAGAAATCTGACCAGCAAAGCTGCCCGTCCAAAGAGCGATTCGTCGGACTGGAAGTCGCTGCTGACCGAACTGCAAGTTGGTTCCCTAAACCGGGCGAAGAAGCAGAACAAGCTGCCGCTCGATATTCTGGCGCGGCTGGCGGTGACGAAATTCCTGCGCACCGAAATGAATCAGCAGTTCGCGCAGGTGCTGGAGCGTTGCCGCCTGTTGCTGAAGACTTACGACAACATGCGGCAGCAGAAAGCGCATGAGTACCGCGAGCGGCTGGCCACGTTCCAGGTTCGTAAGCGGATCATTCTGCGCAAGACGGGCCTGGACATTTTCGAGACGCTGCGTGAAGTGGAGAAGAGTACGTTGGCACGGACGCGCAGGTCCCTCTTCGGAGAAGAAACTGTCGCGCGCAGTTACTTCACCTATCCGCTGTTTATCAACCGGCTGTTGTTTTCCGAAGACGGCCGGGACGATTACCTGTGCGCCGAGCATTACGTGATGCTGGGCAACTGGGATCGCGATCCTGATCGCTATGGGCGCATCCGGGAAGTGATCTCCGTATTTCTGCGCTCTCAATACGGAGAAGACAGCAGCGCTGAAACGATCGATTCCTGGATGAACGTGCCGGACAACGCGCGTTTGCTGGTGGGAATGGGAACGCCGGAAGAGTCCGACGAGGGATTGGCGCAACAGGAACGCCTGGCGGCATGGGTGCGATTGCTGGAAGACGAGCACATCATGGAAAACGTGATCGCCTCGTATTATGTCGTCCCGCTGCTCAGCGAGTACGCGCCCCGCATCAATCCGCAGCAGTTGAAAAGTGCGCTGATCGACCGGACGGAGTGCGACCGGGTGGAACGGCTGATCCAGGAGCACGGCAAGCTTTCGCCCAACAGCTTGTACGCGGCGGTGGCGAAAGTGGCCTCTTGCCGCGGGGCGGAGCGGGCCAAAGTGGCGGCGCGCTTCCTCGCCGATTTCTTTCATTATCACCGCGACTTGCGCCGTCTTGAGATTTTGAATGGCGCGCTCGATTCCGTGAACCTAGTGCCGAACGAGCGTTTGCAGGAACTATCGCGCGTCAACGGCACGTTGTACGAGTTTCTGATGCCGGAAGAGCAAGGAAACAGCGACGCGGATCGCGTGCTGCGGCATGTCGTCCTGAAGGCCGACGTACGCGATTCCACCCGCTTGACCCGCATGATGATGGACAAGGGATTGAATCCGGCTTCATATTTCAGCCTGAATTTTTACGATCCGGTGAACAAGCTGTTGGAAAAATACGGCGCGCAGAAAGTCTTTCTTGAAGGCGACGCGATTATTCTTGCGATTCTCGAGCGCGAAGGCGAACCCGGCCTGGCTGTGAGCCGTATGTGCGTGCTGGCGCGCGAAATCATTGAAATTGTGCGCGGATATAACCAACTGATGCAGCGTTCGGGAATGCCTCAACTCGAACTAGGACTCGGAATTACTCTGCAGGAGTCCGCTCCGTTATACCTGATGGATGGGGAGCACCAGATCATGATTTCCGAGGCATTGAATGAGAGCGACCGGCTCTCATCATGCAACAAGCGCGTACGCAAGCTGATGGAGCCGATTGCGGGGCCGTTTCACGTGTACGCGTTTCAGGCTGCCGAGATCGACGCGGGCGCATCTCCGGAAGATGTGACCCTGAGCTTTAACCTTAGCGGGATTCGCATGAATGAAGCCGCATTCCGGAAATTGAACCAGGAGATTACTCTCGAACCGCTGAAGGCGCGGCTGCCCTCGAATCTACCTTCGGACAAGGGTGAGTATAGGTTATTCAGCGCCACGGTGCCCGTGGATCACGATATCTTCCGGAAAATTGTGGTCCGTGAAAGCCGCGTTCCGCGAATCGATCCCGAAGATTTTTCCGTGAAGGGATGGACGGAGCGGCACTATTACGAAGTTTGCACGGACCAGGCTATCTACCGGGCGCTGGAAAAGAGAAAAGGCGCTGGCGGCGCCTAATCGCTCTGACATCATCAGGGCCGTTATTTGACCCGGGGACGTCCACCGGATTTGCCCCAGCGCGACAACTTTCTTCGATGCTTTTTGGTGGTGGTTTTGCCCCCGCGGCTGCCGATGCAGCGGGGACAGATCAGTTCGGTATCTTTGTGGATCGGACAGCGAGCGATTGGATTGCCTCGCACCACGCCGCACATTCTCAACCATGGGCGGCACGGATTTCAACTGAAATTCAAGTTTTTGCGGCCGCGGCCGCCCTTCCGGCCCCAATTCGCCAGGTTTTCGCGATGTCTGGAAACAGTGCTCTTTCCTCCCGCAGCGCCGATGCAACGCGGACAGACAACCTTCGTATTGGTGTGGGTCGGGCAGCGGGGAAGGATGGACGTAATGGCAAGTGCGATCTGCTTCGATACTTCTTCCACGATCTCCGCGTGATCGTGGGACAATTGATTCTTGCGCGAGCCGATCACCGACAGCACGCCCACGCTGTTTCCCTGCACCACCAGTGGCACGGTACAGATCGACCGGTAACCTTCATCCATGATCTTTCTGTCGCCGGGGAATTTCGATTCAGCTTCCAGGTCGCGACGAAACAGAGTCTGCTGGTTCTCGAAGGCCCAGCCCGTCCCACAATTCTTACGGCTGAGCAGATTGCCTACGGCAAAGACGCTGTTTTCGTGCGGCCCATAAACGTCCACGATCTTGAGACTGTCGTGATCGGGGTCGTAGAGACTGAGCCCGGCGCGCTCATAAGGAACAATCTCTTTCAGCACGCCGCACATGCCCTGAAATACGCCCTCCGCAGTGCGCGTGGTAAGCGCGATCTGGTTCACCTTCAGCAGCGAACTGTAACGGTCGGCGATCGTCGGGCGCAGTTGCATAGTGGCACGATCCCTTAGGATAAGCTTTGCGAGCCGCTACTGCGGGCCTAGTCTTCGCAGCGCCTCCGCGCAGTAGCGGCATTGGGGGGAGAGCCCTTAGTCCGGCGGACGATATCACAGGTGATCGGCAGGAAGCCAGAGAAATTGTGAGAAGCCGGCAGGTCCCTTTATTGCCTGGAGCTTAATCATTCTCCGCCAGGGGACGGCTTTTAATGTTCAAGGCGGATCAGCCGGCCGTCTTTCAGCCGGAAGCGATCCCCCCGCCAGGTGAGGCTATGCCCCAGGAAGCTTGCGATCCAGACGCCAACGGCGATTAAATCGCGCAAGGGAAGCAGCCAGAGATTGCGCACTACCTCGCGATCCTGGAGCACTCTTATTCCGACGGCGAGAGCTACGGCCACGCGCAGAAGTGCCGTGATGCCCAGTGCCGCCCAGGACCACGGCGCGGCCTGCGAGACGGCGACGGCCAAGAGTCCCCACAACAATCCAAAGGTTGATGCCAGGCCGACGTAGCCGCCGGCACGCGCGTCGCGCACACCGCGAGCCCAGCGCAATTGATGGACAAGGAATCCGTGCAGATCATAGGCGGGAAGATGCGTCTCGACCACGAACTTGGAAAGCCGCACTTGCAAGCCGAGATCGGTGATGCGTCGCCCTAATTCGTAGTCGTCGGCTAGAAAGTCGACAATCGATTCGAATCCCCCGACGCGCGCCAGATCGGCGCGCCGGAACGCGAGGGTTGAGCCGAGTCCGAAGTGAAGCGCGCCTTCGAGCTGGCGCGCGACGAGCACGCCGGGAATGAAATCCGTGCTGATGCCGAGTGATTCCAGACGCGATCCGAGCGTGCGAGCCGCCACTCCGCGATAGGGACTAGTCACCATGCCCACGCGTTCGTTGTTCAATGGCGCCATGACTCGGCGCAGGTAATCCGGCTCAACGCGAATGTCACTGTCGTTCACCAGTAAATGCCCATATCGGGCAGCGGCGAGCATCTGCACCAGGTTGCTGACCTTTACATTCGCGCCCAGCTTCTCGGGACAGACAACCAGCCGGATCGTCCGATCGGGGAACTCGCGCTGCAATTGTTTTACAAGGTCAACGGCGGGATCGGCAGCATCACTTACACCAAAAATGATCTCGTACTCGGCATAGTCCTGGAGGCAATGGCTGCGAAAACTTTCGTACATTTCGCGATCGACGCCCTTCAGTGGCTTGAGAATGGAAATGGGAGGAAGGCTCTCTATGGGGCTGACTCCCTCGCCCGCCTGCTGTTGCCGCATAAATGCCGCCGCGCTCCACAGGCAAATCAGATAGTAACTGCCACTCGAAACACAACCTAGGGCGGCGAAGACCTCAAAGATCGTGAGAATGTTGTGGATCATGCGCCCTGTGGACCTTGCACCCTACAGCAAGATAGACCGATGGAGAATGCGCCCTCAGCGGCTGAACCGGGTATTGATTTTGCCGCTTTTACACACGGTTCGAAGCCGCGCCCTTTCAAAACCTCCAACCACTGAGCTCCAATCTATTCGTAGCGCAGCGATTCGATAGGATCCAGATTGGCCGCCTTCCATGCTGGATAAATGCCGAAGATGAGTCCAACTCCGGCGGCGGAACTGAATCCGAAGGTGACCCAGAACATCGACATGCGAGCCGGCATCGACGGCCATAGGGTGGGAATCGTCCACACCATGATTGCACCCACGAAAACGCCGAGGATTCCCCCCACCGCGGTCAGAATAATTGCCTCAAGAGTGAACTGCAGCAGGATATCTCGCTTGCGCGCGCCTATCGCCTTGCGTACGCCGATTTCACGCGTGCGCTCGGTCACGCTGACCAGCATGATATTCATCACTCCCACACCGCCCACAATCAGCCCCACGCTGGAGATCGCAAACATTCCCACAAACAGCGCGCCGGTAAGCTGATTCCAGAAGTCGCTGATGGAAGTGGACGTCATGATGGCAAAGTTATCGGGCTTGTCGAATGGCACGCGGCGACGGCGCCGCAGCAGTTCGCGAATCTCATCCATGGCCTTGGGCATGTCCTCATGCGACGGAGCCTTGACGCTGATGATGTGTTGCTTCATTTCCGGATGCAGCGTTTTGAACGTCTTCAATGGCATGATGACACGGTTGTCGTTCGGATCTTTGCCGCCGCCGAACACAGACTTGATCTTCTGCACGGTTCCAATGACCTGAAATAACCGGCCTTCGATGTTGATTTCTTTGCCGAGCGGGTCCTGATCGCCGAACAACTCGTGCTGGGTGTCGTAACAGATGACAACAACCGGGGAATGGTGCTCGTCGTCGAGATCGCTGAACCAGCGGCCGCTGGCCATGGGCAGATCAAACACATCTTTCGCCGATGCCATGTCGCCTTCGAGGATCGTGTTCTTCACCTTCTTGTCCTGATATTTGATCGAGTAGCTGCCGACTCCAAGCTCCGGACGGAAAAGCCGCAGGCCGGCCGAGACGGCCTTGACGTGCGGCAGATCGCGCATGGCCATCGCGTCGTCATAGGTCAGTTCTTTACGCTTGCGCATCTCCTCCGTGAGGCGGCCGAAGGTGAAGAAATCCAGATGAAATACGAAAATGACATTCGAACCGATGCTAGCCACCAGGTCACGCACGTTTTCATCGAGGCCACGGCCGATCGACGACACGCCGATCACGACGGCGACACCGATGACAATGCCCAATACGGTCAGTGCGGAACGCAGCTTGTTGCTGCGGATCGTATCCGCGGCCATGTGGACGATTTCGCCGAATTCATCTTTACGAATCATGAATGCTCTACATCTCGAACCGCAGCGCCACAATCGGATCCAGGCGCGCCGCCTTGCGCGCGGGATACACTCCGAAGAACACTCCGACAGTGGCCGCAACTAACAGTCCCGCGGCTACGGCCCACAACTTGATCGACGAAGGCATTCCGATGAGCGCGGTCACGACCTCCGCGAATCCCACCCCGGAGAGGACTCCGATAGCTCCGCCCATCAATGCGAGAATCAAGGCCTCGACCAGGAATTGCATCAACACATCATCGCGCCGCGCACCGAGAGCTTTGCGGATGCCGATCTCGCGGGTTCGCTCAGTCACCGAGACCAGCATGATGTTCATGATCACGATTCCGCCCACGACCAGCGAAACCGCCGCCACACCGATTGTGGCCATGAAAAATGTATTGCTGAGGCCCGACCAGATCCCCAGCAGACTTTCGTTGGTCTCGATTTCGAAACTGTCGTCGGCGCCCGGACGATCATGCCTTCGGACTCGCATCGCCGACCGTGCTTCGTCAATCGCCTGGCTCAGCGGAGCTCCGGTAGTGAGCGCTTTGGCCCAGATCGAAATGCTGTTGTTGTGCGCGCCGTATTCTTTCAAGTACACCGTGACCGGAATTAGCACGTAATTGTCGGCGCTCTGTCCCAGGGTCTTGCCTTTCTTTTTGCCGACGCCAATCACCTGGTAGGTCCAGCCATCCACACGAATTTCCTGACCCAGCGGATCGGTGTTGTCGAGCACATGCTCGACGATGTCGGTGCCAACCACCGCAACCTGAGAATGACTGGTTAGGTCGGTCTCGTTCAGCATGCGTCCGGCGGTCAAGTCGGTATCGAGGATGGTCGCAACTGCAGGCGTAATGCCCTGAATCGTGGTGTCGCTGATGGACCGTTCGTTGTGCTTAACCTTGCCAGTTCCGCGCATGATCGCGCCTACGGACTCGCAATGGTGGCAAGCGTCGCGGACGGCATCGTAGTCGTCGAGAACCAGGTCTTTGCGCTTCTCTGCTTCCAGGAAGTGATCCACATTGGTTTCGACGGCCGACATTTTTGAGACGATAAAAACATCCGCACCCAGATTAAAAATCTTCTTGGCCACGTAGTCGTTGATGCCGGAGACGAAGGTCACGACCGCAATCACCGCGGCCACGCCGATCACTACGCCGAGCAGAGTCAGCACTGAACGCAGTTTGTTCGCCCAGAGGGAGCGCAGCGCGATGCGGATGGATTCAAGAAGGTGCATGAGATCGGACTTCAGGCCGCGGCTTCGGCCCGTCCATCATTCGGGCCGTAGAGCTCGAGCGAGCACGGATAAGTCTAACAGTGAAGCCGAGACCTTTCTATTTCAGCGCTGGCTTATACCTTCTGCGGGTCGAGGTGAGATGGCTGGCGTCGCACCGAAGCGAGAAGTTAGATGGCTTCGAATATAATCCCTATGTAGGCAGCCGGACCGGACGGCCGCCCCGCCCATTCGGCAGGTTCCGATCAGCTGAAATGCAACCTACGGAATGGGCGGGGAGGAAAGTCCGAACTCCGCAGAGCAGTGTGCCGGATAACGTCCGGGACGCCGGGTTCAAGCCCGGTAAACGGAAAGTGCCACAGAAAACATACCGCCCCGCTGCCGTAGTGAACGCTTCTGTTGCCATCCTGAACGAAGCGTCTTTTGCTGGGTGAAGGACCTAAGCGAGCCGTGCGAGGCATCGCGCTCTTTGCGATGTAGAAATCTCGCGTTTGGCTTGCATCCTCATAGAGCGCTCACTACGGCGGCGGGGTAAGGGTGAAAAGGTGCGGTAAGAGCGCACCGCCGCGGCAGTAATGCCGCGGGCATGGCAAACCCCACACGGAGCAAGACCAAATAGGGAGGAACTCCGCCCATTCTGGCGGGAAGGGTCGTTGCATCGGACCCTCTCGCGAGAATGGGCGGGGACGTGCCGGCTCGGTGCGTCAAACCTCCGGGTAGGTCGCTAGAGCCGCGCAGTAATGCGCGGCCCAGAGGAATGGCCGTCCCGCTGGAGTAATCCGGCGGACAAAATTCGGCTTACAGGTCCGGCTGCCACAGCTTTTCTCTTCGTTACCTTGCGGCCCAGTTGAACGAGCGCCCGCTTCGTCCCTGCCAAAAATGCTATTCTGTCCGGCGTGCTCGACGCCGTGTCACCCCGAAATCCGGAAGCCCCCCGGCACGCTTTGTTCGTGCGTGTGACGCACTGGATCACGACCCTCTGCTTTTTTGCTCTGCTCATCACTGGCGCGGAGATCGTGGTCTCGCATCCGCGTTTCTATTGGGGCGAAACCGGTCATGATCTTACGAAGCCGCTGTTCAGGATTCCGATTCCAGCCTCAAGGAATCTGGTCCCTACCGGATACCGGTACGTTA
>Ga0335072_10009777_pt1 | contig 13832 bp, 12 predicted proteins | sample Lox_Sample_21_FD_206725 | JGI IMG/M metagenome (GOLD analysis project Ga0335072, IMG submission 206725) | Soil microbial communities from Loxahatchee National Wildlife Refuge, Florida, United States - Lox_Sample_2.1 | ecosystem: Environmental > Terrestrial > Soil > Wetlands | place: USA...
GAAGGGCCTGAGGTTCGCGATCCGCGAGGGCGGCAGGACCGTGGGCGCAGGCGCGATCTCGGAGATTATCAAGTAACAGGGACTAGGGACTAGGGACTAGGGACTAGGGACTAGGGACTAGGGACTGTGGGACTGAGGGACTAAACGACGGGACGGGCACGATGTGACTCAGTCCCTTAGTCCCGAGTCCCTAAGCCCCTCAATCCGAAGGGAACCGAACATGCGGGAAATTGTCACATTGCAGTGCACCGAGTGCAAGGAGCGGAACTACTCAACTACCAAGAACAAGAAAACGACCACGGGCCGTCTCGAGTTCAAGAAGTTCTGTAACCGCTGCCGCAAGCACACGCCGCACAAGGAATCGAAGTAGTTAAAGCAGGGAACAGGGATCAGGGAACAGGGATCAGTTGAAGCTGCGCCGGGTAAACCTCGGCGGCAAGCAATGGCAAGGCCAAACTGACCCCTGACACCTGGACCCTGGCCCCTGCAAAACAGGGGCGTAAGCTCAACGGCTAAACTGCCGGTCTCCAAAACCGGACTTGGGGGTTCGAATCCCTCCGCCCCTGCCAGAAAATCAGGGAACGGGGATCGGGGATCAGTAAAGACATCGGCGAATCGAGAGCAAAGGCTCCAATTGGCCGAGAGTACTAAACTCTGAGGCCTGATACCTGAACCCTAAAAAGGATTAGAAGTATGGCGACGAAAACGGCAATCGAGCGAGGCGACGAGCGGTCGGCCAAGCGGCAGGAGCCCGGCGCTCTCCAGGAGTTTGGAGGCAACGCGATGGGCGTGTGGACGAAGCTCACCAGCTTCTTGAGCGACGTGCGCGCTGAGATGCGCAAGGTAGTGGCGCCCGGCTGGATAGAGGTGCGTTCGACCACTTTCGTGGTGGTTGTCACCGTCATCCTTTTTGGGGCGTTCTTCTTTGTGGTGGACTTTGTTTGCAGGCACAGCATCGACTACGTGCTGAACCAACTCGGAGGAATGCAGTAGGTCCCTATCCGGAATCGAGATAAGAATGGCAGAAGAAATGGAACAAGCCGCCCAACCGCAGGAGCCGACGGAGCCGCAACCGGCGCCCAACGAGCGTTTCCGCTGGTACATCCTGCACGCTTACTCCGGCTTTGAGCGCAAGGTCAAGGAGTCGATCGAGAGCCGCGTGCAGGCATTCGGCCTTAAAGATCGCGTGGGCCGCGTGATGATTCCTACCGAACCGGTGACCGAGATCATCAATGGAAAAAAGCGCACAGTCGAGCGTGTCTTCTTGCCCGGCTACGTGCTGGTTGAGATGGAACTCGACAACGACCTGTGGCACGTGCTGAAAGACACACCCAAGGTGACCGGGTTCCTCGGCACTGGCGATAAGCCTGTGGCGCTGAGCAACGAAGAAGTGAGCTCGATTCTCTTCCGCAGCGAAGTGTCCAAAGACAAGCCCCGGCTCAAGATCAAGTTTGAGAAGAACGAGCAAGTCCGCATCACCGACGGGCCGTTTGCCAACTTTAATGGCGTGGTGGACGAGATCAACGAAGATCGCGAAACGCTCAAGGTTATGGTAACGATCTTCGGCCGTTCGACGCCCGTAGAACTCGAGTTCGGCAAAGTGGAAAAGATTGAGTAGTTGTAGCTTCTAGCTATTAGCTTCTGCTTCTAGCCGGAGAGCCCGCCTGGCAGGCGCCGGTTTGATGCGAACGCTGAAGTCGCAGCACCAAAATTCAAAGTTGCACGAACAGCTGAGAGCTAATAGCCAGGAGCTAAGAGCTGTTTCCGAAGGAAACAAATATGGCGCCTCCAAAAAAAGTAACAGCACAAGTCAAACTGCAGATCGAGGCCGGCAAGGCCACTCCTGCGCCGCCGGTAGGACCCGCGCTGGGTCAGGCCCAGGTCAACATCATGGAGTTCTGCAAGCAGTTCAACGCACGCACGCAGAACAAGGAAATGGCCGGGCTCATTATTCCGGTAGTCATCACCGTCTACGCGGACCGCAGCTTCACCTTTGTCACCAAGACGCCTCCGGCGGCAATTCTGCTGCTGAAGGCGGCCGGACTGCAAAAAGGATCGGGCACGCCCAACAAGGAGAAGGTGGGCAAGGTGACCGAGAAGCAGGTGCGCGAAATCGCCACGCAGAAGATGCCCGACCTGAATGCGGCGTCGGTCGAAACGGCGATCAAGAGCATCAAGGGGACTGCGCGCTCGATGGGTATTGAGGTCGTCGGGTAAGTTTCGAGCCGACAAGTTAGCAAGATGGCATTTCAGCAAAGGCCTTCCGCATTGCGGAGGGCCTTTGTGATTGGCGCGGTCGCGCCGCACACTGCTGATGTTTCATCGCTCGTTGTTTTAGTCGCGATAACAAACGCACTCCCTGGGCAGAGAGAGCCTTTGTGCGCCGAACGGCGCAGTCCGGTGTGGATGCGATTGAACCGGGCTTTATTTCGGCGGAGGTGGCGTGAAGACTTCACGCTTGCGTCCAGGCTCCGGTTTCGGCTTGGGTTTGGGTGCTTTCTTTACTTCTTTGCGGCCTTTGTCTTTGCTTCCCATGCCGTACAGTTTGCCATGGATGTGTGCCTGTCGCAAAGCATTTTGCACTGCGGGCGCGCCCCCGCGCATCCAGCATGCAAACTCGATGCGCGGCGATCAGGCGCAATTCGCGCTCCCGCCACGTCCTCCGAGAGTACAAGATTTGCGCTTCTCCACCAGGGCTCTACATTGACTTTCCATTAGCAACTCCTTAAATTGAATCATCCACTTGTGTTTTCACTCGGCAAGAAATGCGATTTGCCTCACAACAGTTTGATTAACGGTCTTCACTTTTAAGGAGGTTCGTGGTGCACTGTACTGTGAATTTTTCGACGCGTGTCGTGAGTGAGAATGAAATGCCGCCTGCCATCAATCACCTTCGTCGATCATCACTCTGCTTTGTCCTTGCCATACTGCTTTTGATTCCTCAACTCGTCAGCGGCCAGGCTAACGGCAGTATCTCGGGCAACGTTACCGACAAGTCAGGATCTGGAGTTCCTGGCGCAAACGTGACGCTCACTTCGCAGGAGAACGGTCAGGTTCGCACTGCGCAGTCAGACAGTTCGGGACATTTTTTGCTTCCGTTGCTTCCCGTCGGCATGTACACCGTGAAAGTGGACGCATCAGGTTTCAAAAGCGCTGAAACCAAGGATCTGCGCCTGCAGGTCGACGAAAACAGGGAACTCGACTTCACGCTTGTGCCGGCAACTGTGGTGGAAACTGTCGCGGTGAATGCCGATGCGGTTACCGTCGAGACCGCGACTCCATCTCTGGGCCAGGTGATCACTTCAGAACAGGTGACTCAACTACCGCTCAATGGCCGCGATTTTGTTCAACTCGCCACGCTCACGGCCGGTGCAACCTCTGAGACGAACCCGGGGAGCTTTTTTACCCAGGGCAGCGACAGCGAGGTGGCTGCTCGCGGTTCTTATTCGTTGTCGGTAGGCGGCTCGCGGCCCAACAGCACCGACTGGCTGCTTGACGGTGTTGACAACAACGAACTCACCGCCGGCGGCATCGGCGTGTTTTCGTCGATCGACGATATTCAGGAATTCAAGGTGCTCACCTACACCTATTCCGCCGAGTTTGGCACGCGCGCCGGTCCCACTGTTCTGGTAACAACGAAATCTGGGACGAACAACTTCCACGGTTCTTTATTTGAATTCGTGCGCAACACCGATCTCGATGCCCGCGGCGACTTCGACGCGACCACTCCCAAGTTCAACCTGAATCAATTCGGCGGCTCAATTGGTGGACCAATCCGCCACAACAAGACATTCTTCTTCGCCGATTCGGAGCAAAAGTATCAGCGCAAGGGAATCACCTTCACGGGTTTGGTTCCATCGCAGGCCATGATCAATAACGGCGATTTTTCTGCCGACGCCTGGGGTAATGCTCAAAGCGGTCTCGTCATCTACAACCCGAACATGATCGGAGCATCGACCGATCCGACCATGTTTCCGAACGTCTACTTCCAGTGCGACGGATCGGGGAATGCCATCCAGGCAAATTCCGATGGCAGCCAGCCCCAGGGAACTCCATGCAACAAGATCCCCTCTAACCTGTGGGACAAGTCTGCACAGCCGCTGATGCAGCAAAACTATCCGACACCTAACGCCGGCAGCGCCGCGCTGGGTTACAACTACGCGAGTGAGCCTGTTCGCCAACTGAACGAAACCAAATTCGACATTCGGCTCGACCAGACCTTCTCAAGCAAAGACAATGCCTTTGCGCGTTTCAGCTACGACCAGGCTTTTTCCTACGTTCCCGGCGGCGCAGTCGGTACTCCTGCAGGCGCCTCGGTTCCGGGCCTCGCAGAGGGCAATGCCTTCGGCAGCAATGAGACCCTCATCAACCACGGCCGCAACATCGGCATCGGAGAGACCCATGTCTTTTCGCCGAACACCTTGAACCAGGCAACCGTCGGTTACGACCGAATCTTCGACTACATTGCCTCTCAAGATAACTTCAACTGCGCGTCCGCGCTGCTCAACATCCCCAACGCCGACCTCGGCTGCTCTTCCACCGGCACCCAGCTTCCGGGCGGCTCATACAGTCAGGGCCTGGTCTCCGCTGAAGTTTATGGAGGCTATTGGTCGCTCGGTGACCGCGGCTACTCGCCGTTCCAGGGCGGAACAGACATCTACTCCTTCAAAGATGTTGTGGACCTGATCCGCGGCAAGCATGAAATTCGCACCGGCATCGATCTGCGCGTCAATCAGATGAACGTTGGTACTGAGGAGTTCCAGGACGGCTTTTGGATCGTCGGTGCTTTCGGAGACTTTACCGGCAATCCCATTGCCGATTTGCTGATGGGCATTGTTGGCGGCGCCATCCACGACCAGACCTACTACGGCCCCATTACCGGCCGCCGCTGGAAGATCATTCGCCCATTCGTCGAAGATGACTGGCGTGCAACTCCCTCGCTCACCCTCAACCTTGGCCTCGCGTGGGACATGACCACCCCCACCAAAGAAGTCCATAACCGCCTGGCAAACTACATCCCCGCAACTGGGCAACTTAACATCGCGGGCCAGAACGGTGTCAGCAATTCTGCTGGTATCAACATGTATTGGGGCGCTTACGAACCGCGCCTCGGCCTCACCTGGAAGGTCGCCGGCAGCGACAAAACCGTTCTGCGCCTCGGTTTCGGCATCTATCACGATTCATCCTGGAACCTTGGCGCGCAGGGCTTGTGGCAAAATCCGCCTGACCTTGGCGAGTCCGATCAGTTCCCCGTCACCTACTCAGCAGGCTGCGCTTTCCTCACTTCCTACTGCGCACAAACTCTCGGCCAAACTGCGGAACTGGTAAACCCAGACGGCTCAAACTTTACTGCCGCTAATGGTTTTGCGTCCCTGCCTTCTCCGCAAGGTGTGTCCAACTACACTGGAACGTTCAATTACCAGCCACCGAACTTCCAGCCAGGCCGGGTTCACCAATTCAACGCTAACGTAGAACGCGAGCTGCCCGGCAATGTTCTGCTGACCGCCGGCTATGCTGGTTCAACAGGCGGCCACATGTTGGTCATCGGCAATAACCTCAATACCAGCAGCCCCTCGGGTTGCGGTACCATCTCCGGCTATACGCTCGGCTGCAACCCTGACGGCTCTCCATACTACTATCCCTACAATCCGCCAAACTACAACGCAATCCTGCTGTTCGGCGACGTAGGCACAACCCACTACAACTCAATGCAGCTCAAAGCTGAAACCAAGTCACCCAAGCACGGTCTCTATGCGCTGGTGGCGTACACCTACTCCAAGACTTACGACAACGGTCTCTCCGACGGCCTTGGCTCTGAGTTGAGCGCTCCTTATTTCCCGCTGCCCAACTGGCAGAATCTCGACTGGGCGTTGTCGCAAATCAACCTCGATCAAAGCTTCACCGGCAGCGTGATTTACGACCTTCCGTTTGGAAGAGGCAAGGCCATCGGGTCCAACTGGAATAATGCGACAGACGCGCTTCTTGGCGGCTGGCGGCTCACGCTGATTGAAAAGGTCCTCTCCGGATTCCCCGTTCCCCTCATCGACAGCGACAACGCATCTGGCACGACTTTCAATGCAGGTGGCAACGACAATAACTACAACCGGCCCGATCAGGTCTCCAACTGCAACCCATCCAGCGCCGACCACGGCCAACATCAGTGGATCAACGCGGCATGCTTCGTTCAGCCGGCCGCTGGCGAACTCGGCAACGCCTCGCGCGTTCCGGCAACCGGCCCCGATTTCGTTAACTCCGACTTCTCGGCGATCAAGCAGTTCCGGCTCCCTCGCGAGATGGGCCTGAACTTCCGCGCCGAGTTCTTCAACTTCTTCAATCACCCCCAGTTCGGAGCGCCGATTGCCGATATCAACCAGCCGGGATTCGGCGCAGTGACTTCAACGGTCAACGATGCGCGTCTGATTCAGCTGGCGTTGAAGCTCAACTTCTGAGGCGGCACGATCCTTAAAGGCGGTCTGATCGCTAGACAAATGTCCCCCGGCCCACCCCGGGGGACACTTGCGTTAAGGCACTTGTGCCGGGGAATTCAATTGGCACACACTTTTGGCAAATGACCGCGCCCGATCGTTTCTACCCCAGGATTTTTCTCTCAACTTTGCAGGTAATTACTAAATCTTTGCGCACACTGCACGGAAGAGGAGAAAGCAGATGAAAAATGCAGGCTAATGAGTTGCGGCGCCGAGATACACAGATTGCGGCGCGACCACTTTGGCCGCTGGAGCGCTTGCCTTTATCTTAAGCTCGTGAATGCCGGGCTTGCCTTTGATCGGGACCGTAAAGCCGAGATCATATTCGTTGCGCAGTCTCCGCCGCAGATCGTCGAAGAAAGGTTGCAGCGAGGGTGGATTGCCGATGCCCTGCCAGTAGCTGTTGCCTCCAGTGGCCTGGGTTACCGCGAGCAATAGATTCTGTCCGGCATTCGATTCTGCTTCGGTGCTGCTGCCGCGTCCCTCGTCGTGCCAATAGATGGTGTAGACCACAATGCCGGCGCGCAGCGAATCGTCGATTGCGCTCTTCACGTTAGGATCGTCGGGGTCATACTGCCGCTCGTACTCATCTACTCCGTCGGTGATCATCACAACCGCGCGGCGAGCGCCCGCGACCTTTGACGGCCAATGCTTGGCCAGTTCAGACAGGCAAAAATATGGGCTGCCGTTTGAACCTGGTGTTCCCGTCGTCAGGTGTAGCCCCTGCTCAACCGCTGCCGCATCCGATGTAAGTGGTCCCTGCAATGCGGCGTTCCCGTTTTGCATGTAGGCAATGGCCATTTGCGTATTTGACGGAATCTCCTTGACGAATCCGATAATGTCGCTGGCCTGACCGTAAAGACTGGCTCGCACGCTGCCGTCGATCAGCAGAACGAGTTCAAGCGGGCTCTTGGCCGAAGCCACCGGCGTGAGTTCAGTAACGGTCGCCTGTTTGCCGTCTACCTTCACCGCCAACTGGCTTGCGACCAGGCTTGCATTCTGCTCTTCAGGGTGGGCAGGCAAAACGGTCAGTGTCACGTGGCCTGAAGCGGTATCGCTCTGCCCCTGGGCTGTCGCGGTCGCCAGCGCCAGCAAGCAGGCTGCTGCAAAAAGCGTTTTTGTCATCGCGATCCTTTCGGCTTGTCTAAGCCGTTAGACGAGAGTCAGCCGCATACCGCTGGCGTGAGGGACGGTGACGCTGCACTTTCCGCCCTTGAGCACGGTCAGGAATGAGGGCCGGGTGATTGCTGTTTCGCGGCTGGCGAGATCGGGCGCGTGAAGTGCCTCGTTCTGCACTTTGCCCTTTCGGCCACCAAAGTCGAGTGTGAGCTCGAGGTCTTTTTCCTCGTCCTTATTGAGCACAATCACCGATGCTTTGCCATTGCCAAGCTGTGCGCCGTAAGCCATGGCGTTTACGCCGGAGCTCGCGAGCGGCGTGGTCAAGTCCTCAGCGAACATTGTGGCCCCGGCAAACGCTCCGGCGAATACCAGTCCGTAACCCACCGGTTGAACCGCGTACTCCGCGCCGAATGTCGCGATGGGTGTATAGAACGGGTGAGGATGCCTGGCGATCTCTTCGGGCGACACACCCTGCGCCGCAAGCATTTCGTCGCCGGGCAGCGACCCTCCTACTGAATTCGCGACCGATTTGCCCGTGCCTCCGTGAAGGTTCACGCCAGAATAGCGATTGGCCGCAAGCAGCAGCGAGTAATTCGCGCCCCACAGCGCCGCAGCCTGAACGTCGCTCACGCCAGGTTTGCCTCCGCGATAGCAGGTGTTGCCCTCGGTCATGCGTACCGGCACACCCATCTTTGCGGCGGCAGCATTGGCCAGGTCGGCGGTCTTCTGCACGCGAGCCATGTTTGCAGCCGAGAGCAGATTGGGGATGTTCACCGCTGGGTTCGTCGCCGGGCCGCCGAAGTAGTGGTGATGGCTCAGCGTGGTCACGTTTGGCTTGTCGGTGATTGAAGGCCACGCATCGGCGATCTGCGTCAGCCAATCGATTCTCGATGCCACGTCGGGCATGCCGAAGCGCGACCCGGGAACGGCTTTTCCAACAGCGCGTGCGATTGCCAGCCACTCGTCAAGATAAGTCTTCACTCCCCAGGTCTTGGGATCCCGCAGGTGGTTGCCGAACAGATCCGCTTCATTGCCGATCTGGAAGTATTCGAGCTGCGGCCCGAGGGTCTTGGCAACATATTCGGCCTCGTCGGCCGCGTGCCCGGGCGTGTTGGTTCCCATGCCGATGCCGTAGATGCATTTCCATCCGGCGGCGTTGAGAAACGCGCCCAGGTTGTTGATGGCCTCAGCCGTGACCGGGTAGTACGAAGGCTTGGGCTCACCCACAACCACGCGCGTCTCAGGGTGCGCAGGCTCGGGTGAGTCGGGCGTGGGCTTCCAATATTCAAATTCGCTGGTATTGCCGCCCAGGCGCAAAACGCCATGCGGCGAGATCGCCTTGAAAGCATTCACCAGGCCGGTATTTGCAGCAGAAAAGAAAGCGGGATCGACAAGCTGCTGCACCTCGTACGAGAGACCGATGAAATCGGCCGGCACGCGCGCGCCTGTGGCCTGAGCGGGAATGGTGAGTGTGGCATTGGCGCTCGCGTTTTGAGCTTTGAGGCTGGTGGCTGCAATGGCGAACGCTGCGGAGGAGATGAATTGTCGGCGAGAGAGGTTTTTCATGGGAGTGTTTGGCTGCGACCCAGGGGCTCGGCCGCGATGCGGATCAAGTATAGATCGTTGGGGCCAGAGCAAACTTCGTTGCGCTCACCGGCCGAAGAGTCGCCGCCGAAAGGAGCGGGGATTGGGCGGCCACGTATAGAGTTGTAGCAATGCCCCTCGTCGAACGCATTCGCGCAGCCTCACCGAAAACCAAAGCGCGATTTACGGGTGTCGTCTATCTTGCTTACTTTCTCGCTGCCATCGCCGGCGCCTCTCTTGTTTCGTACGACGTGCCTGCGCTCGCTTTCAACCTGCTCTCGACGGCTCTCTATGCGCTGCTCACCGTGATGTTTTATTTCATGTTCAAGCCGGTAAACAATTGGGTCTCGCTGCTGGCCGCGCTCATCAGCTTCACGGGCTGCATCTTCACGGTCATTCAACAGCTTCACCTGAGCCGGTACGTCGTCAGCCCGTTGTTTTTCTTCGGATTCTATTGCCTGCTGCTCGGCCAGCTCATCCTTCGTTCGGGATTTCTGCCGAAGGTCCTCGGCGCGCTGCTTGTTGTAGCCGGCGTCGGATGGCTGATCTTCCTGTTGCCATTCGCCAAGCCGCTGAACACGGTGACTGAGATCTTCGGCGTCATCGCAGAGGGCGCGCTTTGCCTGTGGTTGCTGATCGTCGGTGTCCGCTCCACGCCGGGTAAAGATCGAGCGTCACGAGGGAAGCGCGTCTGACCCGCGTCGTCAATCTGCAACACGTATCCGTGTATCGACCGGGTGTTACTCAAAATGCGATCCGATGGCGCGGGGTCGATCGGCGTGTTTAATGAGAGCATGTGGCGGGGATCACGCGGGGAACGAGAGCCGTAATACCCCAGGCGTAAGAAGCGAGTTCCGTCTTCCCTTACCCCGGTTGCAATTCCCGTTCCATTTCGCTATTATCATTGGATGTGCGCGGGGAAATCTCTGCGCCTGTCAATTGCACCACGGCACTTAGGGTCCTGGCCGGACGGGCGGCGATTTGAACGGCTGCGCGGTAATTCCGAGGGATCTTCCGCAAACGCGGACAGGTAAGCGCGGTGGGAGACGAGGGATGAATGGCCAAGATTGGCAAGAATATCGCCAAGGCGCGCGCCGCTGTCGTTAAGCTGGCGTATCCGCTGCCTGAAGCTGTGAGCCTGCTCAAGCAGGTAAAATACGCAAAGTTCGATGAGACCGTCGACCTGACCATGCGTCTGGGTGTCGACACGCGTCACGCCGACCAGATGGTGCGCGGCACGGTGGTTCTGCCCCACGGACTGGGCAAGACCAAGACCGTAGCCGTGATCGCCACCGGAGACCGCCAGAAGGAAGCGCAGGAAGCCGGCGCGGATTTCGTGGGCGGCGAAGAGATGGTTGAGAAGATCCAGAAAGAGAGCTGGACCGACTTCGACGCGCTGATTGCGACGCCCGACATGATGAAGGTGGTGGGGCGACTTGGCAAAGTGCTCGGTCCCAAAGGCCTGATGCCGAATCCGAAGACCGGCACGGTGACCATGGATGTGGCCGCTGCGGTGAAAGAGATCAAGGCCGGCAAAGTGGAGTTTCGCGCCGACAAGACGAGCCTGGTGCACGTGCCCGTGGGCAAGCTGAGCTTCGACGGCCAGAAGCTGATCGACAACGCCACCACGGTCATCACGTCGATTGTTCGCGCCAAGCCTTCGGCGGCCAAGGGCAAGTACATTAAGAGCGTCACGCTGAGCTCGACGATGGGCCCGGGCGTGCCGCTCGACTCGGCTGTAGCCGATGCGGCGTCGAAGAAGTAGCAGAAGCCAGTGGTCAGTTGTCAGTGATCGGTGGTCAGCGGCTTTTGCTTGATAGGCTGACTCGGTCAATCGACAATCCCGCCGGGGTCGGCAAAAGAGGATTTGAAGCGCGACGGCTCTTGTACGCAAGAGCGGAAAGTTTAGGAAGCGGGGAGCGGAGATAGTCGTCAGTTTGGGGATCTGATCACTGACCACTGATCACTGTTCACTGTGCGGAGCACAAAATGGCGATTTCGAAATCAAAAAAGAGCGAGAAGATCAAGCTGCTGGCGACTGAGCTGGAGCACTCAACTACGGCAATCATCGGCACGTTTAACAAGCTCACTGTGGCCAAGGACTATGAGCTGCGCAAGACCATCCGCGAAGCGGGCGGCCGTTATCGCGTAGTGAAGAACAAGCTGGCTGCGATTTCGGGCACCGGCACGCAAGTTGAAGCGGCGTTGAAGGGCCTGAAGGGCGTGAACTCAGTGGCGTTTACCGCGGGCGATCCCGTGGGGCTGGCGAAGGTTTTCGCCAAGTGGGCTGGCGAGAATACGGCGGAGTTCCAGTTCAAGCTGGCCATTGTCGACGGCAAGCTGATCAATGCTGAAGAGATCAAGGCGCTGGCCACCATGCCGGGCAAGGAAGAGATATTCGCGAAGTTGCTTTTCTTGATCAACGCACCGGCGCAGCGGCTGGTTACGGTGCTCAATGCAACGGGCCGCGATCTGGCGGTGGTCATCGGCCAGGGCGTGGAGAAGGAAAAGTTCGTCGCGGCATGAAAGGCGAGCCAGTAGCAAGCAGCCGATAGTCCTGGCCCTGTTTTGCGGGCTACACAATATTGGCTATTGGCTGCATTTAGGGTTTTGGTTGCACACCAATCTGAAAGGGCGCTGGTCTGGCGCATCGGAAACTTTCTTATTGATAAGGGCGGCCGGAGAAAGACGAATTCAAAAATCGAATTTTGATTGGGAGAAGAAAAATGGCGGATCTTGCACAGTTGGAAGAGCAAATTGTTTCGTTGAGCCTGCTTGAAGCAGCGGCTCTGGTGAAGAAGCTGGAAGAGCGTCTCGGCGTTTCGGCCGCGGCAGCTGCTCCGGTGGTTGTGGCGGGCGGCGGCGGCGCTGCTGCTCCGGTGGTTGAGGAGAAGACCGAGTTCCAGGTCATTCTCAAGGACGCCGGCGCCAATAAGATCAACACCATCAAGGCTGTACGCGAAGTTACCTCGCTGGGTCTGAAAGAAGCCAAGGACCTAGTCGACGGCGCTCCGAAGCCCTTGAAGGAGAATGCGACCAAGGATGAGGCCGAGGCCATCAAAAAGAAGTTTGAGGGCGTGGCCACCGTCGAGGTCAAGTAGCTGGGCGCAAAGTAAACGGCCCACCACTTGCAAGGATGCCCGGGACGCGCTACGATAAACGTTGCGCGTCTTTCCGGCTCATGCCAGGAACTCGTAGGTTTGAGCTTGGCGGTGGGCGCATTCTTTCGTGGCGCATTTTGGTAATTGAGGCCTTCGGGTCCTGAAGCGGAGTGAATGGCTTAGGGCTGCGAGGGCGCAAGATGTGGTTAAGTTATTTAGGGTCAATGGATTGCTTGTTGGTCAGGCAAGCATTTCGATTGGCCGGGGTTGAGCGGCTGGCGAGCGAGCGGTAGAAGCGAAGATTGGGATCGGCGAGAACAGGGCACAAGAATTCGGATGGGAGCACTGGCGTTAAGCCACGCTCGTGAGGTATTGCGTCCTCGCGGGCTTTTCGTGTCTGATAGGTGGATTTTCAAGGGACAGAGGTTTTGGTCTCCCATATGCTCTTTGCGCAAAAACTCCCCTTCAGCGGTTTATCCGGCAAATCCGGATTTTCCGCTGCCCACGCTTCACCAATTGAGCGCAGTCTAGCCTAACAACCCGGTATACGGCAATGCCCTAAACGCGTTTTTAACGCGGTTCTCAATCGACCCCTGACCAGGGTTCAAAACGGCACAGGTTTGACCCGCCAAGGCAAACCGGCCCTAATGCGATGACGGGCGCCTCAAATTCTGAGGCTGGTTCCGTCCGGTTTTTCGACGCAAGACAGCAATCTGCCGGCGCCACTGAGACTCGGGTGCCGGCCCGGCGCGCAACCCGGCGTGCGGTAGCGACGAGGCTCAGGAGTGATCATGTCCAACGAGAAGCGCGCGATTCGCAGCCGGCTCGATTTTTCAAAAATTCCCACCGCAACCCAGATACCCAACCTGATTGAAGTGCAGCGGCGCAGCTATGAGCGTTTTCTGCAGATGGACAAACTGCCCAATGAGCGCGACGACTCGGGGCTGCAGTCGGTTTTCGTCTCGGTGTTTCCTATTACCGATTTCCGGGGCATCTCACAGCTCGACTTTGTCGATTTCTCGATTGGCAACTGGGAGTGCAAGTGCGGACACCTTAAGGGCCTGCATCACCTGCGCACCGCCTGCGTGCATTGCGGGGCGATGGTTATCACAGATCCCTTTCTGCCCGGCGACGTGCTTTGCCAGAAGTGCGGCACCTACAACAAAAACATGCCCGACTTCTGCAATAAGTGCGGCGACCCTGTGAGCCTTCAGTTGAAGTACGACCAGCAGGAGTGCGAAGAGCGCGGCATGACGTTCTCTGCTCCGCTGAAGGTGACGGTGCGCCTCACTATTTACGATAAGGACCCCGAGACCGGCAACAAGACCATCCGCGACATCAAGGAGCAGGAAGTCTTCTTCGGTGACATTCCGCTTATGACGCCGAACGGCACGTTCATCGTCAACGGTACCGAGCGCGTGATCGTATCGCAGTTGCACCGCTCGCCGGGCGTCTTCTTTGAGACGGCCAACAACCGTACCTACTTTTTGGGCAAGATCATTCCATATCGCGGTTCGTGGGTTGAATTCGAATACGACCAGAA
>Ga0335072_10009778_pt1 | contig 13832 bp, 12 predicted proteins | sample Lox_Sample_21_FD_206725 | JGI IMG/M metagenome (GOLD analysis project Ga0335072, IMG submission 206725) | Soil microbial communities from Loxahatchee National Wildlife Refuge, Florida, United States - Lox_Sample_2.1 | ecosystem: Environmental > Terrestrial > Soil > Wetlands | place: USA...
GAGAGAGTTGGGACGAATCGGGAGGTGCTTCTCGCCCACCGAGTGTCGCAATTATCTGAGGCACGCGGGATATGGCGAGTCAGGGTGAAAGTGCTCTAGTATCGACTTTCGCAGAAATTCGATACACCGCTTTTGTCTGAGTATCCGAGTAACGCGGCTGATCGTGATCCCTGCGCGCCTTGCGCTTCTCTGCGATCGGATACCAGCCGGAGGGCACTCACATGGCCGAACCGACGCTTTTCCTGACCGATGTTGCCGACGAGGTGGCGCATCGGATTGTCGACCAGGGCCTCGCGGGCCATGGCGTGGAGCAAGCGGGATATTGGGATGCGCGGCCGCTTTGTGTGCTGGCGCGCGATCCAGCGGACGAGCGGGTGTTGGGTGGGATGATCGGCCGTACGTCGCTTGGCCTGTTGTTCATCGAGCTGGTGTTCCTGCCGGCGGAAGTTCGCAATCGCGGACTTGGCACGCGGATGCTGCGGATGGCAGAGGAAGAGGCGGTCAGAAGAGGCTGCATTGCCGGAGTTCTCTATACGATCAGCTTCCAGGCTCCTGCCTTCTACCGACGCCACGGGTGGCGGGAATTCGGCCGTGTCGCCTGTCACGCGCCGGGCACATCCCGCATTTTCATGACGAAGGACCTGCCCCGGGCGCAGTGACGCGGTGCGACGGCGCTGGCTATTCCTCCACACATATAGCGTGGGCGAGCCGCGTGCGTATAGCGCGGGCGAGCGGCGTGCGCCATCCGTTGTCCCGGCTTCGGCGCCGCGGTATCATGGCGACGAAGCCGACGGAAGAGACCGGCCACACGCGACACCGGTGAATACGGCGCTCCGATATTTGAAGGACCTGTCATGGAATATCGCCGCCTCGGGAACAGTGGCCTGAAAATCTCCGAACTCTGCCTCGGCACCATGACGTTCGGCCACGGCACCGACGCGGCGGAAGCCGAACGCATCGTGCATGCGGCGCTCGATGCCGGCGTGACCTTCTTCGACACCGCGGATGGTTACAGCGACGGGCTTTCGGAAACGATGCTCGGCAATGCGCTTGGTTCGCGGCGGCGCGAGGCGGTCATCGCCACCAAGGTGTTCAATCCGATGGGGCATGGCCCTAACGATTCCGGCATGTCGCGCGTCCACATCATGCACGCGGTGGAGGACAGCCTGCGCCGGCTGAAAACCGACCATATCGATCTGTACTATATCCACCATGTCGACATTCAGACGCCGCTGGAAGAGATGCTGCGTGCCTTTGACGACCTCGTGCGGCAAGGCAAGATCCGCTATCCGGCGTGCAGCAATTATGAGGCCTGGCGGCTGATGGAGGCGCTATGGATCAGCGAAACCAAGGGCCTCGCAAGGTTCGCTGCATATCAGCCGCAATATAGCCTGGTGGTGCGTGACATCGAGGAGGAACTTGTACCGGCCTGCGACCTGAAGGGTGTGGGCATGGTCGTTTGGGCGCCGCTTGCCGGCGGCTATCTGTCAGGCAAGTACCGGCCAGGAGAGCATAGCGTTGCCGGGTCGCGCTCGGCGGAGAACTGGGCTTTTCCGACACGTTTCTTTCATCCGAACCACGCGGCGATCCTCGGCGAACTGCTTTCTGTCGCACATGAACTCGGCCGCAGTGCCGCGCAGGTCGCGGTACGTTGGGTGCTGGAGCAATCAGGCGTTTCCAGCGCGATCGTCGGCGCACGGCGCGCCGAGCAATTGCACGATACGCTGGGCGCCGGCGGTTGGCGCATGCCGAAGGAAGCGCGCGCCAGACTCGATCGCATCTCGGCCGTGCCGCATCGCTATCCACGCGCGATGGAGGCCAACATGGCCGAACGCCGTGACCAGGCCGTGCAGATGCGCGGGCGCGGTTGAGGTAATCGAACGATCCGCTTGCTCGTTCACAGGCCACGCACCGTCCACCACCTCACTATTCTCGCGGAAACCATCTCCCGGGTCGAGCGCGTTCCTGGCAGCTTGCGCCATCGGCAACGCTCTGGCACGCTCGTTATGTATGACTGAATACGACGGCACGCCTCGGTATCCATGGCCCGGCCAATTCGGCCAGGGCGGCATCGTGGGCGCGGCATCATGCGAGGGGAAGAGGTCTGATGAACTATGTGGCATCCGAGCTGAAGGTCGTCGGCACGCGCCCGATCCGTCCCGACGGCGTCGACAAGGTGACCGGTCGCGCCGTGTTCGCCGCCGATACGCGCGCGCCCGGCATGCTGTGGGGCAAGATCAAGCGCAGTCCGCATGCCCATGCCCGGATCATCTCGATCGATACCAGCAAGGCCGAGGCGCTGCCCGGCGTGCGGGCGGTGCTCACCGCCGCCGATCTCCCCGACATCCCATCCGAAGAAGCGTTCGTCGGCGAAGGCCCGATGAATTTCCGCGATCTGTCGCGCAATATCATGGCGCGCGGCAAGGTGCTGTATGAGGGGCACGCCGTTGCGGCGGTCGCCGCCTCTTCGCAGGTGATCGCCAGCCAGGCGCTGGACCTGATCGACGTCACCTACGAAGAGCTGCCGTTCGTGATCGACGTGGAAGAGGCGATGGCAGCCGACGCGCCCGTGCTGCACGACGATTTGTTCACCACAGGTATCGAGCCGAAACCGACCAGGCCGTCCAACATTGCCAAGGTGGTGACGTTCAATAAGGGCGATGTCGCGGCGGGCTTCGAAGCCGCCGATATCGTGGTCGAGGGCAGCTATACCACGCAGCCGGTGCACCAGGGTTATATCGAGCCGCATGCATGCCTGGCGACCTATGCGCCGGATGGCCAGATCACCACCCACGCCTCGAGCCAGGGGCACTTCATGATCCGCGCCTACACCGCCAAGCTGCTGGGCGTGGACATCGCCAATATCCGCGTCAGCCCGGCCGAGATCGGCGGCGGCTTCGGTGGCAAGACGTTGATCTACCTTGAGCCGGTCGCGGTGATGCTGTCGAAGAAGGCAGGCCGCGCGGTCAAGATCCAGATGACGCGTGACGAGGTGTTCCGTGGATCGGGTCCAACGTCAGGTGCGTCGGTGGCAGTGAAGCTCGGCGCCAGGCGCGACGGCACCATCGTCGCCGCGCAGGAAATTCTGAAGTTTCAGGCCGGCGCGTTCCCCGGATCTCCGATCGGACCTGGCTGCATGTGCGGCTTCGCCTTGTACGACATCCCGAACGTCAGCGTGGTCGGCTACGACGTGGTGAGCAATCGTCCCAAGGTCGCCGCCTATCGCGCACCCGGCGCGCCGATCACCTCGTTCGCGGTCGAGAGCTTGCTCGACGAGCTGGCGCGCAAGCTCGACATGGATCCGCTGACGCTGCGCGAGAGGAACGCCGCGCGCAACGGCACCAAGACGCATTTCGGTCCGACGCACCAGAACATCGGCTTCGAGGAAGTGCTGAAGACGGTGAAGGACCATCCGCACTGGAAGTCGCCGGTGAAGGACGGCCACGGCCGCGGCATCGCCTGCGGCTTCTGGTTCAATATCGGTGGCGAATCCACGGCTCAGGTGCACATCAACGAGGATGGGACCGTGACGGCGGCCACCGGCAGCCCGGATATCGGCGGCTCGCGCGCCTCGATCGGCATGATGGTGGCCGAGGTGCTGGGCGTGCCGGCAACGCGCGTTCGAACTGTCGTCGCGGATACCGCGTCGATCGGCTTCACCCATGTCACCGGCGGCAGCCGCGTGACCTTCGCCACCGGCATGGCTGCCACCCAGGCCGCCGAACGGGTGATCGAGGAATTGAAGAAGCGCGCCTCGATGATCTGGGAAATCCCGGTCGAGGCGGTGGAATGGAAGGACGGCAAGGCGTACCCCGCCGGCTCCAACGCCGGTGTGTTCGATCCGCTGGATCTTGGCACGATCGCATTGAAGGCGGCGCGCACCGGCGGGCCGATCAACGCCGAGGTGTCGATCAACGCGCAAGGCGCCGGTGCCGGCTTCGGCGCGCATATCTGCGACGTGAGCGTGGACCGGGAGACCGGCCACGTCACCATCGAGCGCTACACCGCGTTCCAGGATGTCGGCAAGGCGATCCACCCGAGCTACGTGGAGGGCCAGATCCAGGGCGGCGCGGCACAGGGCATCGGCTGGGCCTTGAGCGAGGAGTACATCTACGACAAGCAAGGGCGGATGGATAACGCCGGCTTCCTGGACTATCGCTGCCCCATCGCATCGGACCTGCCGATGATCGAGGCGGTCATGGAGGAGGTGCCGAACCCGCGCCATCCATTCGGAGCACGCGGCGTGGGCGAGGTACCGATCGTGCCGCCCATGGCGGCGATCGCCAATGCCATTCGCTGCGCGACCGGCCTGCGCATGCCGGATTTGCCGATGTCTCCGCCGAAGCTGCGCGCGGCGCTGGACGGCGCCGGCTGAGCCGGAGAAGCCGCGGCCTCAGAGATCGGGATGGGTCGCGACCAGGCGATCGGCTTCGGCCAGGTCATCCGGGGTATTGAGATTGAGGCAGGGGTCCCTCTGCGTGGCTGGCCATTCCGCGCTACCAGGTCGCGGCGGATGAACGGCGCATGCCCCGGCGTCGTTATCAGCCAGGCCACCGCCGGATCGGCGAGGGTTGCCCAGTCGAGTGCGGCCAGCACGCCGGCCAGGGGGCCAGCAGCCGCACGGCCGATCGTTTTCCGCGCCTAATCCTGCCGATAATTCGGCGCCTCGCGTGTGACGGAGACGTCATGCACATGGCTTTCGCGAAGGCCGGCGTTGGTGACACGGCGGAAGCGTGCGTTCTGCTGCAAGGAGGCGATGTCGCGGCTGCCGGTGTAACCCATGCCCGCCCGCACGCCGCCGACCAATTGGTGCACCGCCTGCGCGACAGGGCCCTTGTAAGGGACCATGCCCTCGATGCCCTCCGGCACCAGCTTGAGCTGGTCCTTGATGTCCTGCTGGAAGTAGCGGTCCGCCGAGCCGCGGGCCATGGCGCCGATGCTGCCCATGCCGCGATACGACTTGTAGGAGCGGCCCTGGTAGAGGAACACTTCTCCGGGTGCCTCGTCGGTGCCCGCGAACAAGGAGCCGATCATCACCGCCTCGGCCCCGGCAGCGAGCGCCTTGACGATGTCGCCACTGCTCCGCATGCCGCCATCGGCGATGGCAGGCACGTTGTGGTCGCGGCAGGCGGCGGCGCATTCCAGCACCGCGGTGAACTGCGGCACGCCGACGCCGGCGACGACACGGGTGGTGCAAATGCTGCCCGGGCCGATGCCGACCTTCACCGCATCGGCTCCCGCCTCGATCAGCGCCAGCGCGCCCTCGGGCGTGGCGATATTGCCCGCGATCACCTGAACGGCATTCGATTCCTTCTTGATGGCGCTGACCGCGTCCAGCACGCCCTTGCTGTGTCCGTGCGCGGTGTCCACCACGATCACGTCGACATCGGCATCGATCAGCGCGCGGGCACGCCGGCGCCCGTCGTCACCGACGCCGACGGCAGCGGCGACCCGAAGACGGCCAAGCTCGTCCTTGTTGGCGAGCGGATGGGTCTCCGCCTTGTCCATGTCCTTCACGGTGATCAGGCCGACGCAGCGATAGGCGTCGTCCACCACCAGCAGCTTCTCGATGCGGTGGCGGTGAAGGAGACGGCGGGCCTCGTCGGCGGAGACATCGGCGGTGACCGTGACCAGGTTCTCCCGCGTCATCAGCTCATAGACCTTCAGGTCGAGGTCGCTGGCGAAGCGGACGTCGCGGTGGGTGACGATCCCGACCAGGCGATTGGTGGCGCGCTCCACCACCGGGATGCCGCTGATGCGGTGGGCGGACATCAGAGCCTTCACATCGGCGAGCGTCTGGTCGGGATGGATGGTAAGCGGGTTCACCACCATGCCGGACTCGAATTTCTTGACGCGGCGGACCTGGGCGGCCTGTTGCTCGGGGCTGAGATTCTTGTGGATCACGCCCATGCCGCCGTGCTGGGCCATGGCGATGGCCATGTCGCCCTCGGTGACGGTGTCCATGGCGGCGGAGATCAGCGGGATGTTCAGGCTGATGCCACGGGTGAGCCGGGTACGGGTGTCGGTGGCGGAGGGCAGGACCTGAGAGAAGCCGGGGACCAGCAATACGTCGTCAAACGCGAAAGCTTCTTCGATCCGTGGTCCGGAAAAGCGGGTCGGCGCGACGGTGCTGGGGGTGTCGAATGCCATGGGCGGGGGCCTTTCCGCTACCTTGGCGGCCCCAGATAGGCGCGCCGGGCGGAGTCTGCAAGCGTTTGGTTATGACGGTTGAGAGGTGGAGACACGCGCAACAGACGGGTGTGGAACGCTTGTTTCTGGCGGCGCCAGGCACGCCACGGGTGCCAACTCGTTTGCCGGCATCGCTGGCGAGGTCGCATCCGGCGCGCGCATCGCCCTGTCCGATCAGCGCAGGCGGGTCCGCACGAAGAAGCGTCAGACAAGCCCCGCAGGGCATTCCTGCGCTAACCGGATAGGCCCGACGGGTCTGCCGGCACTTGGCCGGACAGGGACGGCGGCATCAAACAGGGCGGCGCGGCGCCGTCAGGACCGTGTTGTCTGCGGCAACAGGCATGCGGCGTCCGTTGTGTCGAGCGCTGCCGATGTGGCGGTGACGGCTACGGGCAATGGTTCGATCCGGACCTGGGCGATGCCGTCGTGGCGCATGTCGAGCGCCTTCGCCGCCGCGGCCGAGAGATCGATAATGCGGTCGCGGGCGACCGGGCCGCGGTCGGTGATGCGCACCACCACCGACCGGCCGGTGGTGAGATCGGTGACCCGAACCCGGGTGCCGAAGGGCAGCGAGGGATGCGCGGCGGTGAGAGCGGCGGGGTCGAGTGGCTCGCCATCGGCCATGCGTGTCTGGCCAGGTGCTCGCGTGTACCACGAGGCTAGACCCTGTTGCTCGCAAGGTGGCGGCGCCGCTGCCTGCCGACGCGGGCCAGCGCAGGCGGAGAGCAAACAGAGCATTACCAGGCAGGAAAGCAAAGCGGCCCGCATGGCGGCATTTGAGCCGCGTGAGGACGGCGGAATCGTGGCGGCCGGATTGTTCTGAGTTCAGAAATTCGTGTGGGATGTGTGGCGCGAAGCGGACGCGTCAGGCCGCCATGACAGGGATCGCGCTTGCAGGCACTGACGCTGCCTGCGCTCTGGCCACGGCCTCTGCATCCTCGACGACGGCGGCACGGGATGCGCCTTCAGCAAGGAACGCGACGTCAGATCACAAGGCGGGCTGGGCGGCCGCGCCCATACCATCGCCTGTCTCCTTGACATGCCCGCGTGCCTCGCCGCGCCGGTAATTAAGATGTCATTAACAAAACACCTCCATCATAAAATCCAGCATGCGGCCTTGCCGTTGCCGATACGGAATGCTTTTATCGCCGCGTAATACCAGCGCTCTCGGTAAGACGGCGCTTGGCGGGGAGGAAACAAGATGGCGGAATGGCTTTCGGGCATCCTGGCCACCAGTGCCTATCTGCCGCACGGAATATGCCTCGCCTGGGAACCTGGACTGGTTCGCCTGCAGGTCCTGTCGGACATAGTGATCGCCATATCTTATTATTCGATACCCGCGGCGCTGACCTATTTCGCACTTGAGCGCCGCGACCTGCCATTTCAGGGCGTGTTCATTCTGTTCGTGATTTTCATCCTGGCTTGCGGCACCACCCACGCGCTTGCGGCGGTCCTCTTGTGGGATCCGGTCTATCGCCTGGATGGCCTGGTAAAAGCGCTGACCGCCGCGGTATCGATGCCGACCGCGATTGCTCTGTGGCTGTTGCTGCCGAAGGCGCTGGCGCTGCCAAGTCACGCACAATTGGAAGCCGTCAACCGCAGCCTGTCCCACGAAATTGAAGAGCGGCGAAGGATCGAGCAAGAAGTTCGCCAACTGAATGCTTTGCTCGACGAGCGCGTTCAGATTCGAACAGCTCAATTGCAGTCGATACTCGATACCGTGCCGGATGCGATGATCGTGTTTGATGGACAGGGACACATCGAGTCATTCAGCGCGACGGCCGAGCGGATGTTCGGCTATCCGGCGGACGAAGTACACGGCCGTAATTTGTCGATGCTTATACCGTCGCTGCGGCGGGATGAGCCTGCGGGTTCCATGCAGCGCAGCCAGGCAGACGGCGAGCGCCATGCCATCGGGATCGGGCGTGTCCTCACCGGATGCCGCCGCGACACCAGCGCCTTCGCGATGGAACTGTCCGTGGGTGAGGTGCACCTTGTTGACCAGCATTTGTTCATCGGGTTCGTTCGCGACATCACCGACAGGCAGGAAAGCGAACGGCGCCAACAGGATCTGTTGGCACAGGTGGCGCACAGCTCGCGGCTGACGGAAATGGGCCAGATGGCTTCTGCTCTCGCGCACGAGCTGAACCAGCCGCTCACGGCGAGCGGCAACTATCTCAGCGCATTCCGCCGCCTCGTGGAGCGCGGCGATGCAGTATCGCTGGAGCGCGCGAGGGCGGCCGCGGACAGTGCCGGCATTCAAATACAACGGGCGGGCGAGATCATTCGCAGGTTGCGGGATTTCGTGCGCAAGTCCGCACCGCAGCAGAGGGCGGAGAATATCGTCGTCCTGGTCAAGGAAGCAGCCGAGCTCATGCGGTTCAGTGCCCAGGAGCATGGCGTACAGATTGATCTGGACACGCCATCCGAAGTGCCGTCGGTGCTGGCCGACAAGGTGCAAATCCAGCAGGTGGTGGTCAACATCCTGCGCAACGCAATTGAGGCGATGCAGGAGAGCCCAATTCGCGAGATCACCGTCAGGGTCGCGTCACCCACCAATGGCCAGGTCACCGTCGGCGTTACCGACACGGGACCTGGCATAGCGCAGCAGATCGCCGAGCGCCTGTTTCAGCCGTTCACGACCAGCAAGGCCCAGGGCATGGGTGTAGGGCTTTCGCTCTGCCGTTGGATCATCGAGGCGCATGGCGGCCGACTCTGGGCTGAACCCAATCCATGCGGTGGCACCGCCTTTCAATTCAGCCTTCCGGTGGCCACCGGCTAATCGTCCTTGCGAGCCTTGGACCGGTTCAGGGCGACGGCAGCGCAGATCAGAGCCTTCAGGGCTGCCTCGTCTATCGTCTCGCCGTCATGGAAGTCGATGGCACGCCGGGTGTTCCCCTCGAGACTGGCGTTGAACATCCGTGACGGATCCGGCAGCGATGCGCCTTTTGCGAAGGTCATCTTCACCGCGTTCCTGTAGGTCTCGCCCGTGCAGATCATGCCATCGTGATACCACACCGGTACCCCGCGCCACTTCCACTCCTCCACGACCTGCGGATCGGCTTGCTTGATCAAGGCGCGGACCCGGCGGAGCATTTCACCGCGCCAATCCCCCAGCTCCTTGATGCGCGCGTCGATCAGCTCGGAAGGGGACCTGCCTGCCGGCGACCCGCTCTTCTCCATCGTCGTGTCTCCTCTTTGGCTCCCGGTCTTCGACAAGCGAACACGGTCATATCAATAAGGTTCCCTGTCGCAAGTGTCTCCGGGTCGCACGCGCGGGCTGCCCCGCTGGTCTCCCTGGCCGGACCAATCTCACTCCAGCCTCGCGACCACTTGCTCCAGCGCGGCGGCAAACCGCTGCCATCCATGTCTGGCGCCCTGATAGGCCTGCGGCTGATCCGCCAAAAAACCCGATTGCTCCATGCGCAGGTGGGTTCCCGCGTCGGTGGGCGTGAGTGTCCAGGTGACGACAGTTGCGACACCGAAGGCCGCCCAGGTGTACGACAGCGTCTTATATTGCTCTATGACCAATACCTCGCATTCGACGCCACCCCAGTCGGCGGTAAGTCTGAAGCGGTGCCCCGCGACCGGTAGAAAATCGTTCTGCATCAGCCATTCCGCGATCAGGTGCGGCTGGGTCAACGCCCGCCAGATTCGGTCCGCCGGATAGGGCATGTCCCGTTCGACGATGACGGACAGCGTCTCGGTTGCGGGTTCACTCATTGGTCCATCCTTTTGAGCAAGTCTTCAAGACGGTCGAACCGGCTTTGCCAGAAGCCGGCCATCTGGCTTGTCCAGTTGACCAACGGAGCCAGGGCGCCACGCTGGGCACTGTAGTGCGTCTGGCGGCCGGCACGGCGGTCGCGAACCAGCCCGGCCTGCTTCAGAACCCCGAGATGTTTCGAAACGGCGGGTTGCGACACGCCCGCCCAACTCGTCAGGGCGCCGACCGTTTGCTCGCCGTCACGACACAAACGCTCGAAGATCGCGCGCCGGGTCGGGTCGGCGAGCGCTCGGAACAATACGCCCTGGGTATCCGGCATCGGGGGACATATAACCTAGTGGTTATGGTTGATCCATAACCGCCAAGGCATATCATAGTCAAGTGATCCGGCCCGTCGCCGGGCCGTGACGCCACAGCAGCCCCGCAATGCGTCGGTACCGGCTTGCGGGCGCGGCCGGACTCGGTCGAAACAGGGCGATCAGCACGTCCCCTGCCCCATCAGCACCCGGATCCATGACGCGCAGACCTGCCGACAGGCCACACATCCTGATTGCCGATTGCTGGGGCGCGGCCGCGCAACAGGCGATGATCGCGCTTGGCGCGCGCGCGAACGCGCGCTTTTTCGAGGATGCACTGCGCCTCCATGAGCCCGCCGTTCGCTGTACGTCGATCAACGTGGCGGATGGCGAAGAGCTGCCGGCGGGTGTGACGCTCGATGCGTTCGATGGGGTCATGCTGACCGGTTCGCCGCTTTGTGTCTGCGACACCACGCCAACGGTGCGCCACCAGATCGACTTTGCCCGCGCCGTGTTTGCCTGCGGCATGCCGGTATGGGGGAGTTGCTACGGACTGCAATTGGCGACGGTCGCATTGGGTGGGGCAGTACGCCGCAACCCCAACGGCCGCGAACTCGGTGTGGCGCGCGCGATTGCCGTGACCGGGCAAGGGGTTGGCCACCCATTGCTTTCCGGCCGGCCATCGGTGTTCGACGCGCTGTGCAGTCACGAGGACGAAGTGGAATCGCTTCCCCCTGGCGCCAGCGTGCTTGCCGGGAACAGTACCAGCACAGTGCAGGCAATGGCGGTCCGCACGCCGGCGGGAGGCGCGTTCTTCGGCACGCAATACCATCCGGAGCTGGATCTGACGGTCATCGCCGCAATTTTTCAGTTGCGTGCATCCGACCTGGCCGCGGAGGGATTTGCGCGAGCCGAAGCTGACCTGCATGGCCTTGCGGGCGACTATCGGGCCCTGGCGGAAGCGCCGGATCGGCAAGACATTGCGCGGCGCCACGACATCGGTTCCACCATTCTCGATCCGCGCGAGCGTTCGTTGGAGATCGGCAACTGGCTGGCTTGGGTCCAAGGACCCGTCGATGGCGGCTGACTGAGGGCAGGCGCGGAGCCTGTCTCGCGGCACTGACTGTTCTTGCCGTGCGCGCTTCGGATCCATGCCCCGATGTCCGACCAGGGGGAACCGCGGATCGGGGCGTTTTCCTCGTCTGTTTGCCCGCGGCGGCGGCGGCTTGCCTGATTGCGCGGAAAAATCGGGCGCCGGGCGGAGCAAATATTGGCCGGGATCGGCCGTTCCATCCCCGCTGCCATGAGCGCCGATGACGGCGGCGCAGGCCATGCGGCGATTTCGCTAAAATTCGGCGTTTCCGACAAGCGCGGACCTGTCCGGCTGCCTAACGTGGAGACACCCAGTCAGCAGGGTGATGGGGGAATGGCAGCCACGCGCGACTGGAACCCCTCAATGGACTTCTGCCGAACTGAAGAACACAAGAAGGAGAAGGCAATATGCACGCATTGAGACTGACCGGAGCGCTGGCGGTTGCGCTGACATTCGGCACGACCATGGCACTGGCGCAATCGCATCTGGGCGACGGAAGCAATTCCCCGGCGCTATCGACCACGACCCCAGGCTACAGCATTGGCACCAGTTCGGCGCAGTTGGGCGACGGCGGCAATACCAGGCCGATCGCGACCACGACGCCGGGCTACAGCATCGGCACCAGTTCGGCGCAGTTGGGTGACGGCGGCAACACCAAGCCGATCGCCACGACCACGCCAGGGTACAGCGTCGGCACCAGTTCGGCGATGTTGGGCGATGGCGGCAACACCAAGCCTGTCGCCACGACGACGCCCGGCTACAGCGTCGGCACCAGTTCGGCGATGCTGGGCGACGGCACCAATACCAAGCCGCTGTCGACCACCACCCCCGGATACAGCGTGGGAACAGGCTCAGCGCAGTTGGGCGACGGCAGCAACACCACCCCGCTGTCCACCACGACGCCGGGTTACAGCGTCGGCACCGGCTCCTCTCCCAAGGACGTCTCGGCGCAGTACAGTGCGACGCAGGGTGCCACGAAGCAGTAGCCTGGCGGAGCTTCGGTCAGATCGCCCGCGTTGGGCGGCAGAGGCAGGCTTGGGCTTGGGCGGGAGGTCGAGTGTCATCTCGACCTCCCGTCCCGTTTTTGTGCTTTTGAGCGATACCGGCGTAGTGCGAGAGCCGCCAGGGCCAGTGACAGACGGGGCGTGCCTTCGCCGCCGGTCATGCCACCAATCGGCGGCTCGATTGGCTCTTGCGGGATCGGCTGAATATTTGCAGTGACCGCGGCGATCGGACCGCACACGGTTGAAGCTTTTCGCGGATCGGCCTGACCGTGGAAATGCCGCCGGAACGGCGGCCTTGCCTGGCAAGCAAGCAGCGAAATTCATCTGCCGGCCCGGCGCTCGCCGGGACGCGCGCAGGCACGTTCCGGCATGTCCGATTCGATGTGAATATGACAATCGCAAAACGGTCCGACACTGCCGGTTGTCCGGGGCGGCGCGCCGAAGCAATCTCCCGGCGGCTCGGTTCACTGTCGGCAGAGCGCGCCGCGCCATGACCCGGACACTACCAGGAGGGCCAACATGCCCCACACCCTCGCGAACAAGACCGCCTTCGTCACCGCCGCCGGACAGGGGATCGGCCGCGCCACGGCGCTGGCTTTCGCTGCCGAAGGCGCCCGCGTCATCGCCAGCGATGTGAACGAGGAGACAGTGCATCAGATCGCGTCGGACCGCATCCACACGGCGAAGCTCGACGTGCTGCACGCGGCCGACATCACCCGCGCTGCCCGCGATGCCGGTCCCGTCGACATCCTGTTCAATTGCGCCGGCTTCGTGCACCAGGGCAGCTTGCTCGATGCCACAGAAGAGGAATGGGAGTTCGCCTTCGCACTGAACGCGCGCTCGATGTTCCACACCATGCAGGCGTTCCTGCCGGGCATGCTGGAGCGCGGCCACGGCGTGATCCTGAACATGGCCTCGGTGGCTTCAAGTTTGAAAGGCGTGGCCGGCCGGTTCATCTACAGCGCCACCAAGGCGGCGGTGATCGGCATGACCCGATCGGTCGCCGCCGACTACGTGACGCGCGGCATCCGCTGCAATTGCCTCTGCCCTGGCACGGTGCACACACCCAGCCTGGACGAGCGCATCCAGGCGAACGCCGCCACCGCCGGATCGGTCGAGGCAGCGCGGGCCGCTTTCATCGCGCGCCAGCCGATGGGCCGGCTGGGCACGCCAGAAGAGATAGCGGCCCTCGCGGTCTACCTCGCTTCCGACGCGGCACAGTTCATCACCGGCCAGGCCGTGGTGATCGACGGCGGGCTGACGCTGTAGCGCCTCAGCCCTGCGGGGGCGGGGGCGGATAACCCGGAGGCGGCCCATAACCCGGCGGCGGTCCGTAACCCGGCGGCCCACCAGGAGGTGGCCCATAGCCTGGCGGCGGACCGTAGCCGGGAGGCGGCGGCCCGCCATAGCCAGGCACCTGGTTGCCATGCGCGTACATGCACTGCGCGTAAGCCGCGTTGTAGCGCTGCTGGATGCTCATCTGAGCATATTGCGCGGGTCCCGCACCTACCGCCGTGCCGCCGATC
>Ga0335072_10009779_pt1 | contig 13832 bp, 13 predicted proteins | sample Lox_Sample_21_FD_206725 | JGI IMG/M metagenome (GOLD analysis project Ga0335072, IMG submission 206725) | Soil microbial communities from Loxahatchee National Wildlife Refuge, Florida, United States - Lox_Sample_2.1 | ecosystem: Environmental > Terrestrial > Soil > Wetlands | place: USA...
TCCGGCGGCCATTGGCCCTGCGAGGAGTAGTCCGGATCGGTCGAGCACTGCTTGGGAGGCAGCGTCCGCCACGTCCGCCACCACACGTCGCCGGGCATCTGGTGCCGGCCCATCCCGATGTACATCGCGATCCGGGGGTCTGAGTAGAGCGTGTCGACGTGGTAGGGAGCCGGTCCCTGGTCGACGTAGTAGCCCCCGTACATCGCCCCGGTGTGCTGGTTGCCGAGCGCCGCGTTGACGTTGCAGTCGGTCTGCGGGCGGTTGTCGTAGAAGATGCTGAAGTTCATCGGCTTCAGCAACGACCCGGCCAGACTACGCACCCCGGGTAACGCCTGACGAACCTCGATCAGCCCCGAGGCGTACCACCCGTTGTCGACCGCGGAGACGAACCAGCAGTTGTCCTGCGCCGGCGTCGTCTCGGTGCAGTCGCCCTGACCCGGGTTCGATAACACGTTCCCGTTGTCGGTGTCGTACCACTGGTACATGAATCCGTCGTAGCGCTTGAGCGTCGCGACCTCGCCAAGCGTCGCCCGAGCCAACTGATCGGCCCGAGACTCGGAAATCAACCCGAGGTCATGGGCGGCGACGACCGCCCACAGGTACACGCCGACGTTGGCCGCCGACGTGTACTCGCCGCGCACCGACCCCGGCCCGAGGTTGTCGAGCGGCAGGTGCGTGACCGGATCGACGTCTGCGCCATAGAACCGCCAGGTGTCGCGCGCGATCCCGTGCAGGACCGCGCGCTGACTGGGCGTGAAGGTGGCGGCGCCCGCCGGCGCCGCCACCACCAGGATCGCCGCCGCGGCTGCGGCGGCGATCAATCCACGGATCCTCATCCGACCGTGAACGTCGTGGGCGTACCGCTATCCGCGGTCGAGCTGTCGCCCACCCACATGTCGAACGTCCCCGGCACGACCGCGAAGTGGCCGTTGTTGTCGTAGTAGCCGAGGTTCTGCGGTCCGAGCGTGAACGTCACCGTCTGCGACTGTCCTGGCGCAAGCGACGACGTCCGCTGGAACCCTTCGAGCTTCTCGACGGGCTGCAGGATCGGCGTATCGCTCTCGTGTAGGTACAGCTGAGCGACGTCGACGCCCGCCGTCGAGCCGGTGTTCTTGACCGTCGCGCTGACCCGGAACGTCCCGTTTCTCGACGGGTGGCCCTGGATCTGCGGGCTCGAGATCGAGAACGAGGTGTAGGACAGCCCGTACCCGAACGGGTACTCCGGCGAGTTCGACACGTCGAGGTACCTCGACGTGTACTTGTTGTTCGGATCGTACGGCCGGCCGGTCGGGAGCTCGTCGTACGACATCGGGATCTGGCCGACGTTCTGGGGGAACGACATCGTCAGGTGCCCGCTCGGGTCGTACTTGCCGAACAGCGCGTTCGCGATCGCGGTCCCGCCGGTCGTGCCGGGGTACCACGCCTCGAGCATCGCGGGCGCCCCACCGGCATGCGTCGTCGGATCGCCACCCAACTCCGGGATCGTCAACGGCCGCCCGTTCATCAGCACGATCACGTACGGCTTGCCGGTCGCGGCGATCTGCGAGATGAGCTGCTCCTGCTGTCCGGGCAGGTCCAGGTTCGTCCGCGACGACGCCTCGCCAGAGTCGCCGGCGGGCTCGCCGACGACGACCACGGTCACGTCGGCCGCCTGCGCCGCCGCCACGGCCGCGCCGAACCCCGTCGTCTCGTTACACGGGTCGGCGACGGTGAATGTGGTGCAGCCCGGCACGGTGGTCACAGTGGCCCCCGGGTCGGCCTGCTTGATCCCATCCGACACCGTGACGATCTTGTCGGTCGTCTTCAGGTCGGTTGTGTCGTAGCCGATCGGCACGTCCGGTCCGAGCTGATCCAGCGCGTCGTCGCCCAGCGGGCCGACCACCGCGATGCTCGACGTGCTCGGGCTGAGCGGCAGCGCGTGGTTGTTGTTGTTCAGCAGGACCAGCGACTCCTCGGCGGTCTGCAACGCGACGGCCTGGTGCGCAGGGGTCAGCTCCTCGTTGGCGTACCGCGTGGGGCTCCCCTGGTCGGGGTCGGAGAACATCCCGGCCAGGTACTTGAGCGTCAGCACGTGCCGGACGGCGTCGTTCAGCTGCGCCATCGTGATCTTGCCCTTGGCCAGCAGCTGCGGGCCCCACGTCGCGTAGGTGTCGTAGACCGGGTTGGTCGAGGTCATCGACACGGCCATCTCGATGTTCTCGCCCGCGGTCAGCGCGAGCCGAGCGGCGTCCTCGCCGTCGGAGGCGTACCCGAAGGCCTCGAGCTCCTGGACGGCCTGGTAGTCGCTCAGCGTGGTTCCGCTGAAGCCCCACTCCTGGCGGAGGATCTGCGTGAGCATGTACGGGTTGGCGGTGTTCGGCACGCCGTTGAGCGAGTTGAACGAGCTCATCACGGTCGCCGCGCCTGCGTCGACCGCCGCCTTGTACGGCGGGAGGTAGTCGTTGAACAGCTGCTGGGTCGACATGTCGACCGTGTTGTATTCGCGGCCGGCGACTGGGGCGCCGTAGCCGCCGAAGTGCTTGATCGTCGCGGCGACCTTGTTCGGGGCCGCGTAGTTGTTGCCCTGGTAGCCCTGCACCTTCGCGGCGGCGATCGCCGAGCCGAGGAACGGATCCTCGCCGGCGCCCTCCACCACTCGACCCCAACGGGGATCGCGGCTGATGTCGACCATCGGGTTGAACGTCCACTTGATCCCGTCGGCGGCCGCCTCGTCGGCGGACACGGACTCGTCCTTCGCGACCTGAGCGGGATCCCAGGTCGCGGACTCGCCCAGCGGCACCGGGAACATCGTCCGGTAGCCGTGGATCACGTCGAGCCCGAAGATCAGCGGGATGTGATGGTTCTGCTTCGATGCAACCGCGGCGTTCTGGACCGCGTTGATGTTGGCGGCGCCGGTGAGGTCGAGCACCGAACCGATCTTTCCCTGCTGCGCGAGCGGAATCAGGTCGCTGCCGTTCGCCGTGCTGGGACCGGCCATCTCGAGCTGGCCGAACTTTTCGGCGGGGGTCAGCTCGCCCAGCAGCCTGTTGACCTTCGCGTTGATCGCCTGCTGCTGCGCAGGCGTCGCTGCGTCGTGCCGTCGGGCGTGTTGTGCGTGGCGAGTCGTGGACGCGGCGCTGGACGATCCGGACATGCCGCTCACTAGCAGCGCTACGGCAAGTCCAAGCGCGGCTAGGCAAGCGCCAAAACCGAACCTCCGTCTCGGTTTGACCCACACGACTTCGTTGAACTTCTCCGACATTTCCCCTCCTCCTCGATTAAGGGTGACCGCGCACGGCCGTACCCAAGGGAAGGGCGCTTGAAAACAGCGAGCTACGAATTCGAGAACGTCGCCCGGTCCACCGCGCGCACGACGACCGGGGCCTCGAACAGGATGTCCTCGCGCAGCACCCTCATACCGAGCCGCTCCGCGACCGCGACCGAGCGGGCGTTCCCCGCGCGGATCATCGCGGTCAGGTAGGGGTAGTCGAATTCCCGAAAACCCCAGGCGGCGCACGCACGCGCGGCCTCGGTCGCGTAGCCGTGGCCCCACTCCTCGCGCCGCAGCACCCAACCCACCTCGGCCTCGTCGAATTGCGGCCAGTACTTGAGTGCGATCCGGCCGAGGAAGCGACCGTCGTCGGACGCGAGCAATGCGAACAGGCCATGCCCGTATTCGCGCCACTCGTGATCGTCCCGGCGCAGGCGCTCTACCGCCTCGTCGCGATCGAACGCGCGCATGAACTGGCTCACCTCCGGATCGGCGTGCAGCGCGACTAGGTCGTCGACGTCGTGCATCGTCATCGGCCGGAGGTACAGGCGCTCGGTGTCGATATGCACGGCCGTTATTTGTAACGGCGTCGCGTCACGGGTGCGCGACAGCGCCCATGAACAGCACGGCGCCCGTCTTCATGTCCCGCAGCACGAACACGAACGGCCGGTCGGCGATGAATTTCGTTCGAGGCGGCAGCGGGACCGCGGTGCCGCTGATGCCGACGCCGGTCGCGGCCGCGGCCTCGGTGCCGGCCTCGTCGACGCTCAGGTAGGCCTCGTGTACGACGGCGTGGACGTACAAATCACCCGGCGCACCAGCGATACCCGAGAGGTCGGCACGAGCCGGGTCGAACGCCAGCCGCATCCCCAGCGACGACAGCGCGGCGGCAAGCTCGACGTGGGTGGTCAACTTGAACTTCGGGAGCGCCACCGCGACCTGCGTGTGCCGCAGCCCCGCGAGCAGTGGCAGCGGGCCTTCGCTCGCCAGCTGCGAGATCAGCGATCCGTATCCGCCCGGGCTCGGGAGCAGGATGTCGAACGCGAGACGCCCACCCTGGTAGGGCAATTCGAGCGCCTGATACCCCGATCCCTGCACGTAGCCGAACACCCCGGTCTGGTGCATCGTCGGGACCTTCACGGTGCCGGCGGGGGCGTGGAACGGCGCCGGGAACGTGTCGCCGTGGGAGAACGGCGCAAGCCACTTGGCGTGCAGGTAGACGGCGTTGACCAGCACCAGCCTGGTCGTCTGATCGACGTCGCCCGGCCCCATCAGCTGTGGGATCTTGCCCTTGGTCTGCGCCGACACCCAGGCGTTGATCTCGGCCCGCGCCGCCGCGGCGTCTCGGGCGAAGTCCGCGGTCCGCAGCCCGGCTCCGTAATAGCGCGCCATCAGCGCCAGGAATGCCCGGCGGAAGCGCAGCCCGGACTGGCCGTACATCGCGTTCGCGACGTTCAGCGTCGCGCCGGGCCCGTTGACCCCGGCCATCGATGTGTCGACCGCGTCGAAGGCGGCGCCGAGCCGCGCCGGCGGCAGCGTGAAGTCGAGCGCGGCGGCGATCTGTGAGGCAGTGGCGCCGCGCGCGCCCGCGAACGCCATCGACACCGCCTGGGAGATGCTCGCCGGCGACAGCGCGACGTTCTGAGGGCCGGGCGCGAGCGTCGCGAGCAATCGGCCGGCGAACCGCGCGTTGCCGTCTCGCAGCGCAGCCGCGTCGGCAGGCGACACGGCAACGGTCGCGGGCGGGTCCGTCGGGCCCGCGGGAGTCGTCCCCGGCGAATCGCTCGCTGATCCACACCCGGCGAGCGCAATCACGACGCCCGCAAGCGCAATCACGACGCCGCCGAGCGGGAGCGTTCTGAGTCGCCTACCCATACAGAACCTACGCCCCGGCAAGGCCATCGTCACACCGCCCGCCCGCTCCCTCAGGGCTTGCGGCCCGACACCAGCAGGCCCGCCCCGACGGCGACGATCGCGACCCCGCCGGCGCCGCCGACCAAATCGAGACGTCGGGGCGAGCGGGCGAACCAGGCGCGGAAGCCGCCGGCGGCCAGCGCCCAGATCGAGTCCGAGACGACCGCGATCGCCGCGAACACCAGCCCGAGCAGGAGGATCTGGGCGGCCACACCGCCGGCGGCGCGGCTGACGAACTGCGGGAGGATCGCGGCCAGGAACACGACGGTCTTGGGGTTGGTCGCGCCGACGCTGAAGCCCTCGAAGAACGAGCGCCGGTCGGACCCCGAGCGGGCCGGCGCGGCGAGCGCGGCCGCGAGCGAGCGCCGGTGCCGGAACGTGTTCACCCCGAGGAACACGAGGTACGCACCGCCGAGGAGCCTCAGCGCGGTGAACGCCGCCACCGATTGCTCGGCGAGCGCGCCGACGCCGACCGCCACCGCCAGGACCTGGACGTACTCGCCGAACGCGTTACCGACGACGGTCAGCACCGCGACCCGCCGGCCGCTCGCCAGCGCCCGACCGACGACGAACAGGACGCTCGGGCCCGGGATCACGACCACGACGAACGCCGTGACGGCAAACGCGAGCAACCGATCGGTCGAGGTCACACCCGAATTCTAGGTGCGACCTCATGGTAGGTTCGACGGCGTGGAGGACGCGCGGACCACGGCGGCGCGGACACATTTCGACAGCTGGTCGGAGACGTACGAGCGCGGGCGCGGCGCAAAGCGTCTCCAGGGGCTGCAAACGGCCGCGCTCGCGTCACTCGCGCTCGCCGGCAACGACGCGCTGCTCGACCTCGGATGCGGTACCGGGGCGGCGGTGCGGGAAGCCGCCGCGACGGTCCGCCGCGCGGTCGGGTTCGATGTCTCGCCGGGGATGATCGAGCAGGCGCGCTCGCTCGCCGCGGGCCTCGACAACGTCGAGTTCCGCATCGGCGACGTCACCGAACCGCTCCCGTTCGACGACGGCGAGTTCACCGCGATCGTGTGCTCATCGGCGTTTCATCATTTCCCCAAGCCGCTGGTCACGATCGCCGAGATGTACCGGGTGCTGGCGCCCGGAGGCCGGGTCGTGATCGCCGATGCCAACCGGCGGTTTCCCGTCGTGTTCGCGCTCGACCTCGCGCTCCGCCGGCTCCAACCGAGCCATTTCGGGTTTCGCAGCGCGGGGCAACTGATGCGGGACCTATGCGCCGCGGGGTTCGCACGCACGTCGGTCTGCACGATCTGGGGCCGGAGCTTCGCGTTCGTGCGGGCCGAGAAGGCGGTCTGATGGGCCTGCCCGACCCCACTGACGTCGTTGCCTACGACGAGCTCGAGCAGCGCCGGATCGGCGGGCCGATGCCGCTGACCGCGCCGATCGAACTGCGCGACTACGACCCGCGCTGGCCGGACTTGTACGTAGAGCACGCCGCGCGCATCCACCGCGCCCTCGGAGAGCGCGCCGTCCGGATCGAGCACGCCGGCTCGACCTCGGTCCCCGGACTCGCGGCCAAGCCGATCATCGACATCGTGCTCGAGGTGCCCGATTCGACCGACGAGCCGGCCTACGTCGGTGATCTCGAGGCGGCCGGCTACGCGCTCCGGATCCGCGAGCCCGAATGGTTCGAGCACCGGTTCTTCCGGACCGCCGACGGCGGCGTCCACGTCCACGTGTTCTCGGCCGCCTGCCCCGAGACCGACCGGATGGTGCGCTTCCGCGACTGGCTGCGGATCAACGACGCCGACCGCGACCTGTATGAGCGGACCAAGCGGGAACTGGCCGCGCGCGACTGGAAGTACATGCAGCAATACGCGGACGCCAAGACCGAAGTGGTCACGCAGATCATGTCCCGCGCGATGGCGGACTGAGAGCGTTCACACCTCACTGATCCTCCTCCGCCGTTTGGCCCGCCGGGTCCACCGGGTGGGGGATTGTGGCCCGCCGGGTGGTGGCTTGCGGTTTTCACGGGCATGCAAACGGGAACCGCAATGTTGGTGAGGCGCCTGGTTTTCGCGGTGTTGTCGGTCGGGGCGCTGGTGGCGACCGCCTCTGTGGCATACGGATCGACCGCCACCGTGGCGATCACCGGAGGCGGCCTCTCGCTCGCGAGCCCGTCCGTCCGCGTCGTCGGCCACGACCCGACGCGGCTCGAGGTCAGCACATCCGTGATCGACGCGCGCGGCACGGGCGCCGGATGGTTTCTGTCACTCGGCGCGCTCGCCCCATCGGACACGACCGCCAAGACCCTGACCGTGACCGGCGCGCGATCGGGGTGCGAGCCGGGCGCGGTCTGCACGCTCCCCGACAGCGACGTCCCATATCCGCTGGCGCTCAGCGTGAATGGCGGCAGGGGCTGGGTGTTCGAGGCCGCGCCATCGAGTGGGCTCGGCGCTCAGACCGTCGAGGTGCTCGTCACCGTGCCGCCGGATGTCGCCGAACCGCTCGACCTGAGCTTCAGCGTCTCGGCACAACCCCCGGGTGCCGCCGCCCCGACCCCAGCCGCCTCGAGCCCCGCGGTCGCTCCTCAGTACCCGCCGTGCTCGGCCCACCAGATGCTGACCACGGACTCCTGCCGGACGAGCCGGTGAACCGAAGCTACGCCGCGTTGCCCTTGCGCTCGGCGTCGAACAGCTCGACGAGCCGGCTCCGCACCTGCCACAGCTTCGGGATCTGGCGCTGGGCGATGAGCTTGCCGAGCACCTGAACCGGGGTTCCCTGGGTCCCGACCGTGTCCTCGCCGAGCGCGCGGGCGACGATCGCATAGTGCCGGAAGCGCCACATCCAGATCCGCTCGTCCCACTCGGTCAGCAGCTCGGCAACCTGGTAGAGCTGCTCGTGATCGCGGCCGTGCTGGTAGAGCTCGATCAGATCCAGCCCCGCGTCGGACAGCAGGCGATCGAACGCCTTTGACACGCGCTGGGTCACGGCCGGGACGCGCCGGAACCCCGGGGAGTCGAAGCCACTGCCGTGACCGAGCACGACGCGGATCTGCGAGTACTCCCACGGATCCATCTGGTTGAGCATCTCCATCTGGGTGGTGATGTACTGGAGGCTCAGCACCGCGCGACGCAGGAGCCGCACCGCCGGCTCGATCGTGTCCGCCTCGAGATGGCCCGCCGCCTCGTCCACCTCGGTCGTGGCGAACTTCAGCCACAGCTCCGAGGACTGGTGCACGGTCTGGAACAGGAGCTCGTCGTGGTGGACGCGTTCCTCGGCGGTCTTCTGAAGCGACAGCAGCTCGTCGGTGCGCAGGTAGCGCTCGTAGTCGCTCGCGCCCGGACCCGGCAGGATCGGGTCGCGCAGGTCGTCTTGCGCGTCGTCGCTCACGAGACACCTCCTTCGAGGATCCCGGCGAGCTTGGTCAGATCGATGTTGCCGCCCGACACGATGCACACGACCTTTCCGTTCCCCGCGCGACCCGCGAGCGCGGCCGCCGTGGCCAGCGCCCCGGCACCCTCCGCGATCACGCGGGCGCGTTCGGCAAGCGTCCTGACCGCCGCCGCGGCATCCGCGATCGGGACCGAGAACGCGCCGTCGACGAGCGGCTGCACGCGGGGCCACATCGAGTCGAGTACGCGGCGGCTCCCCGAGCCGTCGACAAACGACGGGGTGTAGTCGACGTCGGCAGGCCCGCCCGCCGCGAGCGCCGCCGCCAGCGCGGCGCCCGTCTCGGGTTCGGCCGTGTAGATCTTCGTGTCGGGGCGGAACGCCTTGATCGCGCTGGCGATCCCGACGGTCAGCCCACCGCCGCCGTACGGGATCACCACCGCGTCGGGGTCGGGCAGGTCGTCGAGGATCTCGAGTCCGATCGTCCCGTTCCCTGCCATCACCCCCTCGTCCTGGACCGGATGCACGAACAGCCCGTCGACTCCGTCGACCTGGCTCGTCACGATCGCCTGCCACCACTCCTCGTACGGCACCTTCAGGACCTTCCCGCCGAGGCGCTCGATCGCGGACAGCTTGGCCTGCGGCGCGTGCTCCGGGACGGCGATCGTGACGGGCAGCCCCAGCTCGCGCCCGACCCAGGCGACGCCCTGCGCCATGTTGCCGGCGCTCGCCGTGACGAGACCGCGGGACCGGTCCTCGGGCGCGGCGGACCGGACGGCGTTCGTCGCGCCCCTGATCTTGAACGAGCCGATCGGCTGGAGCGTCTCGAGCTTCAGGTAGATCTCGGCGGGCGCGTCCTCGACCCGCAGCCGCACGAGCGGCGTGCGCACGGCGACATCGGCGATCCGCGCCCGCGCCGACTCGATCTCGGACAGCTCGATCACAACTCGACCTCCGTTCCAATTCTCATCCTTCGCGCACGCGTGACCGCGCACTGGGCGGCGGCGAGATCCTCGACCGCGAGCCCCAGCGAGCGGAACACGGTCAGCTCGTCGGCGTCCAGGCGACCCGGCGCGCTGCCCGCGAGCACTTCGCCCAGCTCGCCGCGGACGTGGTTCTCGCCCGAGATCGCGCCCTCCTCCACCGCCAGCAGGTACTCCCCGGCCTCGTTGTGGAGCGACTCGCGGCTGTCGCAGAACAGCGCACATTCCGCGACCGTCTCGACATCGAGTTCGCGCACGCTGGGCTGGCTCGCGCCTACGGCGTTGACGTGCGCACCCGGCTCGAGCCAGTCGCGCCGGAGCACGGGCTCCCGCGCATTCGTCGCCGTGACCACGACGTCGGCTCCGCGGACCGCGGCCTCGGCGGAGCCGACGACGCGCGCGCGGCCGTCGCCGGCGGCGGCGACCGCCCGCGCGTGCGCCTCGGTGGGTGAGTACACGCGCACCTCCTCGAACTCCCTGACGCCCGCGAGCGCCGTCAGGTGCGCCCTGCCCTGCACGCCCGCCCCGAGGATCGCCAGCACGCGTGCGTCCTCGCGCGCGAGCGTCCGCGTCGCGACGGCGCTCACCGCGGCGGTACGGACCGCCGTAACCGCGGACGCGTCGAGGATCGCCGTGGGCACCCCGGTCCCGCCGTCGAACAGCGTCACCGTCCCCTGGTGGGTGTCGAGCCCGATGGCCGGATTGCCGGGCATCAGGCACAGCGACTTCAGAGCGAACACCGGCTGCTCGCCGCCGCGCCAGGCGGGCATCAGCGCCATGAACCCAGCCGCGCCCTCGAACCCGACCACCGACCGCAGCGGCATCTTCGCGTCGCCGCGGGCGTGCGCGGCCAGCACCTCGGCCATCGCGTCCGCGCACGCCTCGGGCGAGAGCGCCGCGATTACGTCGTCGTGGCTGAGGATCAGTACCGCGCTCAAGTGAACACGCTGTCCAGGGTGGCGCGCTCGTCGCCGCTCAGCGGTCGCTCGATCGCCTCGCGGACCGGGGCGAGATGCTCGGGGCGGCCCGGGCCGACCACGACCTGCGTGACCCGCTGGTCCGCCAGCAGCCATGCCAGCGCCAGCCCCGCCATCGACATCTCGCGCGCTCGCGCCAACCGCTCGAACTGCTCGAGTCGATCGAACGTGGGTCCGGTCACGAACGGAGCGTACGGATCCGGGCGTTGCGTCATCCGCGACCCCGCTGGGAAGGGCTCGCCGCGGCGGTACTTGCCGGTCAGCCATCCGCCCGCAAGCGGGCTGAACACGAGGTAGGACACCCGCTCGCGCTCGCACAGCGGTAACACCTCCGCCTCATCGGCCCGGGCGAGCAGCGAGTACTCGTTCTGGATCGCCTGCGGCGAGGAGACCTCGAGCGCCACGTCGAGCTGCCCCGCGCTGAAGTTGCTGACCCCGTACGTGCGGATCCTGCCCTCCCCTGCGAGCCGCTCGAACGCGGCCAACGTGTCGGGCAGCGGCACATCGGGGTCGAACTCGTGGGCGAGATACAGGTCCACCTGATCGGCCCCGAGGCGCTCGAGGCTCGACTCGAGCTGCCGGACGATCCGCTCGGGCGCGAGCCCGTGATCGGCGCCGGCGTCCATCGGGTTGTACGTCTTCGTCGTGAGCGTCGGCCGGACGCCGCGGCTGCTCATCCAGTCGCCGATCATCCGTTCGCTGCGACCGCCCCCGTACGCGTCGGCGGTGTCGAAATGGTTCAGGCCCTGCTCCCACGCCACGTCCATCAACTCGAACGCCTCGTCCTGGCTCAGCCCCTGCCCGAACAACTCGGGGGCCGAGCCGACGCCGCCGAAGTTCCCGCACCCCAGCGCGACGCGCGGCACTGTGAGCTCCGAGCGCCCCAGGGCGCGGCGCTCGATCGGGAGGGTGGCGCTCACCTGGCTATTTGATCGGAATAGCCGCCGCATGGCAAATTGATCTGACCGTGGCTCGCCTCCGTCTCCGACTTTTCGCCCTTGTCGCGACGCTCGTCACGACGCTCGTCGTGCTCTCCGGATCCGCTCCGGCGTCGGCGTCCACGCCCGCACCCCAGGACGTCGCCGTCGTGACGGTCTCGACGGCGAGTGGCGGACCCGTGGTCCAGCCGGGCTTCCTCGGGCTCTCGCTCGAGAACAGCGCGATCATCCCGTACGCCGGTACCGACCCCAAGCGGCCCGACCCGGTGTTCCTCCAACTGGTCCGCAACCTAACCCCGGATCAGTCGCCGAACCTGCGGATCGGCGGCGACAGCACCGACTGGGCGTGGTATCCGGTCCCCGGCTTGATCAAGCCGAAGGGAGTGCGGGTCACGCTCACCCCACGCTGGATCGAGGTCATGCACACGATCGCCGCCGACTTGGGTGCCCGTCTGATCATGGGCGTCGACCTCGAGGCCGACAGCCGCCCCGCCGCGGACGGCGAGGCGAACGCGTTCGAGCACGGGATCGGCAAGCCGTTCATCGAGGCGCTCGAACTCGGCAACGAGCCTAACCTGTACGACAGCCTCACCTGGTACGTCTCGCCCGACGGCGTCCACGTGATGGGCCGGCCTCCCGGATACGACTTTTCCTCCTACCTCGACGACTTCGACTCGTTCGAGAAGGGCCTGCCGGGCCCGCTGGCGGGCCCCGCGACCGGCTCCGCCCTGTGGAAGCCGGACACCGCCGCGTTTCTCGCCGCCGAGCCGCGGGTCGGAGTCCTGACTTTGCACGCGTATCCGCTCCAGACCTGCTTCGTCCCGCCGTCCGCGCCGACGTACCCGACGATCGCGAACATGCTCTCCTCCGCCGCGACCACCGTCCTCGCCGACGGCATCGCCCCGTACGTCCCGGTCGCGCATGCCCGCCACCTGCCGCTGCGGGTCGACGAGATGAACACCGACTCGTGCGGCGCCGCGCCCGGTGTCAGCAACGCGTTCGCCTCGGCGCTGTGGGCGCTCGACGCGCTGTTCGAGATGGCCCGGGTCGGCGTCGACGGCGTGAATATCCACACATATCCGGGGGCCACCTACCAGCTGTTCACGTTCGCGCACTCCCGGCGCGGGTGGAGCGCGTTCGTGGCACCCGAGTACTACGGCATGCTGATGTTCGCCCAGGCCGCGCCGCCGGGATCGCGACTCGTCGCCACCACGATCACGAACGCGCAGGGGATCACGGTCTGGGCCACGCGCGGCCGGGCGGGCCACACGCGCGTGGTGCTGATCAACGAGAGCCTCGACCGCCGCACCGCAGCGGTTGGATCCGCCGGCGCCCATCCCCTTCCGGCGGCGCTCGAGTTGCTCCGCGCCCCCCGGCTCACCAGCACCGCGGGCGTCACGCTTGGCGGCCAGGGTTTCGGCGCCCGCACCACCACCGGGCGCCTCGCCGGCCGCCCGAACACCTCCGAGGTCAAGGCCAGCCACGGCAGCTACGAGTTCACGCTGCCGGCAAATAGCGCCGCGCTGCTCACGCTACCGTAACCGTCAGTGCCCGTTCTGGAAGCTCGCGGGATCACCAAGACGGTGGGGTCCGGCCGTGGAGCCCGCCGCGTCCTGGGCGACGTGAGCGTCCAGGTCAACGCCGGCGAGGTGGTCGCGGTGCTCGGCCGGTCGGGGAGCGGGAAGTCGACTCTCCTGCATCTGCTCGGCGGCCTCGACGCCCCCGACGCCGGCCAGATCGTGCTCGCCGGCCATGACCTCACCAAGCAGCGCCCGCGCGCGCTCGCTCGCGCCCGGCTCCGCCACATCGGGTTCGTGTTCCAGTCCTTTCACCTGATCGAGGAGCTGAGCGGCGAGGAGAACGTGCTCCTGCCGGCGCGGCTGCCCGGCGCGCTCCGCGGCGGCGAGGAGCGCGCGCGGAGGCTGATCGCCGACCTCGGCCTGACCGAGATCGCCGGCCGCCGGCCGCATGAGCTCTCGGGCGGTGAGCAGCAGCGGCTCGCGATCGCCCGCGCGCTCGTCAACGACCCGGAGTTGGTGCTCGCCGACGAGCCGACCGGCAACCTCGACCAGGACAACGGCGCGATCGTGCTCGAGCTGCTCCGCGGCCTGACCGACCGCGCCGTCGTGATCGTCACGCACGAGCCCGAGGCGGCGGCGATCGCCGATCGGGTCCTGCATCTGAGCGAGGGCCGCCTGGTCGATCGGCCGAGGGAGCTCGCCTGAGGGCGGCGTTCCGAGAGGCGCGCTACGGCGTACGAGTCCGGCGTCGGCGGTCGCTGCTCACCGGCCTCGGGATCGCGCTCGCCGCCGCGATGCTGGTGGCGGCGCTGGTCGTCTCGGACAGCCTGGGGTTCGGCTTTGACCGCGCCGCACGCGCGGCCGACCTGCCGGACATCATCGTGCGCTTCAACCCG
>Ga0335072_10009780_pt1 | contig 13832 bp, 11 predicted proteins | sample Lox_Sample_21_FD_206725 | JGI IMG/M metagenome (GOLD analysis project Ga0335072, IMG submission 206725) | Soil microbial communities from Loxahatchee National Wildlife Refuge, Florida, United States - Lox_Sample_2.1 | ecosystem: Environmental > Terrestrial > Soil > Wetlands | place: USA...
ATGAAGCAACCATTCAGAAGGCCTACGCGTTCTTTCTCGACTACTACCGCGAGCACAAGCTCGACTACACCTGCGCGTATGAAGGCGTATTGGAAGCGCTCGCCGCCCTGCGCGCCGTCCACGATCAGCCCGGCACACCTCGACGCGCCATGGCCGTGCTCACCAACAAGCCGGTCCGCCCGGCGCGCGCCATCTGCGAAGCTCTCGGCCTTGCGCCTTACTTCCTCAACATCTATGGCGGCAACAGCTTCAACACCAAGAAGCCCGATCCCGAAGGCCTTTTCGTGCTGATGCAGGAAGCCGGCGCCCGCCCTGAAGAAACCGTCGTCATCGGCGACAGCCAGGTGGATGTGCAGACTGCTCGTAACGCCGGCGCATGGTCCATCGGCTGCACCTTCGGCCTCGCACCCGGAAGCCTCGAAGCCATTCCGCCCGACGTGCTGGTCGACTCTCCCCTGGACTGGACGGATGCCCTCAGTCCTGCGAAAATCGATTTAGAGCAGCTGCCCGCAAAGCTGCCTGAAAGCCATGCACGTTGAACAAAACATCTGCGCCCGATTACGCGCGGAGGAGTACAACGGCAGGCATTTCGCAAGTTCCCTGCGTCCGTTTGGCTACGGACGTCCGTCCTTAAAAAGAAAGACATTTCTCACGCGAACGCGCATTCGCTCGACATTCATTCTGCGTTCGCTATCGGAGATTCCGCATTATGCGCTCTTTTGCCTTGTCAGTCCTGCTGTGTGTACCCGCAATCGCTTTCGCCGCGAACCCGTCCAATTCCGCACAACCTGCTCCGCTTCCGGTTCAAGGAGTGGTTGCCGATCCCACCGGCGCCATCGTTCCCGGCGCTGAAGTCGATCTCGTCGACTCGAACGGCTCCGTCGCGGGCAGTGTTCACTCCGGTGGCGACGGCAGCTTTCAGTTGAAAGTGCCTCATAGCGGCAACTACACGCTGGTCGTTTCCGAGCCGGGGTTTGAAACCGTGCACAATCCGGTCGTTGTCGCTGCGCCGGCGGCCACGGCCGCCACACCGGCCGCCCATGCACTGGCAGCGCCGCTGCACATCGTGCTTCCCATTGCAGCTCTTTCCACCAACGTGCATGTGAGCGCCGATGCCAGCGAGGACCTGACCGCCCCTGACGACAACCACGACTCCTCGGTCATGACTTCAGAAGACCTGAAGACCATGCCTATTTTCGACAACGACTACGCCACCGCCATGAGCGCGTTCCTCGATGACAGCGCGGCTGCGACCGGCGGCTCGGGCCTGCTGGTTGACGGTGTCGAAGCAAACCGCGCCACTGTATCTCCCTCCGCGGTGCAGGAAGTGCGCATCAACCAGGATCCCTATTCCGCGCAGTACTACTGGCCCGGCCGCGGCCAGATGGAAATCGTCACCAGGTCGGCAGCCGACCACTACCACGGCCAGTTCAACTTCCTGTTCCGCGACAATGCTTTGAACGCGCAAAATGCCCTTGCGCCATCCAAGCCCTTCGAGCAGCGCCGCGTCTACGAGGGCAGCATCACCGGCCCCATTCCCCACGCGCCAAAAAGTGGCTTCCTGGCCAGCTTTAATCGCGCCGAAGAGGACCTCAATTCCGTCGTCAGCGCCACGGTTGTGCCGAGCCCTGACAACCCGGCCGGCTTATTCCAGGCCAACGTCCCCGCGCCCGCGCGCGACACCGAATTCAGCATTCGCGCCGCGCACCAGTTCGGCGATCGCCACTCCGGCTACGCGCAGTACAGTTTTCAAAACTGGACGGGCCAAAATCAAGGAGTCGGCAACCAGACCCTAGCCGAAGCCGGAACCAACCAGCAGTACCGCGAAGACGACACAGTCATCCACCTCGACTCGACGCTGTCGGCCACGATGCTCAACCAGTTCTCCGTCGTCGGCGAGCATGATTCGAGCCGTCATGCCAACGTCGCCGAGGCTCCTCAGGTTTCAGTCTCCGGCGACTTCGTCGGCGGATCGGCGCAGGGAGATTCGTTCGGAACCGAATACAATTTCCGCCTCTTCGACATGGTCACATGGACCCGTGGAAAGCACATGGTCAAGGCCGGCATCGGCATTCCGCACATGAGCCGCCGCGCCTACGACGACAACACCAACTCTCTCGGCACCTACACCTTCGGCCCCACCCTCGCCGCCGATGGCATCACGGTCCTGCAGACGGCGCTCCAGAACTACCAGGCCAACCTTCCCTCCGGTTTCACGCAGAACACCGGCGACGTGCACTTCATCTATCACCAGCAGGAGGTTGGCGCGTTCATCCAGGACCAGTGGAAGATCAGTCAGCGTTTCTCCATCACGCCCGGCGTCCGCTATGACTGGCAGAATTTCCTCGCCGACCGCAGGCTCGGCTTTGCGCCTCGCGCTTCCTTTGCCTGGGTGCTCGATCCCGCTGCCAAGGTCGTTCTGCGGGGCGGCGGCGGCATCTACTACGACCGCTTCGGCTCCGGCCCCATGCTTGACCTCGTGCGTTATGAGAATGCGCGCCGCCGCTCCATCCAGTTCTCGATGAATCCCGCGGCGGAACCCGCGGGCGGATGCGTGCCTATCACCAGCTGCGAAGCCATCACCGCGCAGCCTCCCAACCTGGCCCAGCTCGAGCCTTATGCCAAGCTGCCTTATCAGATCCAGTACGGCCTCTCGATCGAACGCCAGCTCGGCCAGCGCGCCACCGGCATCGTCAGCGCCTACAGCGAGCGCGGCATCGACGAGTTCCGCTCCGTCGACGTAAATGCCCCTACGCCCGAGTCCGGATACACCGAGCGCCCCAACCCCGAACTCGCCCTGGTTCGGCAGATGCAACCCGAAGCCTTCTGGGAAGGCAGCGGCCTCGATGTCTCCTACCGCGGGCGGTGGAATAAGTACTTCACCGGATTTGGCCGTTACACATGGTCCCACTATGAGGGCAACACGGGCGGAATCGGCTGGTTTCCGCAAAACCAGTACGCCCCCAATGACGAGTGGTCCAACGCCTCGTGGGACCGTCGTCAGCGCTTCGGCATGTATGCGATGTTTAACCGTGAAAGCGTATTCAATCTTTCCACCGGCATCTTCGCCAACACCGGCCGCCCCTGGACCGTCCTGACCGGCGGCGACGAATACGGTGACTCGCTCTTCAACACCCGGCCGGACGGCGTAGCCCGCAATACCGAAACCGCCCCCTCCTACGTCGATCTCGACCTGCGCTGGGGCCACGACTTCGCCATCACCCCCAACAAAAATGAAGATGCCCCGCGCCTCGGCTTCTCTGCTGCCGCGTTCAACATTCTCAACCATGAGAACCCTTCGGCCATCGATCCGGTCGAGTCCTCGCCTGACTTCGGAGATGTGGTCGGCGTCAATCCGCCCCGCCGGCTCCAGATGGGCATGCGCTTCGAGTTCTGAGCCCCACCCATTGCTCGTTCAGCGCCCGCCGCGGGCGGCCTGAAAGCGCACGGTCTTGAGCCGTGCCGAAAGCAGGTGAATAATCCAACGGCTTTAGCCGCTGAGCGTTGCTCTTTCCTCCAATTGCATGGGCCGTCGACGCCGTGGGGGCTCTCTTAAACCGCCGGCCCGGCTTCCGAATGGCGTAGGATAAATTCGGAGCTAAAAGCCCGCCTTTTGCATCGCACCCTGATTGCACGCGGAACTTTTCGCCCCTGTCCCCCGTACAACCCAATGAGGCGCCCATGATGAGCCATCGCTTTTTCTCGAGCCTGCTGCTCACGGCTGTTCTTGTGTTTACCGCCCTCCCCGCCCGCGCCGACCACGACGCGGTCCACTTCTTCAACAACATCAACGTGCCGCCCGGTTCTAGCGTGCACGACGCCGTCTGCTTCTTTTGCAATGTGAATGTTGAGGGCACAGCCGATCACGACATCGTGGTCTTCTTCGGCGACGTTCACATCGCCAGCCACGCCAATCACGACGTAGTCAATTTCTTTGGCAGCGTCCGCGCTGACGACAATGCATCCATCACGCACGATCTTGTCAATTTCTTCGGAACCGTCCAGCTCGGCGACCACGTTACCGTCGGCAACGACATGGTAGCCATGTTCAGCGACCTGCGCGCACCGGACTCCGTTTCGGTCGCCGGCAACACGGTTCTTCAACCGGCGTGGCTCCTCTGGATCCCGTTCACCATCATCGCCGGCATCGTCATCTTCATCGTGCAACTGGTCAGGACGCATCGCCGCCGCCAGTTGATGGCTTACTACTACCCCCATCCACCCTATCCGCCCTCCCAGTCTCAGCTCTAGACAGCGGGAAATGAACGGCCCGCGTCTTCGCATCGTCATTCCGGGCGGCAGTGGGCAGGTAGGCGGTGTGCTCGCCTGGTATCTGCAGGAACTCGGCCACCAGGTCACGGTCCTCACCCGCAGCCCTTACACCGCGCCATGGCAAACCGTGCATTGGGATGGCGAACACATCGGTCCCTGGGCCGAGCTTCTCGAAGGAGCCGACGTCTGCATCAACGTCGCCGGCTGCAGCGTGAACTGTCGCTATCACGCAGGCAATCGTTTCGCTATTCATCACTCGCGCATCCACACCACGCGCCTGCTCAACACAGTCGTCGCCGCGCTCGCCAACCCGCCCACTGTCTGGCTCAATGCATCCACCGCGACCATCTATCGCCACTCTCTGGACCGCCCCATGGACGAGGCCACCGGCGACCTCGGCGGCTATGAATTGATTTCGCCGCGACGCCACGCCCCCGACACGTGGAACTTCTCGATCAGTGTTGCGAAAGACTGGGAGCGCGCGTTCTTCGAGACGCCCACGCCGCGCACGCGCAAGGTGGCAATGCGGACAGCCATCGTGCTCAGCCCAAAACCGGGCAACGCTTTCGCGATTCTGTCGCGGCTGGTTCGCACAGGCCTTGGCGGCAGCCAGGGCAACGGCCGCCAGTTCGTCTCCTGGATTCACGAAGTCGACTTCGCCCGTGCCGTCGCTTTTCTCGTTGCCCGCGATGATCTCGAGGGCCCCGTCAACATCGCCGCGCCCAATCCCCTGCCCAATCGCGAATTCATGGCTGTTCTGCGCGATGCGTGGGACATGCCCAACGGTCTTCCCGCGCCTGCTCCGCTGATCGAATTCGCCGCGTTTTTCCTCCGCACCGAGTCGGAACTCGTGCTGAAGAGCCGTCGCGTCGTGCCGGGCCGCCTGCTCGATGCCGGCTTCGAATTCGACTACCCCGGCTGGCCCGATGCCGCCCACGACCTCGTCGCGCAATGGCGGAATCGAGAGTGATCAGTCGTCAGTGGTTCCACGGACATGAAAACTCGAATCCTTGAACCCTAGTCCCCTAGTCCCCGAGTCCTGGTCTCTGATCCCTGTCCTTACGGCGTTATGTCCGTCACCGGAAGATCCCAGTGCGCCAGCAGAATCTCGAAGCGCCGCTGCTCTTCACGCTTGTAGGTATCCTGGTCCGGCCACAGTTCCTTCATGAATCTTTCTTCGTCGGGATTCGCCGTCGTCGCAACCGTTGAGTTCTTGAACCGGATCGTCACCCGGTAATCCCAGCGGCCGTCTTCGGTCGTGTGATACGCAGGCGACTCGATCTTCACCGAGAGCATCCGCCCGGTGGAGACAATCTTCTTGAGCAACGGGTAGTGGTTCTTGAGAAAGAGCTGAAGGAATTCCTGTTGATGGCCCCATTGGCACTTGTAGTAATACTCGACGGTGTAAGGCTGGTCGGCTCCGCCCTGCGGCGGCGCTCCCTGCGACCACCCCGGCAATCCCATCATCCCGGCAAACAGAATTCCCACAATCGCGCCAAGCACGCTGCGCATGAGAAAACCTCCACGGTACAAAGTGGCTGCCATTGTACCGTGGAGGCGAGATGAGAAAACTCGGTGATTCGACGGGTTAAGTGGCGCGGCGGCCATTACCGAACCGCCGCAGGATACAGGAGGCACTGCACGGAGTGATACGGACAACTTGGAAACGCTACTGCGAACAGCTGTTTGAAACGTTGATTGCTGGTTTGACCTTACTGCTGACGACTCGTTGAACGTACTGCGAATTCCACAGATACTGCACTGCTTACGAATTGCGATCGCCGGATAATCCGATGCCAGTTTCGACAACGCCGGCGATCAAGTGCTGCATGAAACGATGAATCGTTACTGCGAACTGCGAGGCGCCTGACTTCGGGCGCTCTTCTTGTGGATAAGCCTGAACTGCTTCTTGAGACGACTGCTGCTTACCGATCCGAAACGACTTACGCTTTTCGACTTCACTGCTTCGCTGACCCACTGCTTCATACGTTGGCGTAGTGCTCCAACGCTCCCCGGCTCGGAATGGTGAGCATGGAGCCGTGGAATGCCACGAGATGACGCGTCTTGAAAGTGCTCAGCGTGCGGGTCACGGTCTCGCGCGAGGCGCCGATAAACTCTCCAATCTCTTCGTGCGTCAGCGAGAAACGGAAGCGAACGCCGTTCTCAGTCTTCTGGCCTGACTCGCTCCAATCCAGCAGCAGGCGAGCCAGCTTGACGGGCGCTGTCGAGGCCAGGCCGACCATGCGCAACTGCTCGCACGCCATGCCATATTGCCTGCTCATCTCCTGCATCAGCACCTGGTAAACCTCAGGATGCCGGCCAACAAACTTGAGAAAATCCTGGCGCTCGATCGGGGCGATCTTCGCGGGATACAGCACTTCGGCGGTCATCTCATACGCGCCGCCCGAGAGCGCCGACGACAGGCCCAGAACCTCGCCCTTCCTGGCGATGCTGAGGCTCAGGCGCTTGCCCTCGCTCGAGTTGATCGAGAGTTTCACTTCGCCTTCGAGGACCACGAAGATTCCGCGGGCCGGCTCCTTCTCCGAGAAGAGCATCATTCCCGGGGAATACGACAACGGCATCTGGAGTGATGCAAAATCCTTGAAGGCTTCGGGAGACAGCTTGCCGAAGAATTCACCCGTCCGCTCCAGTTCGGTCCTGCAACCGCTCACAGCATTACGATTCGTAGCCATTTCCCGCCTCCACTTCGATTTCTTTATTGCTGCCCCTTACGGCCTTGGCAAGGTACTGGGTCCATGGAGTGCTCGTGACCAACTCGGTCTTCGCCAGGGAACACATATCGCGAAGCACCTGCTCGCCGCGAACATCCGCATACGTGACATTGCGCAAATCAATCGACAGCTTCCTCGATGCAAGCTTTGGAGCCGTTTCCACCCAGACCCGGCTAAGCTCTGCCACCCAAGGACCTGCGATTCGGCCTTCCAGCGTAATCGCCACCGTTGCTGCATCTTCGTGAATGGAAATCTTGAGCGTACCGTGGCTCTTCCTGCGCCGATGCCATACCTAATGCACCTGCCGTGCCAAACTCGTTGCGAGTCGGCGAGCCAGCATAAATCGTGGATTTTAAATGGACTTAGTCTGCGAAGATTTTTCGATGCGCCGAGTGACGACAGAAAATGACGAAGTGACGATGACGAAATCTCGTCACTACGACTTCATATAGTCACTTCGCTCGATGCCGAGCTTCTTCAGCTTCGAATTCAACGTCGTGCGCTTCAGCCCCAACCGCGCCGCCGCTCCATCTTCGCCGCCAATCTGCCCTTTCGCATCCCGCAGCACGCGCAGAATATGTTCCCGCTCAGCTGCTTCAAGCGTCGGGCTGGCGTCTGCATCCTCTTCGGCCTTCCTGCCCACGGCGGTCTCGAGCTCCGCCAGCGGCACATACAATACGGAGCCTCTGGTGAGGATGACGGCGCGTTCCAGGAAGTTCTCAAGTTCGCGAATATTGCCCGGCCAGGGCCAGTGCGTCAAAGCCTTCATCACGTCGTCGGGAATCGTCTCGATCGTCTTGCCCATGCGCCGGCTGTGCGACGAGACAAAATGCCGCACCAGCACCGGAATGTCCCCGGTGCGCTCGCGCAACGGCGGCGAGAAGATGGGAAAGACCTTCAGCCGGTAATAAAGGTCGCTGCGAAACTGCTTTTCCTCGACCATTGTCGCCAGGTCGCGGTTGGTCGCCGCAATCAGCCTCACATTCACTTGAATCGGCCGGTTTCCGCCCAGCCGCTCGATCTCGCGTTCCTGCAGCGCGCGCAGCAGCTTCGGTTGCAGATCCAGCGGCATTTCTCCTATCTCATCCAAGAACAGGGTCCCCTCGTGCGCCAGCTCCAGTCGCCCCATCTTGCGGGCAATTGCGCCGGTAAACGCGCCCTTTTCGTGCCCAAACAGTTCGCTCTCCAGCAATCCCGCCGGAATCGCCGCACAGTTGAGCTTCACGAAAGTGCGGTTCGCTCTCGCACTCAGGCGATGAATCGCGCGCGCCAGCAACTCCTTGCCGGTTCCTGTTTCGCCCTGGATCAACACCGTGGCATCGGTCGGGGCGACCGTTTCGATCTGCTTCAGCACCTGCCGCAAACCGGCGCTCTCGCCCACAATGTCTTCAAACTGGTTTTCGACGTTGATCTCTTCTTCGAGGTACTGCTTCTCCTGCGTCAGGCGGTCCCGCAACTCGGCAATCTGCCGGAATGCCATCGCATTGCTGACGGCCATTGCGACCTGGCCTCCCACCTGCGCCAGCATGTGCGCATCGTGATTGCTGAAGGCGTTCTCCTGCCGGCTCGCGACCGCCATGGTTCCAATCGTCTCGCCTCGATGGATCAACGGCACCCAGCACGCCGATTGCATGCCGATCCCGGTCAAGTGCCGCACACTCTCGGGCACGAACTTTGATCCAAGCATCCGGTCGATGACGACGGCCTCGCGGGTCCGAAATGCCTCTTCAGCCGGCGACCCTTTCAGAGGGATGCGTACTTCACCGCGCCGCGACCCGGATTCGTCCGCATCCAGAAACTGGATCATCAGGTTGCCGCTCGCAGCCTCATAAAGGCTCAATGTCGCGCGGTCGTGCGGAACCACCTCACGCAGGCTTGCTGAGATGGCATCCAGCAGCTTGCGCACATCCATATTGGCCAGCAGCGCCCCGCTTAATTGCAGCATCACCGCTTCTTCGGCCCGCTGCCGATCGGTAAAATCGCGGGTCACCTTGGCGTATCCGGTCAGTTCCCCGGTCGTGTCGCGAATCGCCGTCAGCACGATGTTCGCCCAGAAGCGCGAGCCGTCCTTGCGCACGCGCCAGGCTTCCTGCTCCACCCGCCCACGTGCCGCCGCCAGCCGCAACAGCTCAGCGGGCCGGTCCCGGTCCCTGTCTTCCTGGGTAAAGAAGCGCGAGAAGTGCATTCCCAGCGCCTCGTCTGACTTGTAGCCTTTGATGCGCTCGGCGCCCGGGTTCCACGTCATCACGCATCCATCCTTGTCCAGCAGATAGATGGCGTAGTCGCTCACTCCCTCCACGATCGAGCGAAGTTGAATATCACTGCGCCGCAGTAATTCCTGCGCCGCCTTCTGCTCGGTTACGTCGCGCACGAAACTCAGCACGATCAGACCTGAAGGCGACTGCATCGGCTTCAGCATGATATCGACCGGAAACTCGCTGCCGTCTTTGCGCAACGCAAACAGGTTCATCGCCGCGCCCATGGGACGCGTTCGCGGGTGTGCACTGTAGTTTTCCCGGTGGCTGGGGTGAGAAGCACGAAACCGCTCGGGAACAAGGTCTTCAATCCGGCGTCCGACAAACTCAGAGTTTGCGTAACCGAATAACTCCGTGGCGCGCGGGTTTGCGTTCCGGATAACTCCCTGAGCATCCGTGACAAAGATCGCGATCGGAGAAACCGCGAACAAGTTAGCCAGTGCAAGCTGCGTAAAATCCGCTTGGCCTGCATGCACCGCGGAGGCTGGTGCGTCCTCTTCAGGGGAATCAGTTGGGCGCATCTGGATCCTGAACCTAAACGGAAGATACTCTCCTTGGTAGCACCGCTGCAACAAGCACCCTGTTGCAAACTTGACTACCGCCCCCCTTGCCCCGTTAGGTATCCGTTTCAGCCATTCAACTCCTGCATCTTCGCGCCGGGTTCGTGAATCCTACGCGGGAGGAGATCTTTGCCGAATGTCCCAGAAGATTGCATTCATCACAGGCGGAAACCGGGGTCTCGGTTTTCAGACCGCGCTCGATTTGAAAGACGCGGGTATGAAGGTTGTCATCGGTTCTCGCGACGTAGCTCAGGGCGAGGCGGCCCTCAAGAAGCTACGCGCTGCAGGCGTGGATGCGGAGGTGCTCAAATTTGATGTCACCAACCATGCCGATCACAAAGCCGCATACGACTACTTCGACTCAAAGTACGGTCATCTCGACATCCTCATCAACAATGCGGGCATCGCCGCCGCACCCTTTGGCGACGGCAAACCGCGCCCCGAACACTCCACCGCCGGCGTCTCCATGGACCTGCTTCGAGTTTTCGAAACCAATTTCTTCGCGCCTGTCGCCCTCACCAGGACGCTGCTTCCGCTCATCAAGAAGAGTCCCGCCGGTCGTATTGTGAATCTTTCCAGCATTCTTGGGTCGCTCACGCTGCATGCGGATCCCAAGTCGCCCATCTACCACGCCAAGTCGTTTGCCTATGACGCTTCGAAAACTGCCCTCAATGCCTTCACCGTCCACCTTGCCTACGAGCTGCGCGACACCAACATCAAGGTGAATTCCGCACATCCCGGCTGGGTAAAGACCGATATGGGCGGCGACCAGGCTCCAATGGAGCTGAGCGAAGGCGGCAAGACCAGCGCCGCGCTTGCTACGCTCCCTGGCGACGGACCAACCGGTGGCTATTTCCACCTGGGCAAGCCGCTGCCCTGGTAATACAGCATTGAACCTATCGGCCAGGCTGCGATGATACTCATGATCGTCGCAGCCGGCGGCGCGACCGGCGGGCGCGATGCCATCCGGCGCTCGCCCCGGTCCACCAGGTGACAGCATTCGCCCCACAGCCTGACCCGGTGAACCCGTATTCTCAAAAATCGCCCTGCCCTCGCGCCGGGCGATAGAATGCAAGCGAATCTCTCATGGTGATGGAGGTTCCATGCAAAAGCGCTGGATCAAAATTGCCGCCGCCGTGGCTGGCGTCATCATTCTTGTGTTGGTTCTCATCCCTCTCTTCGTGAACGCCGACACCTTCCGCCCCACCATCGAGAATCAGCTTTCGAGCGCCCTCGGCCGCCGCGTGTCTCTCGGTCATCTGAGCTTGTCGCTGTTCTCAGGCAGCCTCGTCGCCAACGACATCTCCATCGCCGACGATCCAGCTTTCAGCTCCTCGCCCTTCCTGTCGGCCAAGTCATTTCACATCGGCGTGCATGTCGCTCCACTCATCTTCAGCCGCAGCGTCGAAATCACGCGTCTCATCATTGATTCACCGTCGATCAACCTGCTTCACCGCGAAGACGGTCTGTGGAATTTCTCGAGCATCGGCGGCGCCGCGGCCACCCAGAATCAGCAAAAAGAAAGCAGCATCCCCAATCTGACCGTCGGCGAACTGCAAATCAAAAACGGAACCGCAACCGTCTCGTCCCTTCCCGCCGTGCGCAAGCCGTTCGTCTACTCCAGCATCGACCTCACCGTCCACGATTTCTCGTTCCTCAAATCATTCCCATTCGAGCTGACCGCCAAGCTGCCTGCTTCCGGAACCTTTAACCTGAAGGGAGACGGCGGTCCCGTCTCGCAGAAGAACGCTGCCGATACGCCGTTCCATGCGAGCCTCGAGATCAAGCACTTCGACCCGGTCGCGTCGGGCGTGATCGATCCCAGCCAGGGCATTTCCATGGTGGTCGACATCGATTCGCAGGCCACTTCCGACGGCGCCACCCTTTCGAGCAGCGGCAAAATCCAGGCGGCACATCTGCAACTGGCCCGCACAGGTTCACCTGCGCCGCATCCAGTCGACATCGACTACAACGTCTCGGAGAATCTTGACGCCCGCACCGGGCAGGTTTCCGACCTCGCCATTCATACCGGCTCGGTTGCCGCCCACGTCAAAGGCACTTTTCAGCTCACGCCCCAGGCTGCCGTCATCAACCTGCAGCTGGCAGCGCCGAATCTCCCCATCGATCAGCTCGAAGAGATGTTGCCCGCCTTCGGAGTGCGCCTGCCCACCGGCTCGTCCCTGCGCGGCGGCACCCTCACCGCGAATATCACTGCAACCGGCCCCGCCACAGCCGCAACCTTGAACGGTCCGATCGAGGTGGACAACACCAAGCTTGACGGTTTCGACCTCGGCTCGAAAATCCAGGGTATGAATCCATTCGGGGGCAAAGGCGGAGGCACCGAAATTCAGACCCTGAAAGCAACCGTCAACTCATCGCCGCAGATCACGCGCATCTCCGATATCTACGGGAACCTGCCGCAGATTGGATCCGCCACCGGCAGCGGTACTGTATCGCCCTCAGGTGAGCTCGACTTCAACATGGTCGCGAATCTCAATTCATCCAATGCTGTCGGCGCCGTGGCCAACGGAGCCGTGACCGCGGTCGGCAGTGTGGGCGGGCTCGTCGGCGGACTGATGCACGGCAAAGCCAAGCCGGCTGCTGCACCCACCAAGCGCGGCATCCCGATCACCATCACCGGCACCGCGTCGAGCCCGTCGATCCGCGCTCATCTCGGCGCCATGCTGAAGTAGCGTTCCAGCAAGGTCATTCATGAAACAGAATCTCGAAGACACCATCGCGCTCCTTGCGCGCACCCCCGCCACCCTCAACGCACTGTTGCGCGATCTGCCCGAAAGCTGGACGCATCGCAACGAAGGTCCGAATACCTGGACAGTTTTTGACGTCATTGGCCATCTGAATCACGGCGAACGCACCGACTGGATGACGCGCACCCGCCGCATCCTCGAGCACGGCGAGTCACGGCCTTTCGATCCTTTCGATCGGCTCGCGCAATTCCGCGAAAGCCGGGGCAAATCACTCGCCGGCCTGCTCGACGAGTTTGCCGCGCTGCGCTCCGCCAATCTGCGCGACCTGCGGGCGATGAATCTTCAACCCGGTCAGCTTGCGTTGCGGGGAAAGCATCCGGCCCTCGGCGCCGTCACTGTTTCGCAACTGCTCGCCACGTGGGCCGCGCATGACATGACCCACCTTCATCAGATCGCGCGCATCATGGCTTACCAGTATCGCGAGGACGTCGGCCCCTGGAGCCGCTTCCTCGGCGTGCTGCATTGCGCCGGCCACAGCGAATCCGCGTAAGACCTCGACCGCAGGAAGTGTGAAGTGTCATCTCGACAACCGGCCCCTGATCACTGCTCTTTCTCTGCCTTCTGCGCCTCTTCGGCCGCTTTCTCCTGCGCCGCCTGCTCGGCCTCGATGTCCGTAATGCGCTTTTCCAGCCGCGCAATCGCGTCTCTATCGTGCGCCACAACCTCCGCGCCCGCATCATTGCCCTTGAGCTGGTCAATCCGATCCTGGTGTGACTTGATCAGCAGCCGCAGTTTCTCCGGCGAATCCCAGTAGAGCTTCTCGATTTGCGCCTCACGCTGCTCCTGCGCAAGCAGCTTGGCGTGCAGCCCCTCGCGCCCCTGCTCCACGATTCCCGGCGTCTTCACCACCGGCGCCGTCTCCGCCCGCCACACGTTATAGGCCACGACCCCAAAAAGAAACGCGACCAGGACCCCCAGCCCAAGAACTACTTTCTTCATCCCCCATCCCTATGCTCAGTGTAAATTCCATGGGTCCACCGGATCTGTCGTCCGTCAATTCTCCGATGGCCGCTCCACGTGATCCACGACAAATGTTACGACCGGTCCTTTTGTGGGTACGAGTTTCAGGCCAAGCTGCTCCTGGATCGCCGTAAGCAAAGATGGACCAGCATCGGGTGCACCCTGCTCATCTTCGGGCGTCCATTTGAGATCGATATCGTAGTTGCCTCTCAGACCGGTCTTGTCGAAAACTGGACGGCCAACCATTCCGTCAAGTGAAGAGGCGAACCTCTCAATCGGCCATCC
>Ga0335072_10009781_pt1 | contig 13831 bp, 13 predicted proteins | sample Lox_Sample_21_FD_206725 | JGI IMG/M metagenome (GOLD analysis project Ga0335072, IMG submission 206725) | Soil microbial communities from Loxahatchee National Wildlife Refuge, Florida, United States - Lox_Sample_2.1 | ecosystem: Environmental > Terrestrial > Soil > Wetlands | place: USA...
TGTGCGCCGGAACCCTGCTCCGAACGCCAGCTCGAGGAACTCGATCGCCTCATCGAACCATGGCTCGACGACTACGAGCGCAAGTCGCGGGCCGGAAGGAAGTAGCCGAGAACTCGGCACTCTTGAGGGAGGATGCAAACGTGAAAAATTCGCAGAGTACCTATCCCCTACACTTGCCGCGTTCGGTCAAGGCCGAGGTGGAGCGGCGCGCCAAGTCCAAAGGCGTCAGCGTCAACCAGTTCGTCGCGACAGCGGTGGCGGAAAAACTGGCGGCGATGAACACCGCCGAGTTTTTCGCCGAGCGGCGTGCGAGGGCGGATTTCGCGGCGTTTGATCGGCTGATGAACAGGGAAGGCGGCGAAGCGCCACTGCCGGACGATACGATCTGCTGACGAAGCGCCGTACACTCGGCCAGATGAACGACGTGCAAGCGCGCGACAAGCTGGAGCGGCGCGCCGGCGCGAATGCCCCGCTTCCAGGCAAATAATACACCTCGGCAACATGACCTTGCTGGCGTCGCGGTTGCCCGGACTCCACCCCACCCGCTATACCCGCGCGGGTCACCATCGGAACACAGCATGAACGATCTGTTCTCTGGCAACCCTCCCCCCAGGCGCGGCAAACCCACCCCCCAGCCGCAGCCCAAAGCCCAGGGCGAGGACTACTCCGCCAAGGACATCGAGGTTCTGGAAGGGCTGGAGCCCGTCCGCCGCCGCCCCGGCATGTATATCGGTGGCACAGACGAAACCGCGATGCACCACCTCGCCGCCGAGACCCTCGACAACGCCATGGACGAGGCCGTCGCCGGCCATGCCAGCTTCATCGAGGTCGCGCTCGAGCCCAACAACACCCTCACCGTCCACGACAACGGCCGCGGCATCCCCACCGATCCCCACCCCAGGTTCAGGCAACTCAGCGCGCTCGAAGTCATCATGACCACGCTGCACTCGGGCGGAAAGTTCGGCGGCAAAGCCTATCAGACCTCAGGGGGCCTGCACGGCGTCGGCGCCTCGGTGGTGAACGCGTTGTCCGAGACCATGCAGGTCGAAGTCGCCCGCGACCGCACCCTGTGGAGGCAGACCTACGCCCGCGGCAAGCCCACCACGAAGCTGATCAACGCCGGCCCCGTGCATAACCGCCGCGGCACCACCATCCGCTTCAAGCCGGACTCGCAGATCTTCGGCCAGGCCCAGTTCCAGCCGTCCCGCCTCTACCGCCTCTGCCGGTCCAAGGCCTATCTGTTCCGCGGGGTAGAAATCCGCTGGGCCTGCGATCCCACCCTGCTGAAATCCGGCAAGGACGACACCCCCGCGGAAGCCGTGCTCCACTTCCCCGGCGGCCTGCGCGACAGCCTGGAAGCCGACATCGGCGAAACCCCCCGCGTACTCCCGCAACCCTGGGCGGGCGAGGCAGATCTGCCCCCGCTCCCCAACGGTGAACCAGGGGGAAAACTGGAATGGGCCGTCGCCTGGCTGGATGGCGAGGACGGCTTCCTCCACACCTACTGCAACACGGTCCCCACCCCGCTCGGCGGCACCCACGAAACCGGTCTGCGCTCCGCCCTGCTGAAAGGCATCCGCGCCTGGGGCGACCACCGCGGCAACCGCCGCGCCGCCCAGGTCACCGCCGAGGACCTTCTTACGCCGATGGCCGCGAAGCTTTCGGTGTTCCTGCGCGACCCGCAGTTCCAGGGGCAGACCAAGGAGAAGCTCACTTCGCCGGAAGCGTCGCGGCTGGTGGAAACCGCGTTGCGCGACCGCTTCGACCATTACCTCGCCGGCGACCCCGGTTCTGCCGACAATCTGCTGGCCTACGTCATCGAGCGCGCAGAGGAGAGAATCCGCCGCAAGGAGAACAAGGACACCGCCCGCAAGTCGCCCACACGGAAGCTGCGCCTCCCCGGCAAGCTCACCGACTGCACGCGCGAGAACACGGCCGAGACGGAGATCTTCCTGGTAGAAGGCGACAGCGCCGGCGGCTCCGCGAAGCAGGCCCGCAACCGCGAAACCCAGGCGATCCTCCCCCTGCGAGGCAAAATCCTGAACGTCGCCAGCGCGTCCGTGGACAAGCTGCGCGCCAACCAGGAACTGAAGGACTTGATCGAGGCCCTGGGCTGCGGCGTCGGCGACCGTTTCGACCGAGGCAAACTGCGCTACGGCCGCGTGATCATCATGACGGATGCCGACGTGGACGGCGCCCACATCGCGTCACTGCTGATGACATTCTTCTATCGCGAGCTACCGGAACTGGTCCGCCACGGCCACGTCTACCTGGCGCAGCCGCCGCTGTACCGCCTGACACACGGCGGAAAATCGGTCTACGCGATGGATGACGCCGACCGCGAACGCAAGATGAAGTCGGAATTCAAGCCGAATTCGAAAGTCGAAGTGAGCCGCTTCAAGGGCCTCGGCGAAATGCCCCCGGCGCAATTGAAGGAAACCACGATGGACCCCGCGAAGCGCACGCTGCTGAAGGTGGTGACGCTGCCCGAGGAACGCGCCGCCACGTCAATTTTGGTCGAAAGCCTGATGGGCCGCCGCCCGGAGCTGCGCTTTCAGTTCATCCAGGAGCATGCAGGCACGGTGGAGGAATTGGACGTCTGAATCGCGACGAGCGGAACCCAGGACCGTCGTCATTGATAATCCCAGGTCAATGCACGCCAAACAGTCGCGATGACCTGCGCCCCGCCGCTGTTCACGTTTCCGCGCGGGTCATGGCTTGGCCCATTGCCGCGAGGGATGTGATTGATCCGCCGTGGACAAGGACCCCTTTGCTGTCTCGGCTATCAAATTCCTCATGCCACGGGTACTAACCGCGCGCACCGCCACTCAGGGCGGCCTTTTCAGCATGCATCCTGTACCAAACGCCGATGCAGACGGTTTCGCAGCGGAATCGACCGCCTGTATCGACTTGGCAGATTATGAAGGTTCGCAGCCTGGCCCCGACATTGAGAGCTTCCCAATGCAGGTTTGGGGTCGATTTAACGACGGCAAGGCAATCGTACAGGAGGCGGCGATCGATACCACCTCGTTTTACAACTGAAGGTGATGGCTTGAGCCGGTACGAGACCGACAAGCGGCTCCCCGACGCGGGCAGTTACCGCCAGTTCTGCGGCCTTTCTAGCTCTGCGCCTGCGATTGCTCGCGAAGCTGGCGGGCGCGCGCCAGCACCTTGTCCTCGATCTCGCCGATGGTCATCGGGCTGACATTCGCATCCACCCACTGCCCGTTCTGCAGCACCTGGCGGAAGATCGTCACACGCACGCCATCGCTGCGCAGTTCGCGTCCCATGACATAGGCCGTCGCCTTGAAGCGCTCATCGGTGACCGAAGGTGGCGAGTACCAGTCGGTGATGATCACCCCGCTGAACGGATCGGCGGAGGACAGCGGCATGAAGCTCAGCGTATCCAGCGCGCCGCGCCACAGATAGGCGTTCACCCCGATCCCGGGGCCGCTGCCGCCACCACCGTTCTGATCCGACCCGTTATGCGAGGTTCCGAAGCTGAACAAATTGTCGCGGCCGGTCATGCTGCCGTACTGCGTCAGCCCCGCGCCTGGTTCCTGGGCATAGTCGGGTGAGTCCTGACCCTGGTAGTTGCCGCGGATTGTCGGGGGTCCGCACGATGCCAGCAGCGGCAGACACACCAGCAATGCCAAGGCCGTCCGCAGCGGTAAAGTCATTGATGACGCCTGCCAGAATGGAGTCGCATGCACCGAACTGGGCATGCTGCCGCATTCTACCGCAGCCAGCCGGCCGTCGCCAAGCCGTGATGCGCGCGATCAGTGCGGCTGCGGCGGTCGCAGGCCGTCCAACTCCCGGGCGCGGTCCGCCGTTGTACACGACGGGCAAGGGCGACCAGGCAACGGCGGCATGTACTCGGGTAGCGGTCCCACGAACTCGCCGGCGTGCGACGCATCCGTGGCCGAGGGGCCCAGCACTTCCGGGAAGCCAGCAACGTCGTTGCCCACAGGCGGCCCAGTCGTTTCGTCCATGAAGCGCACGGCGCCCGCGACACCAGGCCACGCCGCTACGCCGGCGGCCAACAATAACGACGCAAGGAAGCTTCGCATCTTCTCCTCCATCCCTGCCATTCCCGAGGAACCCCGTCCCTCAGGCCAGAGCATCGATCGCCCCGACCGCGCGACACAGCGGCCGAATCAAGCGTCTCACCAACACATGGTTCGTCCCCCCCAGCGCCGCTACTGGCATCCGCGCCGCGCAAGCCAGACGCGACCAGCGGGCAGGCCCGAGGCCAGTCGCATCCGGATGGCTCGGCGTGGGAAACGCCGGCGAGAGAAACGCAAGGCCGGCGCCCGCTCGCCGTGCGCGGCGCAGCTCGGCGGCCGTGTGTGCCGAACTGGTCAGCCAGCCGCGCCGGACGCGCGCGTGGCTCGGCCAGCGCCCACCCCGCAAATGCACCCCCGCCCCCAGCGCCGCCGCCAGGCGCACGTCCCCCGCCACGACAAGCGCCAGCCGGCGCGCCTTGCAGATGCGGACCAGGTCGCGGCCCAACGCGACACGATGCGGATCCCCGTCATGCCGCAAAACCACCCCCGCCAGTCCCGCCGGCAGCCGCGCAACCGAGGCCCGCGGATCCGGCAACCGCCGTTCATCGGTGAATAACCACAAGACCGGACACGGCCGCAGCTCATGCCGATGCCGCGACTTGACGGCGCGCGCCCAAGCGACAAGCCTTGTGTCCATGTCATCCTCCATCGCCGTCGAAACCAGTATCGCGGAAAACCTGCGCCGCGTGCGCGACCGCATCGCCAATGCCGCGATCAAGGCCGGGCGCAAGCCCGAGGACGTGACACTGGTCGCCGTCAGTAAGACCAAGCCGGTGGAAGCGGTCCGCGCGGCGCTGGAAGCCGGCCAGACGGTGTTCGGCGAAAACCGCGTGCAGGAAGCGGCTGCAAAATTTCCCGCACTACGGGCCAGCCACACATTCACCTTGCACCTGATCGGCGGCCTTCAAACCAACAAGGCGCGCGAGGCGGTGCGGCTGGCCGACGTGATCGAAACGCTGGACCGCCCGCACCTTGCCGATGCGCTCGCCGCGGCGATCGCCAAGGAGGGCCGCACGCCAACGCTGCTCGTCGAGGTAAATGTCGGCGACGAGCAACAGAAATCCGGCGTACCGCGGGCCGAGGCGGACGGTTTCATCGAAGCCTGCAAGACCCGTTTCGGCAAGGCGTTGGCCGGCTTGATGTGCGTACCGCCGCTCGACGCAGACCCGCGCCCGCATTTCGAATTTCTCGCGAACTGCGCAGCCAGACACGGCCTTCCGGTTCTATCGATGGGAATGTCCGCGGATTTCGAAACCGCGATCGCCTGCGGTGCCACCTGGGTCCGCGTCGGCACCGCCATCTTCGGCGCCCGCTAGCACACCTGTCCCGCGCTGCGCTGTTCGCACAGCGCGGGAGACGTCAAGATGCGAAGCACCGAGGGTGAGAGTGATCGGGTCGCTACCAACCGCGCTTCTCTACGCCGCCGCGCGCAGCGCGACCCGCCGTACCTCCTCACCCACGTCCGCTTCATACCCTCGGAAGTTCTTCTCAAAACTCCCCAACAGCTCGCGTGCCATCCGGTCATATGCGATCTTGTCCACCCAGGACTGCCGCGGATCCAGCACCTCCGCCGGCACGCCTGGCACATGCTCTGGAATTGCCAGCCCGAAGAACGGATCGGTCCGGAAACTGCCTCGCGCGAGGCTGCCATCCAGCGCCGCATGCAGCAGGGCCCGTGTATGGCGAATGCTCATCCGCTTCCCCACACCGTACTGCCCGCCGCTCCATCCCGTATTCACCAGCCAGCAATCGGCACCGTGCCGCTCGATCAGCGCCTCCAGCATCTTCCCGTACACTTCGGGCCGCCGCGGCAAAAACGGTGCTCCAAAGCAAGTCGAGAATGTCGCTTCCGGCGATGACCCCAGCCCCTTCTCGGTCCCCGCCACCTTCGCCGTATAGCCCGACAGGAAATGATACATCGCCTGCGCCGGCGTCAGTTTCGCGATCGGCGGCATCACGCCATAGGCGTCGCAGGTCAGCATCACCACATTGCGCGGCTGCCCACCCCGTCCGGACAGCTCCACATTCGGAATGTACTCGACCGGATAGCAGGAGCGCGTGTTCTCGGTCAGCGACTGGTCGGTGAGATCCAGCTTGCCGTGATGATCTCCCACCACATTCTCCAGCACCGTGCCGAACCGGTGTGACGCTTCCCAGATCTCCGGCTCCGCCTCCTTCGACAGGTCGATCACCTTGGCATAGCAGCCGCCTTCGAAATTGAACACGCCGCCATCGCCCCAGCCATGCTCGTCATCGCCGATCAGCTTGCGATGCGGATCCGACGACAGCGTCGTCTTCCCTGTCCCCGACAGGCCGAAAAACAACGCCACATCGCCCGATTTGCCGATATTCGCACTGCAATGCATCGGCAGCACGCCACGATCCGGCAGGATCCAGTTCATCACGGTGAAAATCGATTTCTTGATCTCCCCCGCATATTCCGTCCCCGCAATGACAATGCACCGTTGCTCGAACGATAACGCGATCGACGTGCCGGACCGAACCCCATCGATCGCCGGATCGGCATGGAAATACGGCGCATGCAGGATGACGTAGTCGGGTTGGAACCCTTCCAGTTCCTCCTCCGGAGGACGGATAAACATGTTGCGCGCAAACAACGCCTGCCAGGCGCCTGTACTCACCAGCCGCACCCGCACGCGATGCGCAGGATCGGCGCCCGCATACAAATCCTGCACGAACAAATCCTGGCCTTGCAGATAAGCCTGCACGCGCCCCTTCAAGACTGCGAACTTCTCCGGTGCCAGTTTCTGGTTGATCTTGCCCCACCACACGTCATGCGTAATGGATGGTTCATCCACCACGAACTTGTCCTGCACCGAGCGCCCCGTATGTACGCCGGTTTCCACCATCAGCGCGCCGTCCCAGGCGAGCCTGCCTTCATTTCGGCGCAATGCCTCCGCCACCAACGCGGGCGCGGTCAAGTTGGCGTGCACGGCCCGCGATGCGCGCACGCCTGTCCCGGCGAGGGCCTCGGCAGCCGAAGACTTCCACGTCTTATGCCGCGGAGCGGCATGCTGGGTTTCGATATCCAAGGGGTTCCTCCCAATGGCCCGCGCGACCGCGGGCAGGTGAGATTTGGGCCATACTAAGAAGCAAAACGCGTTGCAAATCCAGCGTTTCCACGACACGTGAATTGTGCGGCGCAACAGGACTGGACGTGACCATCGCGCGCCCCTGCGCTACAAGGCGGCAGCGAGCGGAGATGACATCGGCGTGACAGCGACAATCTCACCGGCAGGCGCGAACAGTCTGCGCAATGGGCCCAATCAGCGCGGACGCTTCGGCGATTACGGCGGGCGCTTCGTCGCCGAGACGCTGATGCCGCTGATCCTGGAAGTGGAGCAAGCCTATAACGCGGCGAAGGCCGACCCGGCGTTCCATGCCGACCTGCAGCGCCACCTCACGCACTATGTCGGCCGCCCCAGCCCCCTCTGGTTCGCCGAGCGTCTGACCCAGCACCTAGGCGGCGCAAAGATCTATTTCAAACGCGACGAATTGAACCACACCGGCAGCCACAAGGCCAATAATTGCATGGGCCAGATTCTGCTGGCCCGCCGCATGGGCAAGACCCGCATCATTGCCGAGACCGGCGCCGGCCAGCACGGCGTGGCTACCGCTACCATGTGCGCTCTGTTCGGTTTGCCCTGCACCGTTTACATGGGCGCCACGGATGTCGAGCGCCAGAAGCCGAACGTGTTCCGCATGAAGTTGCTGGGTGCCGAGGTAAAGCCCGTTACCTCAGGCGCGTCCACACTGAAAGACGCGATGAACGAGGCGCTGCGCGACTGGGTCGCCAACGTGCAGGATACATATTACCTGATTGGTACCGTCGCCGGCCCGCATCCCTATCCGATGATGGTGCGCGACTTCCAGTCGGTCATCGGAGTGGAGGCCAAGCAGCAACTGCGCGAAGCCGAGGGCCGGCTGCCCGACGTGGCGGTGGCCTGCATCGGCGGCGGCTCCAACGCGATGGGATTGTTCCATCCGTTCCTGGACGATCCGGTACGGCTGATCGGCGTGGAAGCCGGCGGCCACGGCATCGAAACCGGGGAGCATGCGGCCAGCCTCACCGGCGGCCGTCCTGGCGTGCTGCACGGCAACCGCACCTACCTTCTGCAAGACGATGACGGACAGATCCTGGAGGCGCACAGCATCAGCGCCGGTCTGGACTACCCGGGCATCGGACCGGAGCATTCCTGGCTCCACGACATCGGCCGCGTGGAATACGTGTCGGCCACCGACCAGGAAGCGCTGGCCGCATTCCAGTTGTGCACGCGCACCGAGGGCATCATCCCGGCCTTGGAACCCGCCCACGCGCTGGCCCATGTCACCAAGCTCGCGCCAACGTTGCGGAAGGACCAGATCATCGTGATGAATCTGTGCGGTCGCGGCGACAAGGACATCTTCGCCGTGGCCGAGCATCTGGGGGTAACACTGTGACTGAGCGATCCATCATGGCCGGGCTTGACCCCGCCATCTGCCCCCGACTATCGCGCACGCTCACATGCCAGCCTGACCCATCCTGCGTCGATGGCCGGGTCAAGCTCGGCCATGCCGTTCCGGCACGGAACCCATGACCCGCATCGCCACCCGTTTCGCCGCGCTGAAACGCGAAGGCCGCGGCGCGCTGATCCCTTTTCTCGAAGCCTGGGACCCGGACGCTGCCACCTCCATCGCCTTGCTCCGCGGCATGCCGGCCGCGGGCGCCGATCTGATCGAAATTGGCATGCCGTTCACCGACCCAATGGCCGATGGCCCGATCGTCCAGGCTGCCGGCAAGCGCGCCCTGAAGGCAGGGGTAAAGCTGGCACGCGTACTGGCGATGGTGCGCGACTTTCGCCGCGAGGACGACGCCACACCGATCATCCTGATGGGCTATCTGAATCCCATCCTGTCCTACAGCCCGGAACGCTTCTGCGCCGATGCAGTGGCATCCGGCGTCGACGGGGTGATCGTCGTCGATCTGCCGACGGAAGAAGCCGACATGCTGGTGCCGTTTGCCAATGCCAGCGGCCTGGACGTGATCCGGCTGGTCGCCCCCACCACCGGCGACGCACGTCTGGTGCACGTACTCGAAGGCAGTTCGGGCTTCGTCTACTACGTCGCCATCACCGGCATCACCGGCACGCGCAGCGCCACGGCCGAGCACCTCGCCGAGGCCATTCCGCGCGTCCGCAAAGCAACCGACCTGCCGATCGCTGTTGGCTTCGGCGTGCGCACGCCAGCGCAGGCAGCCGAGGTGGTGCGGGTGGCCGATGCGGCTGTCGTGGCATCCGCGCTGATCGATACGCTGGCGGCGCATCTGGATGAGTCAGGCCGGGCGAAGCCTGGCGCGGTACGGGTGGTGCTGGAGCAAGTGCGTGGATTGGCGGATGCGGTGCGTGCGGCGCGCGTTAGCGCGTGACCTCGGCCCTGAAACAACGCTAGGACATGCCGCCGCCGGACGTCAGACGTGCCGCGAGTGTTGACGCCTTCTCGCTCAGTTTCTCCAGATCAGCGATAGCTTGCCTGACATCCTCGTCGCTGACGCCCGCATCACTATCAAGTTGAGGATAGCGGGTGACCTCCGCCCACGGGCTCAGCACAACCAGCCGCTGCATGTCCGTGCTAACTTCAGGCACGCGCGTGCCCAGCAAGTGCGCGAGCCGTTCAAGATCGTGCGTGCGCGGCACCACGACACCGCATCCGACCAACAGGCCTTTGAGCAATTTCTCCGTCGCCTGCTGGCAATGATAGCCGCCGGTTCCGTTAGCGGCGCGGAAGCGTTCATGGCAAGCTGCGCCATTTGCAAGTCTTCGGATGCTTTAGCAAACCACCGCTGTGCTTCGATCCATTGCAGTGGCAGGTGAGGCGCTGCCCCGCTCATAGACCACGATACCTTCCTTCATGATTGTATCCGCGAATGAGCCAGCGATACGCGCCCGTTCCGTCAGAACATGTTCGCGGCACGGAACGATATCGACGGCGCCAGGATAACCCCTGCGGGCGTCATAACGCTTGCGCCATGACAGCGCGTCCCGGGCAACATCGTCATCGAGCACGACCAGCAGATCGAGGTCGCTGTCCTCGTCCGCCGTGTGCCGCGCGTGGCTCCCGAACAAAACGATCCGCCGCGGCGCATAAGTCGCCACGATGGAGCGAATCAGGGATTGCGGCACCACTGGGGTCATGCCGGAATGATGGCACGGGGGTGGAAAAAGGTCATGGGACAGGACCGCGCATGCCCCGGGTGGAGCCAACCGTCCCGCTGTAGTAAATCCCCGCCAGCGCTCGAGGTACTGGTCCTTCCCGCATGAACTGGCTCACCGAATTCGTCCGCCCCAAGATCCGCACCCTGTTCGCTCGGCGCGAGGTGCCGGATAACCTGTGGCACCAATGCCCTGCGTGCCAGCAGATGATCTTCCACCGCGACCTGGTGGCGAACCTGAAAGTCTGCCCCCATTGCGGCCACCACATGCGTGCAAGCGCCATCGAGCGTCTGGTCTGGACCTTCGACGACGGCAGCTACACCCGCATCGAGCTCCCGAAAGTCCCTGCCGACCCGCTGCGCTTCCGCGACAGCAAGCGCTACACCGACCGGCTGAAGGAAGCGCGCGACAAGACCCACCTCGACGATGCGCTGGTGGTGGCACATGGCAAGCTCGACGGCCACGCGGCAGTCGTTGCGGCGATGGAATTCGATTTCATGGCCGGCTCGATGGGCGCAGCGGTGGGAGAAGGTATCGTCGCCGCGGCCCGGCTCGCGGTCTTGCAGGAGGCACCGCTGATCGTGTTCACCGCCTCGGGCGGCGCGCGCATGCAGGAAGGCGCGATCAGCCTGATGCAGATGCCGCGCACGGTGATCGCCACGCGACTGGTGAAGGAAGCCGGGCTGCCATTCATCGTGGTGCTGACCGACCCCACCACCGGCGGCGTCACCGCAAGCTTCGCCATGCTTGGAGATATCCAGATCGCCGAACCCAGCGCCATGATCGGCTTCGCCGGCGCGCGCGTGATCGAGCAAACGGTGCGGGAAAAACTGCCCGAGGGCTTCCAGCGGGCGGAGTACCTGCACCAGCATGGCATCGTCGATATGGTCGTGAAACGCACCGAACTGAAAGCCACGCTGGCGCGGCTGATCAGCCTGCTGCAAGTCAAAGAACTGGCAGCAGCGTGAAACAGGCAATTCCCGTCACGGCCACCATCATGGCCGGGCTTGACCCGGCCATCTACGCACGATCGACCGTGCGCGGATGGCCTGGTCAAGCCCGGCCATGACGGGTGGCAGCAGAAGCCCGCACCCCCACCATGCCCAATCGTATCGACGGCATCGTCGCCCGCCTCCACGGGCTGCATCCGCGCCTGATCGACCTCAGCCTCGACCGGCTGCTGACCTTGCTCCACAAGCTGGGCAATCCCCAGCTTCGTCTGCCACCGGTGCTGCACGTCGCCGGCACCAACGGCAAAGGCAGCACCTGCGCCTTCCTGCGCGCCATGGCGGAAGCGGCAGGGCAACGCGTGCATGTCTACACATCACCGCACCTGATCCGTTGGAATGAACGGATTCGTATCGCCGGCCAACTCGTCTCCGACACGGCATTGGAAGCGGCGTTCGACTATGTAGAGCATGTGAATGCCGGCGCGCCGATCACGGTGTTCGAGGTCAATACCGCCGTCGCATTCCACCTGTTTGCCACGACATCCGCCGACGTCTGCGTCCTGGAAGTCGGCCTTGGCGGACGCGGCGACGCCACCAATGTGATCGACCAGCCAACAGCGTGCGCCATCACCTCGATCTCGCTCGATCATCGCGACCTGTTGGGCGATACGCTGACCGCAATCGCTGCAGAGAAGGCCGGGATTATGAAGCCAGGCGTGCCGGTGGCGATCGGTGCCCAGCCGCCCGAGGTTCTGGACGTCCTACTGGAGCATGCAGCGCGCGTTGGCGCACCGGCGCGCATACATGGCCGCGACTGGCACGTGTGCCCCTTGCCGGTCGGGTTTCGATATCAGGATGATGCCGGAACGCTCGATCTGCCGCCACCGTCATTGCCAGGGGCATTCCAGTTGGACAACGCCGGCATCGCCATTACTGCAATCCGCGCATCAGCCCTGTCGCTGCCGAGCACGGCGATCGGTGCCGGGATCGCCACCGCGGAATGGCCGGCTCGACTGCAACGCTTGCACGGCCGGCTTGCCACATTGCTGCCGGAAGATTGGGAGTTGTGGCTCGATGGCGGCCATAATCCCGGTGCCGGCGTTGTCCTTGCCGAGCATTTACGGACTTGGAACGACCGCCCAGTGCATCTGATCGTCGGGATGAAGCGGTCGAAAGATTCAGAGGAATTCCTGCGACCCCTGATACCGTTGGCGGCAACCGTCTGGGCGGTGGCAGAAGAGCATCAGCACGATGCACGCTCCGTTGAGGAGATCGTCGTTGCCTCCAGAGGGATCGCGCGCCCCGGACCGCACGTCGCGGACGCGTTGCGTGCCGTCGCGCGTCAGCCCGGCCCGGCGAAGGTTTTAATCTGCGGCAGCCTGTATCTTGCCGGCGAAGTGCTGCAGCAGGATGCGAATGGCCAGGCACCGGATGCGTAGTACCTGTCATCGGTTCATCCATGCAGCTCATCAGTTCGTCGTAGAGCACACAATGCAGCGTGAGTCGCATGATCCACATCGACATGTCATTGCGAGAAGCGCAGCGACGAAGCAATCTCGTTCCACCGGGCCCACAGGTGTCCGTCCGCCCGTTCCGACAAGATTGCTGCGGCGCCGCGCAATGACAGGGGAACGAGCCTGGCCAGTCCCGCTCCAGACCAACCATCATCGTCCGGCGCGAATCGACATATTCTGTATCCTCGCCGCCACCGTCCTGACGTTCGCCTCCTCCGCATCAGCCGAAGCCTCGCACCCGTCCGCCAACCCCTGGCCCAACTACCCGATCATCGAATGGCAGAAGCGCAATCCCGCGCAGCTTGCCACCCTGAAGCGCATCGGCGTCACCGCCGCCGCCGTGATCGCCGACCGCGACGGCACCGGCACACCTCTTTCGGTGGAAACCGCGCCGCTGCGCAAGGCGGGCCTTCGCTGGTACATCGAGAATATCGCCACGGACTTCTACTCAGCCTATCACCGCTGGACCCCCGGCAAGCCGGTGAACTGGCGCTTCGTCGCGCTGCAACAGCAGTACAGTGCCAATCCGAATGACATGGCGGCACTGATCCGCGACCCGAGCCTCTCCGACCCCGTCTGGCAGGCACGCATCGACGCCCGCCTCACCGCCGTTGTCCACCAGGAACAACACGACCACCCCCTGTTCTATAATCTCGGCGACGAGACCGGCATTGCCGATCTCACCGCCTTCTGGGATTTCGATTTTTCCCCCGAATCGCTCGCCGGCATGCGCGCATGGTTACATCAACAATATCCATCGCTGGCCGCGTTGAACGCCGAATGGGACACGCATTTCGTAACCTGGAACGCGGTGCGCCCGGAAACCACGATCGAGGCAATGCGCCGCACCGACGGCAACTACGCCGCCTGGGCGGATTTCAAAGCGTGGATGGACGTGGCATTCGCCCGAGCGCTGCGCCGCGGCACCGATGCGGTCCACACCGCCGATCCGCATGCGCTGGCCGCAATCGAGGGCGCGCAAGTCCCCGGCTGGGGCGGCTACAACTACACCCATCTGGCACACGCCGTGGACGTGATGGAAATCTACGACGGCGACGAAAACCTGCCGATCGTTCATTCCCTCAACCCGC
>Ga0335072_10009783_pt1 | contig 13831 bp, 16 predicted proteins | sample Lox_Sample_21_FD_206725 | JGI IMG/M metagenome (GOLD analysis project Ga0335072, IMG submission 206725) | Soil microbial communities from Loxahatchee National Wildlife Refuge, Florida, United States - Lox_Sample_2.1 | ecosystem: Environmental > Terrestrial > Soil > Wetlands | place: USA...
GGGCGCGGACGTCATCTTCGTCGAGGCGCCGCAGGATTCCAGCGAAATCGAGTGCATTGCCAGGGAAGTCGATGCGCCCCTGTTGATCAACCTGGTGCTGGGTGGCATGACGCCGCTCGAGTCGGCAGCGCGACTGCAGGAGCTGGGTTACGCCATCGCGATCCATCCGAGCAACCTGTTGATGCAGGCGACATTCGGCATGTTGCAGAGCCTGTGCGAACTCAACGGAAGCGACCTCGCAACCCACCTGCCCACCTCGCCCGCCGATTTCTTCAATCTGGTCGGCATGGCGGAATGGCTGGAACTCGATACCAAGTACGCCCGCACCGAGGATCCGTCATGGGCATGACCATCATCGAAAAGATCTTCGCCCGCAAAGCCGGTTTGGACTCGGTGTCGCCAGGTGACACCGTGGTAGTGGACGTCGATATGACCGTCTTGATCGATCTGCAGTTCGCCACGATGTGGATTCAGCCCAACCGGATACACGACCCCGACAAGCTGGCGGTGGTCATGGACCACGCCGTCCCCGCGCCGACGATCAAAGACGCCACCGGCGGCGGACATGCCCGCAAATTCGTCGAAGACTTCGGCATCGAACGCTTCTATGACGTCGGTCGGCACGGCATCTGCCACCAGGTGATCGCCGAGAACGGGTTGGCGCGCCCGGGAGAAATCCTGGCCTGCACCGACTCTCACACCTGTGCGGCCGGTGCCTACAACACCGCCGCCCGCGGGCTGGGACCCGCCGAAGTGTATTCGATCATGTGCACCGGCACCACGTGGTTCCAAGTCGCACCGACCGTGCGCTACGAGCTCGACGGTGTCAAACCAGAGACGGTGAGCGGCAAGGACATCTTTCTGCACATCGCCGACGAATACGGCGATGCGGCCAATCTGAACCTGGAATTCGGCGGGCCCGGCCTGTCCGGCATCCCGATGCACGATCGGCGCACCATCGCGACCCAGGGCGCCGAGGTATCCGCCGATTTCAGCACCTTCGAAGCCGATGACGTGCTGACCCGGTTCTTGGACGATGTCGGCGTCATCGGATACACCGCCGCCACTCCGGATCCCGATGCCGGCTACCACGATGTCCGGCACATCGATCTCGCAAAGCTGGAACCCTATGTGGCGCGGCCCGGCACCGTCATCCGCAACGGGCTGCCGGTCTCGGGGTTGGTCGGGCAGAAGGTAGACCAGGCGTTCATCGGGTCGTGCGCGAACGGCCAACTCGAGGACCTCGAGATCGCCGCACATGTGCTGCGGGGCAAGGCCGTAGCTCCAGGTGTGCGGCTGCTGGTCACTCCTGCTTCGCAGGCGGTGTATCGCGATGCCATGCGGCTGGGCTACCTGCAGGACATCGCCGACGCGGGCGGCGTCATCACCAACTCCACCTGCGGGGCCTGTTTCGGCTATCACATGGGGGTGGTCGGACCGGGCGAGGTGTGCATCACGTCGAGCACCCGCAACTTCACCGGACGCATGGGCAGCTCCGAGGCGGAGATCTTCATGGCCTCACCGGCGACCGTGGCCGCGTCCGCACTCACCGGATACATCACCGACCCAAGGAGCGTGACGGCGTGACGGTTATCTTCAGCGGCAAGGTGTGGGTGTTCGGCGACAACCTCAACACCGATGCCATGTACCCGGCCTTCGCGATGAAGATGGATCCGCCCGAGGCAGCCAAGCACATCTTTTACGAGGTGCGCCCCGGTTAGACCGATCAGGTGTCCCAGGGTGACATCGTGTTGGCCGGCAAGAACTTCGGGCTCGGATCGTCACGTCCGGTCGCCTCGTTGTTCACCGAGCTCGGTGTCGCCGGACTCGTCGCCGAGGAATTCAACTCGCTGTTCTTCCGCAACGCCGTGAACGCCGGCCTGCCGGCGATGACGGTGCCCAACGTCACCACCGTGTTCACCGAGGGCGACACGGGCACCTTCGATTTGACCGCCGGTACCTGGCGAAACGACAGCACCGGAGAATCCGGTACGGTTGCCAAACTGCCCGACCTTCTACTCGACATCATCGAAAGCGGTGGCGTGATGCCTCGCCTGGCGGCACAGGGTTATCTGCCGGCCGAACTCGGCGACCTGCTTCGCTCCAGCACCGTCGCCATGCGCGGCGCCGGAAGCGGTGCGTGATGGCCCGCTAATGGCAATGCCGGGCAAGCTTTTTCGCCGTGTTCGGGCCGGCGCGCACCGCAGTCCGCTGGCCGGTAGCGGGTTTGCGGCGCCGGAATCCATCACCGTGACCAGTTCGGCCTTCGCCGACCGCGGCGCGATGCCGCAGTCCAGCGCGGGAAAGGGAGTGGGCGACAACACCTCGCCGCCGTTGCGCTGGGACGGGCTGCCACCCGAGACCCGGCAGGTGGTGCTCATCATCGATGACGTGGATGTTCCGCTGCCCCGGCCGCTGCTGCACACCGTCGCGGTCATCGAGCCGACCGTTGACAGCGTCCCTGCGGGTTCGTTGCAGCCGGGAACGGCGGGAATGCGCTTCATCCGAGCGGATTTGGGTCACCGCGGTTATGCCGGACCACGTCCCATTCCCGGGCACGGGCCACACCACTACCGCTTTCATGTGTTCGCCATCGACGGGCCCATCTCCGCCCGCATCACGTCGACCAAGGCTCTGCTGGCCGTGATGAGCGGACATGTGGTGGCCCGCGGCGTGCTGACCGGCACCTACGAACGCTAGGCGCGCTTTAGTCTTCCGGCACCTCGCGCTCGATCTCATCGAGCCAGATCCGCGCCGACATATCTGACGGGGCGCGCCAATCCCCACGCGGCGACAGCGAACCGCCGTGGGACACCTTCGGCCCGTTGGGCAGTGCCGAGCGCTTGAACTGGCTGAACGAGTAGAACCGCTGCACAAAGACTCCCAGCCAGTGCCGGATCTCCTTGAGCGAGTACGACGGTCGCTTGTCGACGGGAAATCCGGGCGGCCAGGTGCCATGTTCGGGGTCACTCCATGCATGCCATGCCAGGAACGCGATCTTCGACGGCCGGAATCCATAGCGGAGCACATGGAACAGTGAAAAGTCTTGCAGGGCAAACGGCCCGACCTTCGCCTCACTGCTCTGCAGCTGTTCCTCTTCCCCGGTCGGGATGAGTTCCGGGGTGATCTCGGTTTCGAGTACCGACTGCAGCACGTCATCGACCTGCGACTCGAACTGTCCCGACGAGATGACCCAGCGGATCAGGTGCTGGATCAGCGTCTTGGGCACGCCGGCATTGACGTTGTAGTGCGACATCTGGTCGCCGACACCGTATGTCGACCAGCCCAACCCGAGCTCGGAGAGATCACCGGTGCCCAGCACGATGCCGCCGCGCTGGTTGGCCAGCCGGAAGAGGTAGTCGGTGCGCAATCCGGCCTGGACGTTCTCGAAGGTGACGTCGTAGACCTTGTCGCCGCGCGAGAACGGATGATCGATCTCCTTCAGCATCAGCTCTGCGGTGTCGCGGATGTCGATTTCGGAGAAGGTGACACCGAGTGCGCGGCACAGCTCGATCGCATTGCGCTTGGTGCGCTCCCCGGTGGCGAAGCCCGGCAGCGTGAACGCCAGAATGTCGATACGCGGGCGCTCTTCGCGGTCCATCGCGCGCGCGGCGACGATCAGCGCATGGGTCGAGTCCAATCCACCGGAAATCCCGATCACGACCTTCGGGTAGTTCAGCGCACGCAGGCGCTGTTCCAGCCCGGCGACCTGGATGTTGTAGGCCTCATAGCAATCCTGTTGCAGCCGTTGTGGATCGGCGGGGACGAACGGAAAACGCTCAACCATCCGCCGCAGTCCGATGTCACCGGCCGGGGGGTCCAGCGTGAACTCGATACGGCGGAACGACTCGGCCGACGTCCGGTGGTGACGGCGGTTGTCGTCGAATGTGCCCATCCGCAGCCGCTCTGAACGAAGCAGCCCGGTGTCGACGTCGGCGACCGACCGTCGCAGCCCTTTGGGAAAGCGCTCGGATTGGGCGAGCAGCACACCGTTCTCGAAGATCATGGTCTGGCCGTCCCAGGCCAAATCGGTTGTGGATTCGCCCTCCCCTGCTGCGGCGTAGACGTAGGCGGCCAGACAACGTGACGATGCGGAACGGGCGAGCAGGCAACGGTCCTCGGCACGCCCGATCGTGATCGGGCTGCCGGACAGGTTCGCCAGCACCGTGGCACCCGCCAACGCTGCTTCAGCACTGGGCGGAATCGGCACGAACATGTCCTCGCAGATTTCGACATGCAGTACGAAGTCAGGTAAGTCGGATGCGGCAAAGAGCAGATCGGGCCCGAACGGAGCCTGGATGTCGCCGATGCGGATGCTGCCGCGCTCGTCGTCCCCGGGGGAGATCTGGCGACGCTCGTAGAACTCCCGGTAGGTGGGCAGATACGACTTGGGCGTCACCCCGAGCACCACACCACGGTGGATGACGACCGCAGTGTTGTAGATCCGCTGCCCGTAGCGCAGCGGGGCGCCGACCACCAGCACCGGCAATAGATCGGTCGAGGCCGCGACGATGTCGGAAACGGCGGATTCGACGTCGTCGAGCAGGAGGTCTTGCAGCACGATGTCTTCGATGGAGTAACCGGACAGCGTCAGCTCCGGGAAGACGACCACGGCGACGCCGTCGTCGTGACACTCGCGCGCCAAGCCCAAGACCGACTCGGCATTGGCCGCCGGATCGCCGATCGTGGTGTGGTGCGTGCACGCGGCAACCCGGACAAAGCCCTGGCTGTAACAGTTGTAAAAGTCCATCGTCCTTCCATTGTCGCCTGACCGGTGTGAATAAGCATGCGCCGGGTATCACAACCGATACCCGCGCATCGCGCCACCGGCCGACGCGTCCTTCGTCGATGGCTTCCAGTACCGTGACGGGACAGTCGAGCGCGAGGTCAGGGTCAGCCAGCTTGCCTGGTATCAGGCGATCACTCGGCAGCAGGCGCGCGAGCTGGCCGCGGCTCTGCTGAATAACGCCGACAAGATTGAAGGGTGGCCGCGATGAGTCTCTTCCAGCCCGACAACGCGCTCACAGTGCTCGGGGTTATGGCATGCATCGTGTGGGTGGATTCGGGATTGTCTGGGGCGCCGTAGCCGTCGGCCTCGTGCCTGGCAGGCGCGAGCGGCCAGAGGGAACCGACGCGCCTCCGCCGAGCGTCTAAACAGTCGATCGAACCGCCCCCGCTCTCCTCGGCGCGTGCACGAGATGCCATCGAGGGGTAGCGTTCTCCCTGTTCGAGGAAACGAACAGGGAGAACTGCCATGGCAGCCAAGTTCGAGATCGGTAAGGACAAATCCGGCAAGTTCCGCTTCCACCTCAAAGCCGCGAATGGCGAGATCATTGCCGCCAGCCAGGGCTATGACACCAAGGCGGGTGCCGAGAAGGGCATCGAGTCGGTCAAAACGAGTGCTTCCGCCGCGATGGTCGTAGACCTGACCGAACGGGAGCCCGCGCACAACTAGCGTGAAACTTAAGCAATTCGTCGCCACGGCAGCGGTCGCCGGCGGCCTGGGCTTGGGCGCCGTCGGACTCGGTATGGGCACAGCAAATGCAGACCCGCCGGGGCCGCGACAGCCTTACTGCCCGGGCACCTCGGGCGTCCCGGGGAATGCGCCTGGCGTCCCGCTTGTGCCTGGCATGCCGGACGCGTTTGGCGGCCCGGACGCGCCTGTGATCCCGTAAGCATGTCCGACTGTTGGCGACTCTTCGCCGCGCGGCTCGGGAGCGGGGTGGGCCGGGACGTTGGGCACCCGCGGGTGTAGCGGGTGCGTCCGTGATCTAGCGTCATCGTTTGCTCTCAAATCCGTTGGCGGCGGCTAAATCTCAGGAAGGAGGGGACTCGCCGGAGTCGAGGGACCCAGCGTTTTTCGCAAACGGATTTTTTCGATCTCAAATGTGAGACTCGCATCTTCGGGGGCGAAATCCTGCCGCAGCCTCTGCCTCGTCCGGATGGTCACTTGCCGAGATTTAGTATCCCCCTGGTCGGACAAATACTTTTACGAGGCTGCGTGCCTCAGGGTGCCTTGAGCTGGAGGGTGTTGACCTGTTGATACCCAGCCGGGTTGCCGCAGGCTGGCACTGTGTCGGTTACTTCGGTTGTGCCGGCGAGAGTGTTTGGGTCCCAGGTGAAGTGGTTGTGTGAAGCCTCGCGAACAACGGTACCGTCCGTACACTGTGCGTCGACAGTGGCATCCATTGTCCATTGCCCGTTAACCAACCGCGCCTGGCTGACGCCTCCAGGAATGGCTACGAAGGCGCATCCGTCCCCGCAGGGCGTGAAGTTCCAATCGGTGGTGCGCGATTGATTGGTCGTCGGGTTCGTAGAAGTGTAGATGTAGTGGCCGCTCATCGTTACAGCCCACGCAGTGTTGGCTGTGCCGACAGCTATTCCGGCGAGCACGGCGGTTGCGGCTAACCCTCGGGTGATCGTCATCGTCTTGGCCCCTCCTCTGCAGCCGGGGTTTAGGCTAGCTGCTCGGCGCGCCTGGCGCTGGTCGAGGCTCGGGCAACTCTTGAGCCACTGGGCGCAGCGGCGATCTGATGGAGCAGAACATGTCGGCCGAGCTCACCACGGCGGCACACTGCCTCGACTAGCCGCCGCCGACGCGCACGAAAACGCGAGATCCCGTGGCGATCGGCCTCAACCCCGCCCTCGACGATGACGAACGCGAAAACACCATCCAAGCCGCCGTCCGGTTGATGTTCGACGGCATCAGCAACCATCAGCGCCAGTCTTAGGGGCATCCCCGAGAAACGGCCGGTAGAGATCCTCGTCGATCGCCGTCAGCTGTACGCGTGGCCCTGATAGCCGACAGCCCTAACGGTGCGCTGGTTCCGTAGGCTGGGAACTCCCCGAGAAAGGCACTGGCGATGGCCGCTTACGATCTTGCCGCGTTGTGGGATGCTCACTGTCGGTACGAGTTTGAGATGCGGGACGTGGACGCCACCATGTCTACCATGGTGGCGGAACCCTATGTCAACCACATCCCCACCATGACCGGTGGCATCGGCTTCGAGAGCTTGCGACATTTTTACGCGCACCATTTCATCGGGGTGAACCCTCCCGATTTCGAACTCCTCCCCGTCAGCCGCACGGTCGGGGAGAGTTCCGTTGTCGACGAGTTCATCGTCCGTTTCACGCACACCACTCGGATGGACTGGATGCTGCCCGGCATCGAGCCCACCGGACGCGCAGTGGAGATTCCGACTGTGGCAGTTGTGGAATTTCAGGAAGACAAGCTCGTGCACGAGCATATCTACTGGGACCAAGCCAGCGTGCTCGTTCAACTCGGTCTGCTCGATCCCGACGGCCTTCCCATCGCTGGGGTCGAGACCGCGCGCAAAGTGCTTGACGCTTCCCTGCCCAGCAATACGTTGATGACTCCGTCGGAGTAGGACGCCTGGCCCACGGCTACGAGCTTGCGGTCAGTACGACTGGAAGTATGGCCGCATTATTGAACCGACGATTCAAGAGGATCTTGAATTCCGACGGGCTGCACACACGAGATCGCGGAGGTGTCCGCAGCGTAGGTGAAGCGCCGGTTGCGTTGGGCTGCAACAGAAGCCGCCCACCGCTCTACTAAATAGCAGTTCGGCGCTTCCGCACTCGTCCCCGCCAGCGGCCCGTTCCAGGTGTCAGAGGCGAACACCCCCTCGCATACTCCAGATTCCGGTGCCACAAGGACGGGCAGGTGAGCTGCCAGCGCCATTCCGGCCTCGGTTTGTAGCCACGGCGAGGTCCAGGTCGCCGTTACGTTGGACTCTTCCTCCGTTCCCCTGCGCCATTGCCCGTAATGGACCGTCAGCTGCCGAAATCCCAGCACCAGCACTCCGTCACATGAAGCGAACAGCCGCATTAAGCCATGCCATGGGTCAGCACGGTATGACTCCCGAAGAAGCTGTTCCACCGAAAACCCTTGAGAATAGAGGTGTCTCTGCCACCGCTCGCTGATTTGGCGCTGCGGGATCGTAAGACCGGTGGGCTGGGACAGAAAAACTTTAGGCTTCATTCAGCTCAGGGGACCTCTGCACCCGGTCGTCCCACCATGTTGTCAAGCAGCTCCTGTACTTTTTGTGGAATGTCCTGCGCGCCTGCAAATCTCGCATAACCTATCTTGGCACCGCTTAGGTTGCATCCGGACAACTCGGCTTGCCTGAAGTCGGCATGCCGACAATCGGCGCCCGAAAGAACGGCGTTCACTAGAATAGCCTGGTAGAAGACGGTATTCACCGCGATGACATCTCTGAAAGACGCCTTTGTGCAATCAGCTTTGAACAGGTCGGCCCCCGATAAATCGACGCGGCGCTTCGGCTGCCGAACCCCATTGGCATCATTCGAGCCAAACAGCGTGCGCATGACGCGACGGGTTGATGAGTTGGTTCTCACGACTTCGCCTGCCTTGGTTCCGATGTAGGCATCTTGTAGGCGACAGTTCTGCAAGTCCGCTCCACGAAGATCATTCGCATAGTGAAGACCGTCTGCCAGCACCTTCCGGATCAGGGGTGATTCCTCAGCCCGCAGCATGCCCGCGATGACCTCGACTGCCTCCCGGATATAGGGAGTGCCGGCCGCGCCTTGTTCCGCTTTCTCATCAAAGAACCGTCGAAGCAACACCGCTCCTGTCATCCGAACGGTGTCGTTCTCGGATGCAATCCTGTCCACTGTCGAGGCAAATGACGTCCCCACCGCGGCACGAACGTCTCTCTTACTTCGATAGTTGAAATACTTCAGAATCCCGACCAGTGCGGTCAGGATGCCCCCGACGATCGTCACCCAGTTCAGAATGATGTTGGACGACATTCAGCCACCCTCCTGCAGAGGTACGTACAAGCTGCAAATTAGCCTTGACCCTCGGCTCGTGGTCGTCGGCGCGCCGTGTTTTAGCCGAGTTCGCTGCGCGCTCCGCGGCAGCCACGCAGCTGACGAGTACTCCGGATCTCAGTACCAACGACATAGGGTTACGGTCTCGGGAATACTGCGCTGCAACGAAAGCACCAGCAGAAAGGAATCCCAGCGATGGTCATGACACGTGCCGAAGCGGCGCAGTACGTCAAGAATGCCGGCGGCCTGAAGCTTCTCGTTTTCGGAGCCGATGGGCACGAGGTCGCGGCGATGTTCGTGCAAGGCTCGGTGACATACGACCAGGAGGAAGCGACCTTCATCGCGGTTGCTGAGGATGGCCACACGGTTGGGGAACTGTTCGTGGACGAAACGGTCGGTTACGACGAGAGCACAGACGCCTTTGTCATCCGTACCGCGCGATAGCCACAGCGGCTCGACTGGTAGGTACTACTAGCACGCGCTTCACACTGACGCGGCACCTGCGCGCCCTCCGCAGACCTGGTGGCGGGTGATTCGCATCCGGCTATCGGCTCGGGAGCGATCGCGGTAGCCCAAACCAGGCGAGCACGCTGTTGTCGAAGCGGGTCATGCCGCAGATCCGATCGCCGGAGAGGGCGAGAACGTAGAGGCCGGTTCCATGACTGATGCCGTTGGGTGCGCGCAGGTAGGCCCCGAATGCTGGTTGGCCGTTGGCTCGCGTGGGCACGAGGTCGAACCTGCGGCCCGCGCGGAAGATGCTGGCGCAAAAGCGGGCAGCGACGTCTCGGCCCTCGTATTCGAAGGGCATCGGCGGCATCGAGATGAAGACGTCGTCGGTCAGAAGTGCCACCAGCGCATCGAGATCGGCGGATTCCCACGCACGCACGAACTTCGCCACGATCGCGTCCTCCGACGATGAGCCGGAGGCGGGAGGCGGTCGGCGGTCGGTGGTCGGTGGTCGCTCGCGCTTTAGGCCGGAGCGTGCTCGTTTGAGGGCGCTGTTGACCGAATCGACGGTCGAGTCCAGCATTTCTGCGACCTCGCCTGCGTGGAATCCGAGGACGTCGCGCAGGACGAGGACGGCGAGCTGTCGGGCCGGCAGGACTTGGAGGGCGGTCACGAAGGCCAGGGAGATGGATTCGGTCTGCTCATAGCGGGCCTCCGGGCCGAGCGGCATGTCGACCGCCCCTTCGAGGAGCGGGTCGGGATACGGCTCGAGCCAGACGACCTCGCCGAGCCGGGTCGGCTCAGGCGGTTCAACATTGGGCACATTCCACTCCTGGGCCGGGCGTCGACTCGCCGAGCGACGCACGTTAAGGCAGCGGTTGGTGGCAATCCGGTAGAGCCAGGTGCGGAGCGAGGAGCGTCCCTGGAACCCGTCGAGGCCTTGCCAGGCGGCCAGCAACGTGTCCTGCAGCACGTCCTCGGCGTCCTGGAATGATCCGAGCATCCGATAACAGTGCACCTGCAGCTCCCGCCGGTACGACTCAGTCAACTCTCGGAACGCATCGCCGTCCCCGGCCCGCGCCCGCGACATCAGGTCGCCGGTCACCACCCTCGCGTCGCCTTCTTCCCGCACCTCGTGGCACTTCCATCGTTGTATGGACACCGCCCGAAGGGCGAACTGGGCGGCCTCGGTGCGCCCACTTTCCCGATACCGCGGTTTCTACATCAGCGACAGCCGACACCACCATCGAAGGAGTATCGACATGGGAAAGATCGTCGTCAGTGAGAACGTCTCGCTCGACGGAGTCGTGCAGGACCCGACCGGTGAGGAGGGCTTCGGGCGCGGCGGCTGGTTCGCCCGGGTCGGGAACCGGGACCGCCAAGAGTGGGCCAAGCTCGAACTCGACGAGGCGCTGGGGGCCGAGGCCCTGCTGCTGGGTCGACGCAGCTACGAGTTTTTCGCCGCACGGTGGCCGTCCCGCAGTGGCGAGTGGGCCGACAGGTTGAACAGCCTACCCAAGTACGTCGTGTCCTCCGCCCTCGAAAATCCCGACGCCTGGAACAACTCGACGGTCCTGAAGGGCGACGTGATGAGTGAGGTGTCGAAGTTGAAGCAAAGGGTGAACGGCGAGATCGTCGTCTACGCCAGCGGACGGCTCATGCACACACTGATGGAGCATGAACTCGTCGACGAGCTGCGGCTAACGATCTACCCGTTTGTGGTCGGGGCGGGCGAGCGCCTCTTCGGCGAGACCGGCGGCATAAAACGCCTGCGCCTCATCGACACCCGCACCGTCGGTGACAACCTAGCCTTCCTCACCTACAAGCGCGTCTGAAACACCCAGCTCGAATTGCACCCATTGCGGCCGGGTCGCAGGACTGAGCATCGACGCGAGCGTCCGCAGAATGCCAGCCTTATCGGCGTGTCGCTGTACAGACGCGCGCGCTCGCGCCGGGCGGGAAGGCTCCGACGACCCGTACCCTCGATAACGTGACCACTCGCTGCGCAGAATCGCCGGAGCTGGTCGCGCTGTTGGCCGGACGCCGCCTCGCGGTGCTCACGGGTGCGGGGATTTCCACCGACTCCGGCATTCCCGACTATCGGGGTCCTGATTCGCCGCCCAGCAATCCCATGACCATCCAGCAGTTCACGTCGGACCCGGAGTTCCGGCAGCGGTACTGGGCACGCAACCACGTCGGCTGGCGGCACATGGACGACACGCTGCCCAACGCCGGGCACCGTGCGCTCGCCGCGCTGGAGCACGCCGGCGTGGTCACCGGAGTCATCACCCAGAATGTCGACCTGCTGCACACCAAGGCCGGCAGCCGCAACGTGGTCAATCTGCACGGCACCTACGCGCAAGTGATCTGCCTGAGCTGCGGCTACACCATGAGCCGGGCCGCGTTGGCCGAGCAGCTCGAGGCCCTCAACCCAGGGTTCATCGAGCGCACCGAAGCTATCGGTGGGCTGGCGGTGGCTCCCGACGCCGACGCCGTTGTCGCCGATACCATGTCGTTTCGCTACCTCGACTGTCCGCGCTGCGCCGGCATGCTCAAGCCCGATATCGTCTACTTCGGCGAAAATGTCCCCAAAGATACTGTGGCCCAGGCTTATTCAGTGGTCGATGAAGCCGAGGCACTCCTGGTCGCGGGCTCGTCGCTGACAGTGTTCTCCGGGTTCCGGTTCGTGCGGCATGCCGCCGCGCAGGACATCCCGGTCGGCATCGTCAACCGCGGCCGCACCCGTGGTGATGCTCTGGCCACCGTCAAGGTCGACGGCGGATGCTCGGAGTTGCTGGCGCTGCTGGCTGACGAGTTGTCACCAATGCCGATCCGCTAGAAGGTGCAGGGCATGCTGCGGATGGCGTGGATGAAGTTACCGGCAACGTATGACGGTTCCCCGGCCTGGATTTCCGGCAACTGCCGCAGCAGTTCCGCGAAGAAGGCGCGCAGTTGCGCACGGGCAACGTTGGCGCCGAGACAGAAGTGCACTCCGCCGCCGCCGTAGCCGAGGTGAGGATTGGGACTGCGGCCCAGATCGAACCGGTCCGGGCGGTCGAACACCTCGGTGTCCCAGTTGCCCGACGAGTAGAACATGACCACCTTCTCGCCGGCCCGGATGGTCTGCCCACCGAGCTCGAAATCCGTTGCGGCGGTGCGACGGAAGGTCATCACCGGCGTAGCCCAACGGACGAACTCCTCGACCGCGGTGCCGATCCGGTTGTCGAAATCCTCCAACAGCCAGGCCCGCTGCGCGGGAAAGTCGGTGAGCGCCTTGAGCGCATGGCTGATGGTCTGTCGGGTGGTGTCGTTACCGGCCACTGAGAGCAGCACGAAGAACGCGGCCACGTCGGCGTCGGTGAGCCGCTCACCGTCGACCTCGGCGTTCACCAGGCCACTGAACAGGTCGTCGCCGGGATGGGCGCGGCGCTCCGCGGCGAGCGCGCCGGCCACCTGATGCAGATACACCTGATTCTCGAACAGCACCTCCAACGGATTACGGCCGTCCATCTCCTCGGGGTCGGCCCAGGACACCGCGACCTCGGCGGCATGCGCGACGCCCTCGCGGTCGGATTCCGGGATGCCCGCCATGTCCGACAGCGTCCGGATGGGCAGTTCCTTGGCGCAGTATGCGACGAAGTCGGCTCCGCTCCCGGCGGCCTTGAGCTCGTCGACGATGGCCTTGGCGTTCGTGGCGATCGAGTCTTCGATGCGGCGGACTTGCCGGGGCGTGAACGCGGCGCTGACGAGCTTGCGCAGCTTGGTATGGCGCGGCGGGTCCATCGCCAAGAAGGACTGCGACGCCTCTAGCAGCTCCACCGGGACGTTCTCGAACATCACCCCCTTGCCGGACAGGAACACCTCGCTGTCGCGGCTGACCGTGGCGATGTCGGCGCGGCGGGTGATCGCCCAGTAGCCGGGGTCGTCGGGATCGGGCATCAGGGCGTCTTCGACCGGCGGATGCCAGCTCACCGGGCGCTCGGCCCGCAGCTCGGCGAACGAGCGTTCCCGCTCTGCCGCGGTCGTAGACCAGAACGCGCGCGAGGACAAGTCGATGGTGTCGTAGGCACGGCTCCTGCCAGAAGTCATCGCTGTCATCGTCGGCCCTCCGTCGCCTGTGACCACTAGTCGCAATCTGGAATCGACCATATGCCTAGACAGTTTGTCTAGTCAATATGTCCAAGCATCGGCTATGCTCGGCAAATGCCGTCGGTCACCCGGAAGCCGCAGGCCAGGCGCGAGCAGACGCGCCAACAGCGACGCGAGCAGATGGAGCGCCGGTTGCTGGACGCCACCGAGCGGCTGATGCGCGACGGCACCAGTTTCACCGAGCTCAGCGTGGATCGACTGTCCACCGAGGCCGGCATTTCGCGGGCCAGCTTCTACATCTACTTCGAGGACAAAGGCCACCTGCTTCGCCGGCTGGCCGGGCAGGTGTTCGCGGATCTCGCCGACAGCGCGGATCGCTGGTGGCGGATGGCATGGCGGCACGACCCCGGCGACGTCCGCGCCGCAGTGGACGGCATCGTCGCCACCTACCGGCGTCATCAGCCAGTGCTCGTCGCCCTGA
>Ga0335072_10009784_pt1 | contig 13831 bp, 8 predicted proteins | sample Lox_Sample_21_FD_206725 | JGI IMG/M metagenome (GOLD analysis project Ga0335072, IMG submission 206725) | Soil microbial communities from Loxahatchee National Wildlife Refuge, Florida, United States - Lox_Sample_2.1 | ecosystem: Environmental > Terrestrial > Soil > Wetlands | place: USA: Florida...
ACAACGCGGCGGCCACCTCGCGCGGGTCGGCTCCAGCGGCCAGGGCTTCGCGCGCGGCGTCGGCGGCGATCGCCGAGACCGTCGAAAACGCTGCGGCCACCGGTTGCGCGGCCACAAACGTGCCGCTGCCCTGACGGCTGTCGATCAGTCCCTCACGCTCCAACCGCTGGTAGACGCTACGGACGGTGTTCGCGTTCACGCCCACGGCGTCGGCCAGCTCGCGCAGGCCCGGCAGGCGCTGTGCGGGGGAGACGCGCCCGTCACGAATACAGCTGCGCAGCGCCCACGCGAGCTGTACGCCGATCGGGATCTCATCGCCGCGGTCGATCGCCGCGATGAGTCCGTCCGGCAGAACGCTATCGGAATGAGCTGAAGACGCGCTCATAGGGCGACCTCTGCTCGGCATGGGCCGACCTCTGCTCGGGCGCACCTGAGGCCTACGCGATGTGGGTTCACGAGCTCACGTTAGCGCGCTCTCTGCCCGTTTTCCTAGTGTAGTAGTGAACTAGTACACTATGTGAATGGAACTGTCGGTGGGAGAGTGAGCTGAATGCCGGACTGGCTGAGCGACTGGCTGGCCTCAGTGGGTGAGATCGCCAGCTTCGCCGCCAGCGTCGTCGGCGACGTGTGGAGCCTGCGGGTGCTGCGGTTTTTTGGCGAGGCTCTCCGTCAGGCAGGCATCCTCATTGTCGGCTCGACACTCGTGATCTGGGGACTGGTGTTCATCGTAGGTCTCGGTACTTGCGGCATTGAGGGCGCCTATTTCAACGAGTCCCTGGGGGCGCCTGCCTACGCGGGGTTGTACGCCGCCCTGTGCGACCTGCGCGAGGCGGTGCCGTACACGTTCGGGTACATGATGTCGGCGAAGGTCGGCACAGGGATTGTTGCCGAACTGGGGGCGATGCGCATCAGCGAGGAGATCGACGCGCTGGAGGTAATGGGGTTCGATTCGATGACCTTCTTGTGCGCGACGCGCCTATTGGCGGCGTGGATCGTGCTGCCGTTCATGTATATCGCGGCGATCGGCGTCGCCTACCTGGCGTCCTACATCGCGATCGTCAAGCAGATCGGGTACGTATCCTCCGGCGGGTATCTGCTGATCTTCTGGGAGTTCCAGAACCCCGGGGACTTTCTGTTCAGCCTGATCAAGGGCATGACCATGGCCACCGCGATCGTGCTAGTCGGCTGCTACTACGGCTACACCGCGCGCGGCGGCCCCGCGGGCGTGGGCGCCGCGACGGCCAAGTCGATGGTGCTCAACCTCGTGCTGGTCACGCTGATCGGCATGCTCGGCACGCAGATCTTCTGGGGCGCCAATGCGCGTGCACCGATCGGGGGGTAGGCACGGGCGCCGATCGGGGGTGGGTGCGGGGTGACCGCCGGCCGGGTGCCGAGATCGCCTTCAGAACAAGTCCCCAGTACCCGAGCCGCTAGGCTGACCGCCGTGCCCAAGACCCTGCTCATCGCCGAGAAGCCATCCGTCGGCCAGGACCTCGCCCGCGTACTACCCGGGCCGTTCAAGAAAAAGGAAGGTTGCCTGGAGGGGCCCGAGCACGTGATCTCCTGGGCTGTGGGGCACCTCGTGCAGCTGGCCGACCCCGACGAGTACGACGCCAGGTTCAAGAGCTGGCGGATGGAGGACCTGCCGATCGTGCCCGAGCACTTCAAGCTCGTCGTACGCGACGAGCGCTCGCGCAAGCAGATGTCGGTCGTCAGCAACCAGCTGGGGCGCGAGGACGTCGATCTGGTCGTCAACGCCTGCGACGCCGGACGGGAGGGCGAGCTGATCTTCGCGTACCTGTACGAGAAGGCCGGGGCAGACAAGCCCGTCAAACGGTTGTGGCTGAGCTCGATGACCAGCGCCGCGATCCGTGAGGCGCTCGATTCACTGCGACCCTCCGAAGAGATGGTCTCGCTCGAGCAGGCCGCCCGCTCACGCTCGGAGGCCGATTGGATCGTCGGCATGAACGCCACACGGGCGGCGACCATCCGTCTGCGCCGCTCTTTCGACGGCGCGGTCTCGCTCGGACGCGTGCAGACCCCGACGCTCGCGATCGTCGCGCGGCGCGAGGAGGAAATCAAAGCCTTCAAGCCCGAGCCCTACTGGCTCGTGGACGCGACCTTCGAGGCCGATCCCGAGCGGAGCTACAACGGGCGGTTTCATGCCGGCGCCAAGCCCAGAATTGCAACTGAGGCCCAGGCGATGGCGATCGTCGAGTCCTGCCGGGGCACGACCGGCACGATCTCAAAGCTCGAGACCAAGGAGCAGCGCGAGCGCGCGCCGATGCTGTACGACCTGACCACGCTGCAGCGCGAGGCCAACACCCGCTATGGGTTCTCGGCCAAACGCACGCTCGCGGCGGCACAGCGCTGTTATGAGGAGCACAAGGCGCTCACCTATCCCCGCACCAACTCCCGCTACCTGACCAAAGACATGGTCGCGGAGATCAAGCCGACCGCCGAGCTCGTGGGCGCTCACCGCGAGTATGCCCGCGCGGCCCAGTACGTGCTCGGCTTGGACGTGCTGCCGTTGGGGCGGGTCGTCAACGACGCCAAGGTCTCTGACCACCACGCGATCATCCCGACCAAGTCAGAGCACGACCTGCAGCGCATGGGCTCGGACGACCGCCGCATCTACGACATGGTCACCCGCCGCTTCCTAGCGGTGTTCCACCCCGAGGCGGTGTTCGAGAACACGCGCGTGGAGACGACCGTATCGGCCGGTGCGGGCGAGGGCGAGGGCGAAGGCGAGGGCGCATACGTGTTCCGCACGCGCGGGCGGCTTTTGCTCGTGCCCGGGTGGCGCGGGGTGTACGACGAGGCGCCTGCCGGGACGGGCGGCGCCGGCGCCGGCAAAGACGGCGACGAGGACGAGGGCTCAAACCAGCCCTTGCCCAAGCTCGAGCGTGGCGAGCAGGTCACGGTACGCCAGATCGAGAGCCTGCGCAAGGAAACCAAACCGCCGCGCCGCTACAGCGACGCCTCGCTGCTCGGCGCGATGGAGACCGCCGGTAAGCTCGTGGACGACGACGAGCTGCGCGAGGCGATGAAGGACTCGGGCATCGGCACTCCCGCCACCCGCGCGGCGATCATCGAGCGGTTGATCGCTGTCGGTTACATAGAGCGCGATGGGCGCTCGCTGGTGGCCACCGAGAAGGGTCTGAACGTGATCCGTCTGCTCGACGAGCACGCGCTCACTTCACCGGGTCTGACCGGCGACTGGGAGAACCGTCTCGGCAAGATCGAGCGCGGCGAGGACTCACGTGAGCGGTTCATGTCAGACATCGCCGGGTTCGCACGCGAGACCGTGACGGAGCTGGACGGCAAGCTCAAAGACGTGCGCATCCCGCGCGCGAAGCTCGGGCCATGCCCGGTGTGCGGTCATGAGATCGTCGAAAACCGCAAGGGCTACTCCTGCTGGGCGCGCAACGATCCCGGCTGTGGGTTTGTGATCTGGAAGGGCAAAGCCGGCAAGCAGCTACCCGTCGAAGTCGCCCGCGAACTGATTCGCACCGGCTACACCGCTCGCGCGATCACCGGTTTCAAAGGCCGCAGCGGACGCAGCTTCCGCGCTCGCCTCGCGCTGCAGCAGACCGAGGAGGGCAAATGGCGGGTCGAGTTCGACGAGCCGTGGGCGCGCGAAGGCGCCAAACCCCCCGACGCTGAGTCCCAGGAGGAGGCTGAGGCGGCCACTGCCGGCTCCGCGGACGGCAGCCGGGCGGTGAGCGAGAGCGGCCTCGGGGCACGCACTGCCGCCTGAGCTGCGCGATCCTCGAGTGCTCGGCGAGTTGCGCGCCCGTCCCTGGTCGGCATCCGCACTCGAGGTCTACCTGGCTTGCCCATCGCGCTGGTTCATCGAGCGTGTGCTGCGCCCGGTCACGCCCGATCCGGACCCCGAGCCGCTTCTGCGCGGGGGCCTTGCGCATGCGGCGCTGGCCGACACGCTCGAAGGCTTGCGCCAGCGCACCGGCTCAGCGCGGGTGACCACTGCTCACCTGCAGCTCGCGCTCGAGCTGCTGGGCGAAGCGCTGGCTTGCCACGAGCACCGCTTCCCGCTGTCCGCCCAGGCCGAGCGCCTACCCGGCGCGCGCCGGCGGCTGCACACAGACCTCGAGCGCTACCTCCGCCACGCGGCGGCCGCCGAGCCCGACACCACCGCGCTCGAGCCGAAGTGGCTCGAGTTGCAGTTTGGGTTCGACGAGCACGAGGACGAACTGCCCGCGCTCGATCTCGGCGAGGGGGTGATGCTGCGCGGGCGCATCGACCGCATCGACCTCACCCCCGACGGGCAGGCGGTCGTATACGACTACAAGGGCGCGCGCGTCACCCCCGGCGCCAAGTGGCTGAGCGAGGGTCGTATCCAGCTTGCGCTGTACATGTACGCGGTGCAACAGCTGCTCGGGCTGCGGGTAGCGGGCGGTATGTACCAGCCGCTGAGCGGTGTCGATCTGCGCGCTCGGGGCGTGCTCGACATGGAAGCGGGCGTCACCCTCGACTGCGTGCGCACCGACCTGATCGGCACTGCCGAGCTGAATGCGATCGTGCACGAGGCGCTTGAGCTGGCGCGCGCGAGCGCCATGCGCGCAGTTCGCGGCGCAATCGAGTCGCGACCCCACACCTGCTCATACGCAGGCATCTGCACCTACCCGGCGATCTGCCGATGCGGTCGCTAGCCGGGCAGGCCGAGCCTCTGACCGGGTGGGAGCAGGCCAGCCAGCCCACGTCCCCGGTCACCGCCTGGCGACCGACCGCTGAGCAGGAACATGCGATCGCCCGGCGCTCGGAGCCACTGCTGCTGGCCGCGGGCGCCGGCAGCGGCAAGACCTCGGTGCTGGTCGAGCGCTACGTCCGCGCTGTCTGCGAGGACGGGATCGACCCCGGGCGAATCCTCGCGATCACGTTTACCGAGCGTGCCGCCGCCGAGCTGCGCGAACGGGTGCGCGCGCGACTGCAGGCCACGGGCGAGCCGGCCGCAGCCGCTCGCGTGCGCGAGCGCGCCTATGTGGGTACGTTCCATGGATTCTGTGCGCTGCTGCTGCGCGATCATGCCCGCGAAGCGGGCAGCGCGGTAGACAAGCGCGCGACCGGCAGGGCCGAGACGACGGAGGCGGCCGAGACGACGGAGACGACCGAGACGGCCAACGAGGCCGGGGGCGTCGTGGAGACGGACCAAGCTCTCCAGTACGGCGAGCTGGGCTTGGGGACCGGCAAGTGGGAGGTGCTGGACGAGGGCCTGGCAGGCCGGCTGCGCCGGCGGGCGTTCGCCGAGGCGCTCGGGCAACTGCTCGTAGGCGAGTATGGGCGTGAACGTGCCGATGCGGTCGATCTGATCGCCGCCTACGGCGCCGATCGCGCCAGGGCGATCGTGCTCGGCGCTTACGCCCAGCTTCGCTCTCGCGGCCAGCGTGTCCCGCGACTGCCCGACCCCGAGCTTGGCGCTGTCTCCTTGGTCGGGGCCCAGGCGCAGTTGAGCTCCCCGGCCGAGCTGCAGGCGCGGCAGGCCCTCGACGCGCGGGCCGCGCAGACGGTAGGGGTTTGGGATGAGCTGCTGGCTCGTTTTGGCGAGCGCTACGAGCTCGCCAAGGCGACGCGCGGCGGCCTGGACTTCGACGATCTCGAGCTGCATGCGCTCGAATTGCTCACGCACGACACCGATGTGCGCCGCGCATGGACCGAGCGACTGCAACTGCTGATGGTCGACGAGCTGCAGGACGTGAACCCCCGGCAGCTGGCCCTGGTGCGGGCGCTCGAGCGCGACAACCTGTTCACGGTCGGGGACGCATGGCAGTCGATCTACGGGTTCCGCCACGCCGACGTATCGCTGTTTCGCGAGCGCGAGGCACAGCTCGCTCCGCTTGGACAGAGCCTGCACTTGACTCACAACTTCCGCGGTCATGCCCAACTGCTGCAAGCCGTCAATACCGTGTTCGCCCCCCGCTTCGGCGCTGCGTTCATCCCGCTGCACGCCGGCCGCGAGCATGACCGCCGGCGCGAGGCGCACGAGGAGCCGTTGCTCGAGCTGCTGCTTACACACAAGCGCGGCTGGGGAGGCGCCGACGCCTCCCCACAGACTGGCCGCCCAGAGCCCGACCGTCTTGCCGCACCCTGGCGTGAGGCCGAGGCGCGGACACTGGCCGAGCGTGTGGCCGAGCTTGTGCGCTCGGGTCTCACACGGCCAGGCGAGGTGGCGGTGCTGCTACGCGCAACGGTCGAGCTCGAGTGCTATGAGCGGGCGCTGCGCCAGGAGGGTCTGCGCACAATCGCGCAGGGCGGAGCGTTTTGGATACGCCAGGAGGTGGTCGACCTGCTCGCGCATCTGCGTGTGCTGGCCGATCCGACCGACGAGGTCGCGCTCTACGGTGTGCTCTGTGCGCCACCACTCGAACTGTCGGGCGATGCGCTCGCACTGCTGGCGGACGCGGCACACACCCAGGGACGCAGCGTATGGGAGGTGGTCCGTGATCGCAGCTTTACGAGCACTATCGGGCATCCGGGGATCATCGATTTGTGCGAATGGCTTGAACTGGAGCGTTCGCTTGCGGACAGCCTGGCGCTGTCCGAGCTGCTCGAACGAGCCATTGCGCGCAACGTGCCCGTCGATCACTCCGCACAAGTGGAGGATGTGGCGCGCAGGCTCGCTAACGTGCGCAAGCTCGTGGAGCTGGCCAGGCAATGGGAACGCACTGAGGGGCACGATCTGCGCGGATTTCTCGATGAGGCCGCGTTTCAAGCTGCCGCGGGCGGTCCCGCTGGGCGGTTGGCCGGTTCGGACACAGCTGTAGAGGTCGATGCTCCGGTTATGGACGATCTGGCCCAGGGTCCAGGCGTCGATGGCGGTGGCGCCGACTCGGACGCCGTGAGGCTGATGAGCGTACATGCCGCCAAGGGCCTCGAGTTCGACGTGGTCTGCCTGGCCGATCTGGGACGTGCGCCCAGCGCGAGCACGCCCGACCTGCTCGTGGACGGCGAGCGGATCGGGATACGGATGATCGAGCTGGAGGATCCCGAGCCGCGTCCGGCGCTGCAGTTTGCCGAGCTGGCGCTCGAGCGACGCGACGCCCAGGCCGCCGAGGAGGATCGGATCGTGTACGTCGCGATGACCCGTGCCCGCGAGCGGCTGCTGCTCAGCGGCGCCGTCGATTTCGCCAGCTGGCCCCGTGACCGGCCCGGCGGCCCGCCGATCGCCTGGCTGGCGCCCGCGCTCGCGCCCGAGTTGCCGACCCTGTGCGCACAGACAGCGGCTCATCCCGCGGCGGCCCCGCCCGAGTCGGCAGCACAAATCAGCGCGGCGACTGGGCCCGAGACAGCGGCCCGAGGCGCCACCGCCACCGCCGCCATGGCCGCGGATTCTGGTGCCGCCACCCCCGCCGCGAGCCCTGCCGCCGCAGCCCTGTCAGGGTTGACCGTGGACGGCACCGATGTGCCGTTGGGTGTGAGGCTGAACATGCCGCCGCCCGGGAGCCCCGCGTGAGCTCGCGGGGTGACTCAACGGGCCCGACCGATCGTGACGATCCTGAACTGTTCGCCCGCGTACGCGCCGGCGACGGACATGCGCGCGAGACGCTGATCGAGCGCTACCTGCCACTTGCCCGCCGTCTCGCTCGTCGCTATCAGCGTAGCGAGGAGCCGCTGGAGGATTTGGTGCAGGTCGCCTCGCTCGGCCTGGTCAAGGCGGTGGACCGCTATGACGCCGAACGCGAGACGGCGTTCTCGAGCTTCGCCGTGCCCACGATTCTCGGCGAGCTGCGTCGCCACTTTCGCGATCACACCTGGTCGGTGAGAGTGCCGCGCGAGCTGCAGGAGCTCGCGTTGCGCGTGGACAAGGCCACCGCCTCGCTGGCCGCCCAGTCTGGTCACCCCCCGACCGTGTCCGAGATCGCCGCCGTCGTGAACGTGAGCGAGGAGCGGGTCCTCGACGCCATGCAGGCCGCAAGCGCCTACAGGGCGGGTTCCCTGGACGCCCCGCGCGGGGGCCCCGGCGAGGAGATGTCAGGTGAGACCGTCGCCGACTCGATCGGCGTAGAGGAGGGCGAGTTCGCGCATGCGGAGGAGCGCGCCACGCTCGAGCCGATGCTCGCGCACATCACCGAGCGCGAGCGCCTGGTGCTGAGGCTGCGCTTTGGCGAGGATCTCACACAGGCCGAGATCGGGGAGCGGATCGGTGTCTCCCAGATGCAGGTCTCGCGCCTGATCCGCCAGGCCATATACCGGTTGCGGGAGGGCCTGCGCGAAGATCCGCCCACGGGTTGACAGCGTGCGCTGAGGGACGGACACTGTGACGATGCCCCGATCGATGTGGATGGGCACGCTCAATTTCGGCCTCGTGAGCCTGCCCGTAAGGCTCTACACCGCAACGAGCAGCCGCAGCGTGCATTTTCATCAGCTGCACGCCGCCGACCACGCGCGCATCCAGCAGCGGCGCGTCTGCTCGGCCGACGGTGAGGAGGTGCCCTACGAGGACGTCGTGCGTGGGTACGAACTCGCACCCGAACGCTACGTCGTCATCGAAGACGAGGAGCTTGCGGCGATCGCGCCTGAGGCGACGCGGACGATCGAAATCGAGGATTTCGTCCAGCTGGAGGATATCGATCTGATCTACTTCGATCAGCCGTACTACATCGTTCCCCAGCGTGGTGGCGCGCGGTCCTACCGGCTGCTGCTGCAGGCGATGAGCGAAACCGGCAAGGTGGCGATCGCTCATGTCGTGCTGCGCTCGCGCGAACGTCTGGTTGCGGTGCACCCGCGCGAGGACGTGCTGATGATGACCACGCTGCATTACGGGGATGAGGTGAACCCCACCAGCGATCTGCGCGAGCTGAAAGAGGAGCGCGAGGCAAAGGTGAACGAGCGTGAGCTGGAGGTCGCCCGCAAGCTGGTCGACTCGCTGTCAGAGCCGTTTGACATCACCCGCTACCGCGACGCCTACCGCGAGGCGCTGCTCGAGCTGATCGAGCGCAAGGCCAGTGGCGAGGAAGTCGTGGTCGAGCCGCGTCCGGTCGTTGAGGAGCTGCAGGCGCCAGACCTGATGGGCGCACTGCAAGCGAGCCTCGAACGTGCGCGCGGACGCGTGCCCGAGCAGCAGGACGGTGGAGCGCCAGGCGCGACCGGCGCCGGGGTTGGGGTCAGGGCAGGGGGTGGGGCAAAAGGCGCCGCCACGAAACGCAAGAAGAAAGCCCCCGCGAAGGCTCCGTCCAAAAGCAACGGACGCCGCTCGCCCTCGAGCTCACGCTGAACCGCGTCCGTCGGCAGGCGACGCACTGCCGAACCGGAGATCCAGCACCAACTCCTCGCCGGTGCCGTCGGCGGCGGGTTCGATCCGGCGGGAGCTCGAAAAATGCTCGATCACGTTGCCGACATCGGGAAGCTCCGCATCGGCGATCAGCCCGGATGCCCCGCCGTGGCCGAGCTCGGCCACGCGCAGCTCGATCGTGCCGGCCCGGGCGTCGATCCGGAACGAAATGTGACCGTCGCGCGAATGGGGTGGGACGTGAGCAGCGAGCGCGTCGCAGAGTATGAGCGCCTCATCGAGCCGGTCGACGGGGCAGTCGGCCCGGGCGAGGATCATCGACACGACTCGGCTGAGCACGGGCGCGATCAGTGGCCCAGAGGCGACGTGCAGCGTGACCGGGCCGATTACCGGCTGAGGTGGGAGCCTCACGCGGGCGGGAGAGTCGTGGAGCTCGTCCGTCACGTGTGTCGATGGTCGGTACCGGCGCCGGACAGTGCGAAAGCCATGCGCACTTCGGTGCGATCAAGCTCGTCGCGCCCAAGCTCGACGGACTCCGCCAGCGAGGCGATCAGAGGCAGGCCGAGACCCAAGCCGGGACTACCAGGGTGGGGCATGATGCCTGGGCCTTCGTCGCGCACGATGACGCTCAGCATGCCGTCGCGTACGGTCGCATCGACTTCGAGCGGTCCGGGCTCGCGGCCGGCGTAGGCGTGGACGACAACGTTCGAGCACGCCTCGGTGATCGCCAGACGTATGTCGGTCAACAGCTGCTCGTCGAGCGCAAGAGCGTCGCCGAGGGCGCCGAAGGCATGACGGACCAGCGCGATGTTCTCCGCTCGCGCCGGCAGCGATAGCTGCAGATCCGGCGTCATTGTTGCCTGGGGGCTCATCGGGATGGCGTGGTCATCGGTAAGGGTGCCCTGATTCCACGGATCTCACACGCATGAGCATACGCCCCGCGCGCGGTTGGCCACACCGTGCACTGATACCCTGTCTGCCTCAGCCTCGGTGTCTCGCCCGTACCCGCGTGCAGTCGCGCGGGAAGCACCGCCCCCAGGGAGCACTTCCATGACTTCGCACATCATGCAGCCGCCCAAGGCGCTTGGACTGTACGACCCCCGCTTCGAGCACGACGCGTGTGGCGTGGGCATGGTCGCGCGCCTGGACAACCGGCCTACACACGAGGTGATCGCGCGGGCGATCACGGCCCTCGAGAACCTCGAGCATCGCGGCGCCAGCGGCGCCGATCCGTGCACGGGCGATGGGGCGGGCATCCTCATGCAGATGCCCGACGAGCTGCTGCGGGCAGCGGTCGAGTTCGAGCTGCCCCCGCCGGGGCGGTACGGCGTTCTGATGTGCTTTCTGCCTCGTCAGGACGCGTCCGCGCGCGAGCGGGTGCAGGCGCTGTTGGAGCGCACGACCGCCGAGCTCGGCCAGCGGGTGCTGGGCTGGCGCGACGTGCCGATCGACGCGGCCCAGACGGGCGAGGTGGCGGGCGCCTGCCGGCCACTGATTCGCCAGCTGTTCGTCGGCGCGGGCGAGATGGCGGGCGAGATGGTGCGCGAGGGCTCGGATGTCGGCGCGGGTGAGGGCGGGGCCGAGACAGATCAGGACGCGTTCGAGCGCAAGCTGTATGTGATCCGGCGCGTGTGCGAGCTGAGCCCTGAAGGAGAGGGACTGTATGTGGCGTCGAGCTCCTCGCGGACGATCAACTACAAGGGCATGCTGATCAGCTACCAGCTGGCGGCGTTCTACTCGGATCTGCGCGACGAGCGCTGCAAGAGCGCGCTGGCGCTCGTGCACTCGCGGTTCTCGACGAACACGTTCCCGAGCTGGGAGCTCGCTCACCCCTACCGCGTGATCTGCCACAACGGCGAGATCAACACGGTCATGGGCAACGTCAACTGGATGCGCGCGCGCGAGAGCCAACTGCGCAGCGAGCTGTTCGGCGAGGAGGACCTGCGGCGGATCCTGCCGGTCGTCGCGCCCGGCAACTCCGACTCGGCGACGTTCGACAACGTGCTCGAGCTGCTGATGCTGGGTGGGCGCTCGCTGCCGCACGCGGCGATGATGATGATCCCCGAGGCATACCGCGATCGCGACGACCTGCCGGACTATCTGAAGGGGTTCTACGCGTATCACTCCTGCCTGATGGAGCCCTGGGACGGACCGGCGTCAGTGGCGTTTACCGACGGGCGTGTCGTCGGCGCGACGCTAGACCGCAACGGGCTGCGACCCGGTCGCTGGGTGCAGACCAGCGACGGGCACGTCGTGCTCGGCTCAGAGACCGGGATCATCGACGTGCCGGCCGATCAGATCGTGCGCCTCGGCCGGTTGCAGCCGGGCAAGCTGTTTTTGGTCGACCTGGAGCGCGGGCGGATCGTCGAGGACGAGGAGGTCAAGCGCGAGGTCGCAACGCACCGCCCCTACGGCGAGTGGTACGCCCGCAACGCCGTGCCGTTCGGCGATTTGCCGCCATCCCAACAGGTGACGATCTCGAGTCAACCCCTGCACCTGCGCCAGCGCGCGTTCGGCTACACCCAGGAGGATCTGCGCGTACTGCTCGAGCCGATGGCGCGCGAGGGGGCGGAGCCGGTCGGCTCGATGGGCAACGACATTTCGCTGGCGGCGCTGTCAGACCAGGCCCCGCCGCTGTTCTCATACTTCAAGCAGCTGTTCGCCCAGGTCACCAACCCCCCGATCGATCCGATCCGCGAGGAAATCGTGATGAGCCTTCAGACGACGCTGGGCTCGGAGCGCAACCTGTTCGACGAGACACCCGAGCACGCCCACAAGCTGCTGCTGGACCAGCCGATCCTGCTGAATCGAGAGCTCGAGACGCTGCGCAACGTGGAGCACGACGTGTACGCGGCTGAGACGATCGACATCACCTGGCCGATCGTCGAGGGCGCCGCCGGCATGCGCACAGCGCTCGACCGCGTATGCGCCCAGGCGCACGAGGCGATCGAGCGGGGTATCAACATCATCGTCCTGTCAGACCGTCTGCTCGGCCCGCGCCGCGCGCCGATCCCCTCGTTGCTGGCGGTGGCGGCTGTGCAGCACCATCTCGTGCTCGAGGGCACGCGCCTGCGCGCGGGCGTCATCCTGGAGTCCGGCGAGCCACGTGAGGTCCATCATTTCGCCACGCTGATCGGCTACGGCGTCAGCGCGATCAACCCGTACCTGGCGCTGGAGACGCTCGATGACATGGTCGCCGCTGGGCGCATCGGGCCGCTCGGGGAGGACGGCCGGGCGAACGCGCCGAGCTCGGATGAGATCGGCGAGGCGCTCGAGCGGGCCGCTCAGAATTACGTCCGCGCGGTCGGCAAAGGCCTGCTCAAGACGATCTCCAAGATGGGCATCTCCACGATCCAGTCCTACCGCGGCGCGCAGATCTTCGAGGCGGTCGGCCTGGAGCGCGAGCTGATCGACCGCCACTTCGCGGGCACCGCCTCGCGCATCGGTGGGGTCGGCGAGCAGGTGCTGGCAATCGAGGCGCTGGAGCGTCACGCCCGCGCATACCCGCGGACGGCGAGTGCCGAGGGCAGGGAGCTGCTGCCGGTCGGCGGTATCTATGCGTGGCGACGCGATGGCGAGCACCACATGTGGAATCCGGAGACGATCGCGCTCGTCCAGCACGCGGTGCGCTCGGCCGACGGCGGCGGTGGTCGCGACGGAGATGGCAATGGTGGCGGCGCCGGCAAAGATGGCGGGGCCGGCGCCGGCAATGGCAGGAGTCGCGTTGCGGCTGCGCTGGCAGGCGATCGCGAGGCCCACGAAGAAGTCCGCGAGAGTCCCGCCTACGCCAAGTACCGCGAGTACGCGCGCGCGGTCAACGAGCAGGCGGCTCGTCAGGCGACGCTGCGTGGGCTGCTGCGGATCGGGCCCCATGATGGGGCGCCCGACGCGCCGGGGGCGATCCCGCTGCAGCAGGTTGAGCCCGCGAGCGAGATCGTGCGCCGCTTCTGCACCGGGGCGATGAGCCTCGGCTCGATCTCGCGCGAGGCCCACGAGACGCTCGCGATCGCGATGAACCGCCTGGGCGGGCGCTCGAACACGGGCGAGGGCGGCGAGGACCCGGTCCGCTTCACGCCCGAGCCGGGCGGCGACAGCCGCCGCTCGGCGATCAAGCAGGTCGCCTCCGGCCGGTTCGGCGTGACGATCCACTACCTGGTCAACGCCGATGAGCTGCAGATCAAGATGGCCCAGGGCGCCAAGCCCGGCGAGGGCGGCCAGCTGCCCGGACACAAGGTCGACGAGTACATCGGCTCGATCCGCCACACGACTCCCGGCGTCGGCCTGATCAGCCCGCCACCGCACCACGACATCTACTCGATCGAGGATCTCAAGCAGCTGATCTACGACCTGCGCTGCTCGAACCCCCAAGCGCAGGTGTCGGTCAAGCTCGTGTCCGAGGTCGGTGTCGGCACGGTCGCCGCGGGCGTGTCCAAGGCGAACGCCGATCGCGTGCTGATCGCCGGCCACGACGGCGGCACGGGGGCCTCGCCGCTGTCTTCGATCCAGGCCGCGGGCGTGCCATGGGAGATCGGACTGGCCGAGACTCAGCAGACGCTCTTGCTCAACGACCTGCGCTCGAGAATC
>Ga0335072_10009786_pt1 | contig 13830 bp, 16 predicted proteins | sample Lox_Sample_21_FD_206725 | JGI IMG/M metagenome (GOLD analysis project Ga0335072, IMG submission 206725) | Soil microbial communities from Loxahatchee National Wildlife Refuge, Florida, United States - Lox_Sample_2.1 | ecosystem: Environmental > Terrestrial > Soil > Wetlands | place: USA...
GGGTCGTTGGTCTCTCCGGTTCGGATCTGGGATGCAGGGACGGGCGCGGCTCTGCAGACGCTCGCAGGCCACAGGCGCGGGGTCCGCACTGTAGCCTTCTCGCCAGACGGCAAGACGGTAGTATCAGCGTCGTACGATGCCACGGTACGGCTCTGGGACGCAGGGACGGGCGCGGCTCTGCAGACGCTCAAAGGCCACACGGGCTGGGTCCGCGCTGTAGCCTTCTCGCCGGACGGCAAGACGGTGGCGTCAGCGTTGGACGACGCCACGGTACGGCTCTGGGACGCTGGGACGGGCGCGGCTCTGCAGACGCTCAAAGGCCACAGGCGTGGGGTCCGCACTGTAGCCTTCTCACCGGACGGCAAGACGGTGGCGTCAGCATCGGGCGACGCGACGGTACGGCTCTGGGACGCAGGGACGGGCGCCGCTCTACGGACGGTCGACTACTGCTCAATTCAACGCCTGGTTTTCTCTAAAGATGGTTCATACCTTGAGACCGATCGAGGGTTACTATATATCCAGTCTGACTCGACGAGTCTATTGCTGCAGCCTTACTCTAGCCTCTTTCTTAGAGGGAACTGGATAACTCAAGGCAAATCTAATCTCCTTTGGCTACCTTCTGAGTACCGGCCTAGTTGTTCAGAGTCTCGAGGCAATCTTCTTTTGTTAGGGCATCCATCTGGCAAGGTTACATTTATTGAATCTAGCCCTTTAGGAGAAATACACGAAACGGTTTTATAGCGCAAGTTTATTTGACTTGACCATTGATCTCTTTCTTTTGTTTCTTTTCCATAAATCCCTATTGCATAGAGGGGCTTTGGGCGCTGCACGATTATGCAGTATAAGAATTTGCCGGCGATGTGTAAAGAGTCTTCTAGAACGGTTGCTTGTATACAACATGAGAGCGTAGGAGAGAAAGACTGGAGAGCTCGTGTAAGGCAGGGCGGCGGAATGTACATCTCGGCCTTCTCCGCCCCGGTGGCATAGCTAGGATGTTTCGATAGTGGAGGAACATTTGGCTGATTCGAAGAGGAGGAGGAACCGGAAGAACAAGATGAAGAGGATGATGATGCAGACAATGAGAACAGTGGAAGGATAACCCTCGAATCCGTGAATGCCATAATACCATAAATTCGCACCGCTCTTAAGAGGGGATATTTGACATATGGCAGAAAGCGGTGGACGATTGGCTTAGTTAAAGCTGTCTCCCGGATAAAGTCGACGGCCGCCTGCTAGATCCCGACTGGCAGTGATATTTGCCTTGGGTATGATGACGTCCGTATGGACAATTGAATTAGCATCATCGAACAGCAAGACTTGGATTTTCATGACATCGAGGATAGCTCTGAGGGTATGGAGCGCGGAGCAAGGGTGAGCATGGGTGAGGGGCGGCGAGGAGTACGGCCAAGAAATTTGTGGTCCCTATCGGCCGCCGCAGGCCTCACCCTTGGCCCAGACCGGAGCGAGCTCGCTGCAGAAAAGTGCTTTGCCCATTTCGACTCGACCAGGCCTGCGTTCGACGTTGAACCCTAGATGGATGACGACTTCGGTGATGATACTGACTTCATCGCAGCCGCTGCTGCGGTAGAACGAAGCCATGGGCCTCAAATTCCGGCGACCGGGGCCAATGGCGCCCCCAAAGTTGTACAGCCAAAGCCGCAAGCTCTCCCTTCCCGACAAGCACCGTCTGCAATCCTCGTTTCAACTCGTCAGAAAGGCAATCCTATCCTGAACCACGTACGGTCTTTACCATGGGAGTACTCGGACATACAATGCGATTATGTGCTTGGTGCGACAACTTGTGCGCTCTTTCTATCCTTGAAATACCATCGCCTTCATCCTGAATACATTTACAGTCGTATCCGCGCCTTGGGCAAGTCTTACAATCTGCGAGTACTACTGACAATGGTCGATATCACAAATCATGAAGAGGCGCTCAAAGAATTGTCCAAAACTTCCATGATCAACAATTTGACTCTGATCCTCTGCTGGTCTGCTCAAGAAGCCGGCCGCTATCTCGAACTCTTCAAATCTTATGAGCACGCGTCACCAGCTTCCATACGCGCCCATCAATCAGAAAGCTACAAAGAAAGCCTGACAGAATTCGTCACAACGCCCAGAAGCATCAATAAGACCGACGCTGCAAGTCTAATCTCAAACTTCGGGACATTAAGAGCTGCTGTCAATGCTCAGCCAGAAGAGCTTGCTTTGGTGCCAGGATGGGGCGAGAAGAAAGTCAAAATCTGGTGCAGCACTATGAGGGAGAACTTCAGAGTTAGGAGGGCCGCGAAGGCGGGCATCAACATGCTAACAACAGACACAACGGCCGGCTCAGTCTATAATGAGGAGCCGAATGGACAGACTGCAAGGTCAAACCTCCAAAAGCCCATTCCCATCGGTATGATCCCTAGTGGAGAGGCATCAGGTCTGGGGTTATCAAGAGACAATACAATTCCAGACAGCAGCCACAAACGCAGACGTCTCGAACAAGTGGACAGAAGCGAGCCCAACTCAGATGAAGAAGCCGCTTTGCTTGCCGAAGCCGAACAGGCATCCGAGAGCATGCTGACCACAAGACAGGCGGCTCCGGGCAAAAGCGGTCGCCGAGAACCAGAGTTGAGTGAAGGCGTGAGGGCGGCTTTGGCAAAGTTGCGTAACAAAGAATGAATGTACTTTACTGCAACGAACGCCTAAAAATACTCAACCTTGATGAGCAGGCATTGCGATACCGAAGGCCGGGAAGACTACTTCGATTACGGGGGACTGCATTATGAAGCATGTCACCGGCTTGTCCCACGGCAAGCTAGAGATCTGCTTCCTTTTGTACTTAGGAAATCCCCTTCGAAATCTCGTATCTTCGAAAACGAAGTCTAACTTACTGCACACGCATGCTGCGCTATGCTTGAATTGCACTTGCCGAGGACTCGATCCTTGAGAGCGGATAGAATCCACGAACTCGACAAGGCGGCGAGCATCCAGTCCTGCTCTAGACAATTGCAACCGCAGTTGTACATTCTTTCTGAAAAGGAATGAAATCGGACAGCTTCGTGGGTGCTACTATGTTCTGGTGATATTTTGGAGACTGCGGTGAGTCATGGATGTACAGAGGCACGGCCGAATTGGACTTCACAAGACCATCTATTTCAACAGCGGCCGCCTAGCGGACAGCCTTACTTTCAATGCCCCTATTATACTCAGCTGCAAATCTTTGCCGATTGCAAAACTTATTCTCTGTCCGAAGCCACCAATCGAGTCCAGGCTGGCACTTTGGTGTACTTGGTCAAATGGCGCATAAGATGATGTGGCCTCGGAGGCTAGGGTCTGGCATTGAATGATGAGTGGATATTTTGGCGTTCCATAGCTGCCGATCGACTCTCGCCGTTGAGGATGGTCACAACTGCTCTCCTTTTTGGTGTAGCAGACATTGAACCCTATTAAGGACGCTTCCAGGCTTCCACATCAAAGTTCCTGCCGGTCAAGCCCTCAAGGTCGATCTTCTGAGAGAGGATAATATTAGAGACACTCTCGAGCCTGAGACCAAAGTTTTACCTGAAGATCAACAGCATCAACAACACTACTCTCCACTCCAAATCGCCTTTTATCCTCGAGCAGGCCAAAGCCATCATTGTCGAAGCCGATTCAGGTTTCTTCGGCTCGTTTAATATGCTTGGTATGATACTCTCCGCCGACGTGCTGGGAAGTTGCCTTTTGAAGTGGAGTATTGGGGGTGATGTTGGCAGGAGTGGTTTGACGTACTTCAAAAAGCACTGTACGAGAAGTATTCCTCTTACGACGGCGATGAATACGTCTACAAAATGTTTCGAATAGTCTTAGCAATCCTATTAATAGGCTTTCCGTAGCAGAATTTGCGAGTTGGATGTTGACAAGCTGGTTCAAGGTATCGTCGCACCGTTCGAAGAAAGAGGCACAGGTGATAGAGGCGAAGGCGAAGGCGACAAGGATGCCTCCACGGCTGGAGGAGATCAAAAGAAACCTGGTATATGATTACACCACTGCCCTGATTCCTGCTGACTGATTCCTGCTGACTCACTGTAACCTTAGAGTTGGCCAAAATTTGTCTAGATGGAGAGGAAATATGGGCAATGTCGGAGGTGAACTAGATGTTCCTTAAAGGTGTTGCCTCGCGGGGTGGTCGAGGACCGAAAAGTTGTGACATCGATGATTCGATGCTGTGCACGATTTGACAGTTAGCATTGTCTAAGAACTTGGAAACGTTATCTTCCTTCAAAAGATGGTGATATGACCGCGAACTGTGGTTGTCCAATTAGTTACCGGGAGAATCTCCTTCCAATGCTTGCTTCCCTAGAGATCAATTCAAGTATGAAGCTGCATGGTGCTCAAGCCATTTACGTCGAAATACCAAAGACATCTCATCCTAATGTTGGCCGAGTGTTCGTTTTAAGCCCTAGAATATTCACTTAAATGGTGTACAACACACCACCAAGCTTTCGCTAATGGAGGCTGAAATCGCTGGGTGGCGATGGCGGCACTTCATGCTCAGACCATCATAGTTTTGCTTTCGACTTGACATCTGCCATCGCTCGCCTTCCCGTATCAACCTCGGTCCACCAAGGGTAAGTAGGTGGCCCGTCATCTTCCAATGTAGCTTCGAATTTCGGCTCCCTCTTCTCAAAGAAACTCTGAACGCCCTCCTTGCAGTCCCTACAGATCGTTAGCCCAACCTTCTTTTGCTTAAAAAGCACGCTCCAGGGTGAAAAGTCACTTACTTTGAATCGAACATATGATACAACACAGGGCTATCCACCAGATGTGTCTCCTCCGCAGTCCCTGGGCCTCTCCACATTAGCTCTCGATTCAAGAAATTGGCCAACGTGCTCGTCTTCTCCGCAACCACGGTCGCGAGCTCCAGAGCCCGCTTCAACACGTCCTCCTGCTTCTCGACTACTTCCTGAAACAGACTCCCGAAGTGTTTCGAGTCACCTGGGAACACGTCGCCGGTTGTGAGCAGGTACATGGCATTGGAGTACCCGATCAGCCGCGGGAGGAAGAAGGATGAGTTCGACTCCATTGTGACGCCACGGCGCGCAAAGACGAACCCGTACTTGGACTTGGCGTGAGCAATACGAATGGCTGCCGAGAGTGTCATGGTCATTCCCAGGCCGACAGCAGATCCATTCATCGCTACGATCGTGGGCTTCCGGCACCGATAGATTGCCAGGTTGAGTCGACCACCACTAGACAATGTTCAGTTGATGCTCCTTATCATTTCGGATGGTAGGAAAGATGCACGACACTTTGGGGGATATGATAAGTTACATTTTCTCCGCACTCCTAGAAAGAATGGAGCGGCATAGCGGTTTTTCAGTGAACGAAAAAGAATCGGAACAGAACTCAAAAAATGGAGGAAATGGTAACTCACGTGTCCCTCCTATTCTTATTCGTTACATGTCCTTCCCCCTCAGCAGTTCCCACACTGTTGAAGCCGATCTCTAGATCCGCGCCGGCACAGAAGGTCTTACCCGCTCCAGTCAGCACAATGCATTTGACGCGCTCGTCGACGTCGAATATTGGATAACAGAGCTCAAAGTCATGCATCATCTGGATGGTGAATGCATTACGCTGTTTGGGTCGGTTGAGCGTCACGACGATGACTGGTGTGGCCACGGGAGATGATGCAGGATAATGGGAGACGGTGATATGTTTCGTGGGGAGGCTGGTGTAGGATTCTGGGATAGAGATGGGTGGTGGAGCCGGAATCATGACAGGCAGAAGTACTGAGGAACCTATGGACGAGTACACCGGTTGGACAGACGTATATCACTGGGCTGGTGTTGATCTTCAGGTTAGATGTAGACTGTTGATACACACCGGTGTATCAAGCTACGGCTATGTACAATAACTATTCTTCTAATCCGGCGAGCTCATTCCGAGGGGTTCGCTCAGAAGGGTGAAGCCGCCCCCGGCACAGCCAATAAGATCTTAGTTCAGAGCCGAGGCTTCGGCGTGCAGAGGTCTTGATTTGTGATCACTCTACGAGCTCTCCTTGCATGAAAGTGTTTTATGTGCTTGCATATAAGTAGAAGGGATGCTGAATGAGCGAAAAGGAACTTATGAGCGTGTGAAAATGGAGGATTCCCCTCCTTTGAAAACTGCTACGAATGGCATGGTTAGCTGGGGTTTGCGGCTCGTTTCATCGCGAAGACACCACCGCGTCGTTAAACGACACGTCTTTTGCCTCTCGCATCTCTAGAGAAGAGAAAGTCTAGACATCTTTGTGGCTAGGATCATGATCTCACTCTCGTCCGGTAGAGGCATACTGAACTACGCCATACTGTGCGAAATAGGTGTAGGCCGGCAAATTGCGCTCGGTAAGATGGGGTTTGATACTGGCACTGAGAGACGTGGTAGCATTTCCGGTTCTGTTGGTTGATCTGGAGTGCACCGATTTGGTCAGAGGGCCTCTTGCGCTTGTTCGAGAAGGTTACATGACCGAGAGGGCACAGACGTCCCGTGCTGTGTTGGGGCTTCCCGCCGTGCCCAAGTTCGACGAGGAGGTCGGTAGATCCTACCAGGGGACGCCCCCTCATCCAGATGCGCCGCCGTCTTCACAGCTGTTTCCGCGATCCATTCTTAACCATGATGTCTTCAAGTAAGCAATCAAGGTGCCGACATAGGAAGCATGGGAAGCTCATCGAGTTCGCCGCAAGCTGCAATGCATGGTTAGGCACCTCATATACTAGAGCATTCGGTAATATTGTTACCCAAAGCTACTAAGGAAAGTCAAACGGCGAAAATTGTGAGTGCTGACGGAAGTACTGGGGCAGTAATTGAACCCTGGCGTAGGATGTAGATCAAACGATCATGAAGTCATTGTTTTCGACCGAACCTGTTCTGGGGACGACGGCGAGTGGCCGCATTGGTGGGACCTGGCCCGCACAAGCTCGCCGAGCTTGTCCCCCAAACAAGTCTGCGCAGGCAGTCGAAGCTTTTGGCGTTCGCTAACCTAAGTTGGTCCACACCAAGACCAACCAAGACCAACTATGACACCCCAGTATGTCACTCTAAATTCGCCGAGGACAAGGCAAAATCAGCGGTCTTCGCATAATGACACTACAAAAGCCGACGGATTGCCCACCACATAAGCCGCGTTCCATGGCGTTCACCATAGGCAGTGACTCTCGCATTTGTTGTGCGAAATGCCCTGTTTACACCAGCCCCAATCCATCCTTCAGATATGTCGCTGGCTTTAGCTAACACCGCATGAAGGACTTAAGCAAGTCAAGGGACACTATATGCAGCATCGAAATCCCAGAAAAGAGGCCATTCTCTCTCCCCGGACAACGAAAAAGTACCATAATTTGAAGAGACCATAGACATCTCAGCAGCCTTGGGAAGCGGTTAAGGCTCCTAGCAATCAGCCAATCCATCTTCGACAGTAACGCCACACAAAGCCGACGTCCCCTCGTACCACTACTCGTCACTACGCCCTCCAATTTGATCAGTTTGCCATCAGAAGTATTTTGCAACATGAATCGAGAAGTCTCGTACACAAAGTTGGCTGATGTCGAGTGCCTTGAAGACCAAAGAGAAGGACCGCAGGTTGTGAACTCAAAAAACGTTGGAGTTATGCGAGGCTTCCTCATCACGATGGCTGCGTTGAGCCTGACAATATTCATTGGGCTAGTGGTCGTAGTTGTCATCAATGATATCAATGATCGACCAGGGCGAAACGGATATTATGGACATTCACTCGCGGTTTCACGACGCGACAGCTGCCAATTCAACCTCATGAGTCTAGATTGGATGAGGCCGGGCTGCCACAACGAGGAGTTGGTAGAAGAGTTTAGAAATTTCGGACTAGGGAACTGGTACACGGGTGCAGATCTCGGCCTGGACTGCAAAATGGAGGAGGTCCATACAAGAGAAGAAGGAAGTCCTTGAGTGGATCATCTCTGGAACTGGGCTGCTGCTGGATTTGTCTACAGCATCTTCTGCTAAGAACCCCGAAAGAAGGGGTAAGAGAAGCATCTTGCATTGAAAGCTGACTTCCATTGAGGGCACTTGACGTCTACTTGGTCGTAAATGCAATGTCTTCGTCGATATGGCATTCTGCTGCTAAGTCTCAGCCTTTCAATGATATGGCGATCTCAACAGTGTTGATCCATCGTATGCGTGCCTCCGGCATATCGTCTTTATCGTACATTGCCCGCTTCCTCTTCCCTCTTTTCCTCCGTTTCTTACCCTTCTGTTCCATCTTCTGTTCCGAACCCTCCTCTTGTGGTGGCGTTTTTGATGCAGTGGCCTCTTGTGGATCTTCACTAATCACAGCAGCTCCTTCGTTCGAAAATTCCACATCAGTTTCAGGACAGTCTGCCACCTCGTCACTCCCACCTTCTTCGTCTCCCTGCGCCTCGACCAAGTCATCCACAACTTGTAGACTTCCTGTCCGAACTTCCACTTTACACGCCAACTCCCCCTCTTTACTCTTGAACCACTCACCAACCTTCAACGCCTGTTCAATTGCTCTTCCCGAGGCTCTGACAACCACTTCCTCGCCGTTTGTGCCCAGTGCTTCGCTCGCCGCAGCCAACTTCATCAACCCTTCCTTGCCTCTTGTAATGTCTACGTCCTGCATAGCCCGCTTCTCAATATGCGTCAATAGTTTCTTGGCTCGCTTCACCGCTGCCATTAATGGTGTAGATCTTGAAACATAGACCACTTTCTGTACAGAGGCACCAGCATATGGTGAGGCTATGGGTGCATGATTGAGAGGACGGCGCTGGATTGTAGTATTCGGCGGAAGTCGAGGCTGAGGCTTATTTTTTTTCTCGAATTTGAGCTCTCCCAGGAGTGGGTTTGAGAGTGTAGTATTAGCCATCGTACTTCAGGTCTGACCGTTGTGTGGAGCTCGCGGGACTGCGTTCAAGCGTTCGAGTCTTTACTCGTTTTCACGCGCATCTTGCAAAAGTTGATGAATTCAATGGGCTCAAATAAGCCAAGTGGGAAGAGGCCTTCATCTCTTACATTGTACTGGTATTGAGAATATCGGAGACGATGTTTAGGCCTTGAAGCTTTAGCTATACGAACAGGCTGCGGGACGTGCTATCGGCCGAGAATTAGGCTTCGACATTCTGATATCCATCGCGCAGGCACTGCTCTCCCATGTGATACCGCGCCCAACCCAGCACGATAAGCATATTGCGCTCTTGGTTGAGAATGCGGCTTAACTGAATATCAACCCTCCCAGCTCGGCATTTGCTGAGGGTGCAAAAGATGTCGACACGCCGATGAATGCGTCCTTTCCCAGCTCATAAACCTGCTCTTTTGTTTTCTCGCTCTCTCTTTTGCTCTGCTCTCGCGTGTTTCAATTAAGCCCCTCGTCATCCCTCAAATGCGCCTCGCCCACCTTCGCCTACCAGGCCTTACACGCTACACCCACGCCTCTCTCCTTCAAGAAGCCCTCATCCAGCGGCACTTCGTCTATAAAGATTCCCTTCGTTCCGCTACCGCCAGCTCTCCTTCCATCCCTCAACCTGACCCAGCCATTATCACCTTCACCTGCCACCCTACCTACACCGTCGGCCGTCGCTACCTCTCCCCTCCCACCTCCTCCACTACTCTCTCCGGATCCAAACAAACCTACCACATCTCCCCCTCCCAAGAGTCCTTCCTCCGCGGCAACAACCTCGCAGCTTTCCACTCCACCCCTCGTGGTGGCGACATCACCTTCCACGGCCCCGGCCAACTCACTAGCTACCCTCTCCTCGACCTGCGCCGCCACCGCATCACCCCTCGAAACTACATTTCCCTGCTTGAAACTACTGTGATACGCACCTGTGCCCACTTTTCCGTCCCCGGCACCACAACGACAGAGAACCCGGGCGTTTGGATCCGTGGCGGCGAGCGCAAGATTTGCGCCGTAGGCGTTCAAGTTCGCAGAGGCATTACCGGACATGGGATTGCGTTGAATGTCAGAGATGAGGAGGGAGACCGGGGCAGTGGATATGGTACTCTTAGGCTGGAGGATGGGAAGGAAGGGGGGATGCTGAGTTGGGGCTTCGGACGTATCGTCGCATGTGGGTTAGAGGGGAAAGGTGTTACGTGGCTTACACGAGAGGGTGCAGACAAGAACCTGCAAGTGGCAGAGGTGGCTAGCGTGTTCGTGGAGGAGCTTGCGAAAGGAGTGGGTGAAATCGACAAGATCTACACTATCACCAAAGAAGAAATCTTGACAGAGGATCTACTCAGGAAGTTCGAAGAGGATGAGCACGCCGGTGATTTAGAGAAGGGCTGCAGCAGAGAGCGCTAACGCGAAGTGATCGTAATTGCAATGGATGCATGCAAAGAACATAATGGTCCGCCTTTTTTGAAACAGCAAAGCCTTCAAGAGCAAGAAGACCAACTATATACCCGCCGGCGGTGCAGGTACGCAAGGAGTCTCGCAAGTGCGCTGAAGACGGGACTCCAGAGCGATGCTGTCGCGAAAGTAAAAGGCTGAGATGAAGAAGCTCACGCCAATGCTATATGCGTCGCGTGCTGACCAAGTGAAGAACTACGAAGTGGAATATCGCTCGAATGCATCGCTGAGAGATTGCATCCGAGGCGGGATGGACTGCTCTGTCTTGCAGTCATGTCTCATAATGCAGTTGTGATGTAGTAGGAAAGGTTACTGCGGCCGTAAAACTCGTTATGCATCATAAGAGGCACTGGTGTAAAATAGTGTTGGCGTGATGTGATTGGTTGTGCCTGTATGATGCTCCTTCAGAATCATTGCTTGCCATACTCTTCCTTAGCATTCCACATGAGTGGCTGAAAATCGGCATTATGGAAGTGCGCTGGATTGTGAGGAGAACTAACTACGAATTAGATGAGTAAAGGGGGCAATGTAAGAGAGGACTTACTTCTTGAACGGGCCTGTCTCAAGAACCAGAGGTTGATGGTGGCCCCTCTCATATTCACGCACATAAGTACTCAGTCTTATTCCGTCGTGCTGATGGTCGTGCGAAATGGGAGAGCTGGGGGTAGCCGCGAATGCTGGTGATGGCGGTGCCGGATTCGTGACACCTGCCTCAATGTATGGCGGGACTAGTGTTGACGGAGTGGCTTCTTGTGGCGGACGAAAACTTGGCGGAGGAAATGTACGGTAAGGAAGTTGATAGGCAGGACCGACGTTGGATGAATGACTTTGCAATTGGTATGGTTGATGAGCTATTTCGGACCACATATCCGCAGGCGATTGATGGGCAAAGGTGCTATTCGGAAAATACATCGACATTGTATTCATGTCGAATGTATTCCCATGCGGGTGTACCATATTCACCGGAGGTACCGCGTGTTGCTGAAGCTGGACTTGGTACGGTTGCGACGACTTATAGATCATGTCGTAGTGGCCGCTAAGCTTATGGTTAGCTAGCTGTAATAGTAGGAGAGGATCTTGGTCGTTACCTACGGTCGGTACAGAAGCCGAATAGTGGGCCAATCTGCAGCATTCGGGACGAACGCATGCGGGGTTACCTCATCACCCTCGCTCAAATCAAGATAGAGTACCTCCAACGCTATTCCAGCCGGTGCAATGATGCCGTCTGTAAGGACTTGAAGTCCAGCCTGATCTATTTCCTGGGAATGTGCCTCGATCTGAGTCTTGCAGTAGTCATAAACGGTCATTCCTTCTAGGAAAGGCTGATATCGTTCTGGGTGGAATTGCATGTAAGTACTTGTCAGGATCTGACCATGTCAGCTGAGCTCTAAAACAATAGTCCCGGGAAAAGGTGTCGAGTTTCTCTTTCGTTCTTGATGCATACCTTGAAGTAGTACAGGATAGAGCTCGACTCCTCCTCGTTGTTCATGGTCTGAAACAGGACTGCTTCGTCCACATCATGCTGCAGCAAAGCTTGACGCATTTTCTCCAACAGCTCCATTGCAGATTCCATGAACATTTCCACCACCCCCGACTCGAAGCCAACAGCGTTAAAGGATGTGCTGAAGACCGTGAGACGAGCGATCTCCTGGGAAATTTTTGCTGGATCTCCTTGCTGGAGAAGTTGTTCGAGGTAGCCGAATACCGCCGCTACAAGGATGGTCAGAATCATAGTGACCCCAAGAGTTGGATAGTCCATACCTCGCCAGCCACATTGGCCATCTCCTCTGATGGGCCTGTATTGGGAGTATGTCGCCGACAAAGCCTGGAGGACAAAATCAGCACACGCCAAGGGTGGAATGTTCGGTAGCGCTCACGGCCGTCTTCGTCTGGTAGATTGGAGCCGCGTGGGCATACTCTGTGATCAAAGCTGCTACAGATTGCCTCTGCCCAATTAATGGTCCCTAACACTGTTAGCAACGGCTTCCGACTTTTGCAGAGTAGGCAAAGTCAACTACCGTAACCTCTGGTTGGTATTGGTCCGAAAGTCTCTGGAAATTTTCCATGTCGTCTGATTGCGTTGACGCCATGGTGTCGGTAGAAGGCTGTCGATGGCCTGTGTAGTGGCTGAATTGAAAGTACTCTGGGTGGGCCTTGAAGTCGAGGGATTTTGGAGGATCGAGGAATATGAAGTCCGTGAAAGGCTCAACCTGGAAGTCTGGTGGGCGAGGGGACGAGCTGTAATGATTGTAGCGATGCAAGGTTGCCTCGTCCAGACTCATCGCACACGAATTGAGATTTCAAAAAGCCCGGGGGGTTTCAAGTTGAAGTTGCACGCAATCGGTTTCCGGCAATTTTATGGAAGCGCGAAAGCTCAAAAATTGGCAGTGTGGCGGCTAGCGATCGTGTGCACGTTCATGAGAGTGTTCGGTGTTGACGACGTAACTTGCGGCTTCGAAGAGACGCGGCGTTCGCTCTATTCATGCAAGCAGCCGAGAGTTGCTCCAAGTAACCAAAAACAGCACTATAGATCGTTTCGTTGGCCAGATGAGGGAATGATGTTGAAATTGCGCTACATTTTGATGATGATGCAAATTCTAATTTGGACCAGCTCTTTCGATTGAAGATGGCGTCAGCCTACACCGCTGGCGGGCAAGGTATTTGCCTAGGACTGCGGGTGAAGACTGGGCAGAGATGGAAACAAGAAGGAAGGGATCGCTCCAGAGGAAATCTCCGTCAACCAGTGTTGAGGTGGGCACTAGGTTCTCAGCTTGAATTCGCGGCCATCGTGGGAGGGTTTCACAACATCGGCAAACGTGCTGAAGTCAGATAGACGCCGGCCGGCGTACTTGGCAGACGAATCGGAAGCAAGAGCGTTTCCTGAATTGGCTCCCAAATGATAAGCTTCTGAGGCTAGCTGTGAGTGTGGGAAAGACAAGATATTGGGTACTCCTGCTTCGAATGTTGGTCCTTGCGGTCAGGAGAGCAAAATAATGTTGACGATTATTGGAAAGTTTTTGCGGAGCAAGAGAACCATTGGCGCATTAGAGCCAGCACGGTTAAGAAGGTTGACAAGACGCCCACTATTGATCAACGGCGCGCCGCTCCGCCTCGGCTGAGTCGATCAGAATGGCCTCAAAAGGATGCACATTCGTTGCAACCAGTTATCGGCCTCTAGTATGACAAAAGACTACAAGGGTTGAATGCGGCCTTATTGGATAAAGACTTAGGGGGATGCATTATGGCTTGGGGGTTGGTAGCGCGACCAACTGAGCAAAATTTTGTCTTGCTCATGCCCTTGAGCGCACAGATCTTGAACTGCGATATCTGCATTCTACAATAGCTAATAGTTGCGTGATCGAGCACGGATAGCGAGGATGAGCCGTGGTGCGGGCCCCGGGTCAAGCTTGATAGACTTTGTGCACCGTGATTAGGGAGCTTGACTTTCAGCTTTCGAGGACGAATTTTTTGGTTTACCGCCTTTGCACCAC
>Ga0335072_10009788_pt1 | contig 13828 bp, 11 predicted proteins | sample Lox_Sample_21_FD_206725 | JGI IMG/M metagenome (GOLD analysis project Ga0335072, IMG submission 206725) | Soil microbial communities from Loxahatchee National Wildlife Refuge, Florida, United States - Lox_Sample_2.1 | ecosystem: Environmental > Terrestrial > Soil > Wetlands | place: USA...
TCCACCAACTCATGCCTGATTCCAAAGAATGACACCGATGCCTGGGGTTACGACAAGTCTCCGAAAGGCCTGGAGCTTTCTTATCAGCAAGAAATGGAGAATGATGTTCAAAATGCCGAAAACGATTACGCGACGGATGTTGCCTCTAAAGATGGGTCAGGCTCAGCTAAATTGGAAACGGCGTTACACCGAAGTTTGAAGGCTTCCGAAAATAAAGTGCAGGCAGAGCATGACCCTTACACAAAGGAACCCAAAGGCTTGGAAACCTCATATGCTGAAGAGGTTCAAGAGCAGGGTAATTGTGAATCGCCGCTGTTTGTGAAGTCATACGGATGTGGGAAAAGGGCTCAAGATAAGGGGCTTGTGCGTGAAATACGAAACATCTATGAGTCAACCTATGGTACCATAGATTGCAACCACCGGCAGATTTCTGAGAACCGAAAAGAGGCGGAGGCATTTGAACAGAAGGACAACAAGGATGCACTTGAGGCAACTATTCAGAGCTTAGAGCAGGAGGTCCGCGAGGGGCAGTATCAAGTACAGGAACGTTATATGGACGTAGCCAAGGTCTTAGCGAAGCAGGCGCCGGCAGACGATCAAGAGTCAGGTGCAACGGGAGAACGTTCGTCTGCACCAAATGAATCTCCGGCAGCTGCTTCCTCTCCAGACCCGACATTGTACAAGATCTTAGCATACGATCCAATCATGCAAACCATCAAAATGGCGGAGACTACGTCTATCGTCAACGACACCTCCTCAGCATTGACTCCTGCAGAAGTGCTTCTCCGACTTTCAAATCCCGCGAAGTTCTTCCCGCACTTCCAGCCTTTGCAATCACAAGGCTATGAGATTGCGTCGGGGAGCGGAGATGTCCTAGTATTCCGGAAAGTTCGTGACGGCGCCCCTACCGCAAGTTTACAACCTTCCGCAGCATCGACGGCATCCTCAGTTCCACAAGGCAGGAAAGTCATTAATCCCATTGATGGGATGCAGAGTATGCCTCAGCCAGCCACTGGTAATTTTGCTAGTCCCACAGGATTCGTCAATCACGATCTTCCCTCTGATCATCCCTTCATATCTGGTATCGATGTGAGAAGAGAAGAGCCGGTTTTTAGTGGAAGAAGAAGTGAATGGCAAGATGGCGAAGGTGACAGGGACGCACCCGAGCGTAGGTCGAAGAAAATCGGCCGCGGGTTGCTTGTTGGAGCTGCATGGGTCGCTGCTTGCTCATATGCCGTAGGCGTTGTAGCTGAATTCTTCAAGACCGGAGGCTCTGATGGAAAGGGGCCTGTCGGGTTCTAACGAACAAAACATATGGAGCTAATGGTGGGCTTATGATGAGTTAGGAGTACGGGTGCACTCCACTTATACCTATGTTTTGACGAAGAAGGACTGGAGGTCTAGGTGTCAGGCATATCGAATTTGTGTATCTCCCAGCTTAATAGCATACTTCTCATCTCAAAGCTCAATAATACACATTTCATAAGATTCTTCTTGCTCCTATCGTGTGATTCTTGAACGGAAGAGGTGAATCCCGATAGGTACTTATTATTCAGACATTTGACTATTAGCCAGGCTGAGTGACCTAATTATGAATAGTATTCGGTTAGGGAGTTAACAGAAATAGGTGTTTGTATAATCAGTGCCAGGCCGAGTCTGTGGGTTGGGGTTTATGAAAGCTGTTGAAGTGGGACAGAGAGTATACAGGCCGATTATGGTATGGTAATTAAAAATAAAAGAAAAAGCCGGGACCCTTTCACCTGCACGGGCGAGTTGTATGTGATCCACACCCAAAGACCGCAGGCAGATAATTTGATGAGAGTTTATCGATTTTGCTAGTCCTTAGGACCCTCCAACTGAATCATCGCCCAATCTATCCTCTCACTATTCCCTCTCGCCTCACTTCCTCAAAAATGTTCCTCTCTCTGAGTTGGTCTCACTGTAAATCAATGCCTCAGATATCCAATACATCTGCGCACAGCTATGCCATGAAGCTTTAGTTGGTTTCCAGTGAAGAGGATTTTACTTATGTCGCTCGCATTAGCGGATGTTTGCCGGTTTTGGATTCGTTTGGATTGTTGATTATTGTCAATTGCACCTTTAATCCTCGCGCCCCCATAATCCTTGACCGCTGTGCAGATTGTCCTGAGATGGTTATTCTAACCATCCTGCCACTGCACCCACCGACAGACTTTCACTTGTTTGAATATATGAAATAAAACCTACAATGCTTGTGGTTATGTGAGTGCCTGAGGCTTGTGTAACCTCTTGAAAAAGCAAATTATTGTCGGTTTATGGACTTTCTGTTCGAATGTTGTTTTTGCCGTTGACGGCCTCAAGATGAAGTTAGCTGGCTTTGTTTGTTAGGAAATCTGTTTCGAATTTATATTAAGCTGCACGGCAGAGATTTGTGTAATAATATTAACACTCAATAACTCTGTGACCATGGAGAAACCCATCGTCTTCAAGCAACCGTCGTCATAAGCGAACTCGCCATCGTAGAGAAATATGCTTTCAGGAGAGTGAACGTCGCAAGAAGTACTCGTACTACCTTGCATTGATCTCGGCCCCTGGACATTAGTCAGCAATTGAGATGCTGTCCTGACTGACGGTTGATTCAACGCTGTTGGCGCATGACTACTCGAAGCCGTTGACTGTCACGAAGCCAGCTTGTGTAACTTTTCAAAGAACAAATGCTTGTTTTGAAATGAAAACGGTAAGCGACGACGGTTCCCTATGCAATTTGGCCTACCATGCCATATACAGTGAAACCATGCGTATTTACAATATTACATCCATCGTTTAGTTTCAGTTCTCTTTCCCAACCTCCGTAAAGCCATACCCTTTTCCCGCATCTGCAACAGTACTCATATGCATCTCCCTCTTGAAATCCTCCTGGCTCCAACTCTGTTTCCTGCCAGCCATGGGCCTCCAGCTCACACTTGGACTGGTCGCACCCGCAGTGTCTTCGTTTTCGCTATCCTTCCCTATTCCCTCTGTTCCGTCTCCCTGTGCAGTTGACGTGTGCGTTTCTGCAACCGCAGCACGAGCCTTAGCATCGGCTTCAGCATAATTTGAGGATCTACGTGTACGAATTTGAGGCCGGAATGGCGCTTCGTTTGGGTTTTTGGATGTGGATGGGGAGGTGGAGTCTAGGATTTGGCTCGTGGATTGTGCGGAGGAGGGGGTGTATAGATAATCTGGCTGGGGTTGAGTCTCTGCCATTATTGGCGGGTACTCGGTGTCTGCCTGCGGGAGAAAGTTAGCATTGTTTATTCAAGAGTTATATAGATCGTGGATGTCACCGTTAAAGTTTGAACACTGGTAAGAAACAATTCAAAGAAAAATTCAAGTAATTATGGAGCAGAAGCTTTCAAGTACGTTTTGATTCTCTTTTAAAGCATCAGCGAAAGAACTGAGATCAAGGTTATGGCGTAGTAGTGGCATGACATTCCACCCAAAAATAAGTGGGGGAATAGGGACCAAGAACCAGCACGCGGCAATTTTACCGCGATCGGCATGAAGCTAAATTAGTGCGGGGCATTTGCAGGGTGGGGTACTTTCCAACCGACCAGAGTGACACGTTTAAACACATCAATTTGTAGACATCAAAGATAATACTACATTTCTCAAGAAGATTTAGTAGAATCATCTGGGAACATGTTTGAACTAATGACAGTGGAATCCATTCCATCCACCCGCACCCGCACCAGCATCAGTATCATCAGAACAAGCAGACAACCGGATCATGATGCATGGTAGAAAATGAAAGCAATCAAACAGAGGAATTAAACTCCACGCTATGCGATTTGGGGTATGACAGACTCTTTTCGACAAGGAGACGATGCAAAGTTTTATGATCATTATGCGCGGAACCACGAAGCACGTTAACGGCTATCTGGAAAGACTTAAGCCTCCCTTACGGCGTCTTTGGCCTCTTCCAGTAGTATTGCTACAATTTTCTGTCAGTTCTTCTTCTAATATCAAGAAATTAAGCAAAGCGCACCTTGTGTTGCTTGCGGCAATTTCTCAAGCTGGGTTTTCTCAATCCATCAACAACAGTTGCTCGACGCTGCGCATCACGATCCTCGTCTGGAATGTAGTAATATTCGCTCTCGAGGGCCTTTCCTGCAGCGTCTTTTCCTTCACGATGTATTTCGCCAATGCAAGGAGTTGCCGTCAAAAGCTTGTGCAAGTCATCTTTGGTTAGACCCTGATTCTCTGACCGGCTTGGACTGGCGCCTTTCAATGCAGCCGGGAGATTACTTAAGATTACGGACAACGGGGTTGATGAGAGTCGCGAAAAGGCAAGTTGATTAATGACATGGTTGACTACAGGAGCTGTATCAGCATCATTGGTAGCCTCTGAGCTGGATCTCTTCGCGGGAGACGCCGAGAATTCTTCAGGGACACGACCTCGAAATTGTGGTGGAGAACTTCCAGCAGTGAAAGAAGCCATACGCGATGAGATATTAGCGCCGAAGGGACCGAAGGAGTGGATGATCGGATCATTTTCCTCGTCTGGATCCTCGTCATCAGGCTCACTGAGGTCACTAGACTGGCTCCCCCCTAAGTTATTTGGCTGTGAAGCTGCCTCTGTGGATGTCTGTGATTTGGGTGCTTCCAACGACACCTGTCTGTCCTGTTCCGACGAGCTCTCATCTTCATAGATCTGCACGACGTTCTTCAATCCACTCTCGGGCAATACACTTGTAAAGCTTGCACTTGCGCGGCGACCAGCGGGTGTGGGCGACACTGGAGAGACAAAGCGATGCATCCGCAGTGGGCTTGAAGGCAATGATTGTCCTGTGGCATTAACAGCTCCGACCAGAGCGCTTGGGGAGCCCTCGTCGTCCCAAGAGGAGTCGGTTTGCCGTGATACAGATGCTGTACGCTCATGAGATGGCCAGCCAATAAAGACACGAGCGTCTTGGACATCCAACATGATTGAGGCAGACTCGGTCGCCGAGGTAAAGCTATCTCCTTTACACAATTCCCAGGTCTGACCATGACAGTGTACTTTAACACCATTCCATCCACAACATAATATCTCAACCTTATTCGCTTCGAGGGGTTCTGTCCCTGCTATATAACGCGCTTTAACATGGATGCGAGAAATGAGGCGATTGGCAGACAGTTGGTAATGCGATGAATTGCTGGATCTTCCCATGAGCAGCTCCTCACCAGAAGCCGGTAGAATTATAGTAGGAACAGTGGAAAGCGGTGCACGTTCCGAGAGTGAAGAGTGGGTTCGTTGCAGGCCGGGTCTTGGAATTGGTATTCGCGGAGGCGACGAAGAGAGGATACCGGTTGTGGATGTTGGAATTGGTGTTGGGTATTTTCGGTATGCCGCGTCTCGCTGCGATGGAGACAAGACTGCCTGTCTCTTGGAGGGGCGTGGTAGAACTGGCGAGGAAGACAGAGGTTCGAAGGCTGGTAGGAGTGAAGGTGCTGGACGTTTAACACCAGCCGTTGCGGGTGAAGACGCCTGCAGATTAATTTTGTTGGGAGAGGAGTCCATCATAACGACTGTTAGAATGCCACTTTGAACTTCACACCGATCTGTACTGTCTCGTAGAACTGGTAATACAGCAGCGCGTTGATCTACGCGCCTGCTTGGAGGACCTTACACGCGAATGAGCATCACAGAATAACACACCGAAGAACTAAGGAATTCATGAAGAGAAGAAGTAATTGTTTCCCCTGAACAGCAGCGGTCGAAGGAAAGAGACCGCAACAAGCTAAGGGTCAAGACCGCGGTCGTGTGGCAGGAGGAAGAATGGAGCTCTCGTAGGATAGAACGCGGTACGCCCAGCGCGTCTTCGGCAGGCATTACGGAATCGGTGTCTATCGCTTGACAATCTAAGAGTACAACTCCTTCCATGACACACAGCCAAGAACAACTTTAATTTGCCATTTACTAATTAAGAGAGCATTTCTTTCTGAGAATTTACATTTTGATCTTCGACTTTCATTCAATATATTTTATAAACCCTCTTCATTGTGCGTTGAGTTGTAGTATCAAGAACACCCGGTTCTCGGCCACCTCGGTTCTAATCCACAGATCTTTGCTCGTCCCCAGCCTCTTCACGTCACGGTCTTAGTCGCGCTAAAGCAGTGCAGAGCACATCTCCATACGCGCCGATGAGACAAATTGGACCCGCATGCATCATTTCCTGATTTTGCCCTGCCTGCCTTGCTTCACTAGCAGAAAATAGTAAGGCGACAGGTTGCTTGGACCTGTAGACTGAATAACCTATTATGTATGCCAAACGTAAAATACTTGAAGCAACAAAATCGAAAATTAAGTAAATTATCTGAATTCAAAACAGCGAAAATAAGAAAATATAGGGAATCTGATATTTACATGCAGTAGTTATCATTCTCGATGTACTATGAGTTCCCCACTAGGGCAATTACTTGCAATGCATAAATGTCCGGTGACCTTATCAAACCATCTGTGCAATAACCTATCGGAGCTTCTACCCAAACACACCGACACGCTAGAAATTTCATTATCTTCCATGCAAGGGCAACGATAAACTTCAAGATTTACTCAAAATGGCTCTAGACTCCAAGGCGCTGACTATGAAGGTTGAGAGTGGATCGCCATATCAGCTGGATACCAATCAGGTAAGTCTCGTAATTTTTTACGACTTCAGAAAAGCGCGCGACGAGTATGAACTGATTACTGAGATAGGTTCTCAATGCCTCCCGTGCTCTGCTGAAGTTCATGAAAAACAGCGAGAAAGAAAAGGCAAAGATATCCAGCAAGCGCAATTTATTTGCAGCAGCCGAGGATGAGGAGGATAATGAGCTGAATGAGACGCCAGTTTGGCTGAATCTCACAACCAAGAAGCACATAATCGACCAGAAGCGATTGAAGCCAGCCAAGATTTCTCTCCCACATCCTCTCAACACGTCTGCAACCACCACAATATGTCTTATCACTGCCGACCCCCAGCGCACATATAAGGACATAGTTGCTTCGCCTGCCTTCCCATCGGAACTGAGGTCGAGGGTTACTCGGGTTATTGGTGTACACAAAATCAAGGCCAAATTCCACCAGTATGAGGCGCAGAGACAGCTCTTCGCAGAGCATGACATATTTCTTGCTGATGACAGAATTATTACTCAACTCCCGAAGCTTCTTGGAAAGACTTTCTACAAGTCTTCTGCAAAGCGACCAGTCCCAATCAATATGCAAGCACCCGCTCCAAGAACCGATGGCAAGAGGGTCACTCGAGCGAAGGGAGACGCCGCAGTCAAAGAGACGATATCCCCGCAAAAGCTTGCTTCTGAAATCGAAAAAACATTAAAAGCTGCACTAGTTGCACTGTCACCTTCGACTCTCACATCAGTGAGGATAGGGTTCGCAGGATGGTCAGCCGAGAAGCTAGCGGAAAATATCACGGCTGTGGCTAATGAGCTGATCGCCAAATTTGTACCAAAGAAGTGGAGGGGTGTCAGAGCACTTCACATCAAGGGACCCAAAACCACGGCGTTGCCAATATGGCTCGCAGACGAGCTCTGGACCGATGAAGCCGACGTACTAGAAGAGGCAACTGAGGAAGCAAAAGCAATTGAGGCGCCCAATGTAGGCAAGAAGCGAAAGGCGATCGAAGCCGCGGAGGAGGAGCCAAAGAATGAAAAGAAGGTTAAAAAAGCAAAGACGGTTCCGTTACAAGAAAGTAGCGACAACAATCTGGATAAGGAGATAGCGTTACGAAAGGAGAGGCTAAAGAAGCAGAAGGCGGAGGCGGCGGCGAGTGTAGGAAATGAGCTACCAGAAGTGAAGAGTCAGGCCAAGAAAACAAAACAGAGCAAGGCCCTGGCTGTCGATGCATAGAATATAACTGCTTCACCATGTTTGGCATTGCAGGCGTTTGGCAGTTTAGGAAAAGAGTATATTTGCAGGATTATGGTAGAAATTACGTTGCAAATTGCAGATCTTACTATTCCATGCGGTCCTTGCAACAGAGCTTATGTAGTTGGCGGATGCTCGTGCGCATATTGAAGGGCTGGGATGAACTGACGCAGGATAGCCTCGAGACGTACCATGACAGGTATTGACGCTGTGCTCAAATGACAAAAGCTTGTGAGTGTTTTGGTCTTATATCTTACAGTTCCTCGACGGACTGATACTTCATGGCCTCTCTGAGACTCTTTCCCTGTGGTCCAAGATACTTGCCGAAGACCTCCTTCAGCAACTTCTCAGTCAAAGTCATATGATCACCCTCCGTCTTCTCAAACTTCAGCGCGCCCTTCCTATCTAATTCCTTCAACCCCAGCCAGTCCTCCGTATAAATGGTTCTATGCCTTAAATCCGTAACCTTCGTCCCATTAACCTCCGCGAACCAGCTCGTCTCCTTCGGAACAACCGTCGTATCATCCTCAAAGAGGTACATCACAAAGTTCTCCAACTTCTGCAGGTTCTTCTTATACGTCTCATTCCTCACCGTCCGCTCATTGTTGATATCAGCAAGGAAGTTCGAGTGCTCAAGATACCTCTCCAAATCATTCGGATTGCGATAGTACTGCGCAGGCACCAGCCGCGACTGCACGAAATCAGACCACGTATTGCCCCTCAGCACCGCCTGCGCGCCCTTACAGAGCCAATCCGTATCGCCGCATTTCTGGAACTCGCTGATGCCGTTGTGCTGGCTGCCGAAAGTGATTAGATTCCGCACCGGGGGGTTGTTGCAGCGCTCGACATAGCCGCGCAGGAATTGCCCGCCTTGGGAGAAGCCAAGGGCGTCGATGGCGGGCGCGGTGGACAGGATGGGGTGGGTTGCGAGGTCGTCGCAGACTTTGGCGATTTGGAGGGTGAGGTTGCCCAAGAAGGAGGCGCTGCGGTCGTTGGACGGGTCGTCGTCGAGCCGGATGTTGTAGACTAGGATTCCAGGGTGGACTTTTTGGGCTAGTTCACCGACGCTGGTGATGCCGTCGGCGGCGTAGTTGTCTCCAAGGCCGTGCCAGATAACTAGAGGGAGAGGTGTGTCGTCTTCATCACTTGAATGAGAAGTTGGGATCGCAGAGCTGATGACGGCTGTTACTGCAGCTAGGCAGATGACGATCCAAGAGAGTTTGTGCATCTTGAATGGACTCTGATAGCTTAGAAGGGCGATATGAATGTGCGTTGCGCAACCAAAATCACTTCATTGTTGTACGATCGTAGGATTCACGGAAGGCTGATGACGACTGGTCATTGGAGCCTCGCCGCGACACGAGCAGGGGTGTTTAGCGTCACTCCTCGGCAATCAAATGAAACAGCTATGCCTGTGAGGTACTCTTGGGTTATCCGATTGCATACGACTATGTGTGTGATATTATGTTATTCTTTTACAAAGATTTCATGCTCCCGTGTGCGGCATGTATGTTGAATCACTCCCTTGGGATTGCATATCCAGTTGAATGCATGCATCTCCACAAAGCAGCACAGCTCTTAAAGATGGTGTACTTTCCATTTCTTTTCTTATAATTAAGTAACTCTTAAAACCTATGTTGTACGCAAAATCTCATCGTGATGTCTTTCTTGAAATTACTTGTTATCTGTCGTATTTGGTTTTTTGAATGTAAACATTTCAAGGACAAAAGCAAGCAAAAGAGACTGGATGTCTGTCACGGGGAGCTCGCGAATCAGGGAAGATCAGGTGGGAAAAGCTCTTAATAATATCTAACTACGAACGAGCTAGAAAAGGAGGTTTCCTGGCTCGCTTAGATTACCTATTTAGTCAATAGATCATGTAATCCTTAGTTCCCAGCTCTTGTCATGTGACCCTTTTTGTGACAATGTCCCAGTAGTTTCTTTGATTACCCCTATGATCAAATGGGCAGTAATTTTATACTGAATCTTGGTTCGAGTTACTTTCATATCTCTCAAGTTTAAAATGCAACAGTCGAAGCTGTGGGATCTATATGATATTACTAGAGGCGATTTTTCTACTGCAATAGACTCCTCTCCCATCATGAGGATGTACCACATCACGCTGCCTCCCCCACACTTGACCAGGCTTTTAACGGCTACTTCAGCGGCGCTTTACTTGTTGTTAGCTCTTCTGGCCTTGCTAAGCTACAAATTGATCACCTACCCCATCTTCTCCTGCAGTGTAGGCATGTCCCAGGCCCATACATTAGTAAGGCCACAAGCCTGTGGCTCACGTATCAGGGTTATAAGAACAACGCAAACCAATATGTCACGATATAACCCTGTCAAGGGGTTGTTTGATAGCTGGCTTACCCCTGATCTGCACCGAGAGGGCGGAGCACTATTATAAGTCTATGGGCTGGTCCTCCCCCTATGAGATAGTAATTATCAATATAACCAATTACCCTCATGTTCATGTGCTCCGCCTGTAAAACTTGACACAATATATCCACAGATTGCAAAAATCACATGGCCCAGTAGTTCGTGTGGCGCCTGACATTGTTTCATTCCATTCAGTCGAAGCCATAACCGCCATTTATGGAGTACGTTCTAATTTCCCAAAGCCGCCGAGCGCGGCGAGCATGGATAGCTATGGAAAACCAAACACTTTCTCCAGCGTATCTAATGAAGATCACCGGCGAAGAGGTGGCCGTTACGCGTCCTCATATTCAAAATCGAACATGACACAAGGAAATGGTTACGAAGGCATCTTACAAAGGGCAAAACAACTGCTGGCCGTTATTCATGATGCTGCCGTGAAAGGAGAGTAGGTGGATATCTACCAGATTTTCCACTACTACGCTATCGACAATACTGCAGCCATAGCGTTCAGTACCACAATGGGTCTTTTAGACGGGTATAATATTGGGTATTCGCAAGATCTGCGCGATATGTTTATAGGACTAGCCTATGTCTTCTATTTCTCTACACTATCGATGCTCCTACGAATCATGCCTTTTGTGTCCGCCTACTTCCTCCTAGAACTCGTGCGCAGGCCTTTCATGCCCATAGACGGGTACAAGACAAGAATATCAAGCACTATTTACGAAGTCGTTCGATCCAAGAATCTGAGCTCGCGAATGCTATGCTTGTGCGCCTGCAAAAACATAGGGATTATGGCTCTCCTGACTTATCCGATATGCATGTTGCAAGTGAGATTAGTGACCACCTTTTAGCAGGTATGCGAAATTATAGAATGGATAGAATAACTTAATGGAGCTTACTTTGTCCAGAAGCCGATGCCCTAGTCGCAGACTTGGTGTATACCTTCTGGGAACTTGCTAGGCCACAGCATAAGGCCCATCTTGACTGGCTCATTGAAGAAGAGAAGTCTATTAAATATACTAATGACGGCCGCCCGGCCTCTTATGCCATTATAGATAGCTTGGTCTGGTTGGAATGCTGTATACGAGAGGGACTACATCAGTACACCCCATCCGGTCACATACAAGCTCGTGTGGTTCCCCAAGGAGGCGCCATAATAGCAGGGTACATGATTCCGGAAAAGGTACGTTTGAGTAATAAGTGATTTGGGCAAGATTTTGTAGACTTACGTCATAGGCAGACTGAAGTGGGCATTCCTCTGTACTCAATTCAACTCAATTCTAGCATATTTGAAGAGCCGTATTCGTTCAAGCCTGAACGATGGCTAGAATGGAATAAGGAACCTTAAGATTTGCAGAGAATGAGACTGGCCTGGATGACATTTGGTCATGGGGCTTGCATATGCGTTGGAAAGGAGTGGGTTCGACCATCCATTTAAATTCTTACCCTATTGCAATTCCTTGCTTAGACATGCTAACTTTGCCTCGATTAAGGCTTGCCTTAGTATAGATGAAGCTTATGATTGGAATGGTTTTAAGTACATTCTCGGTTACGGTGGATGACTTGCAGATTGAGGGGAAATGGAGGGTTTCCAGACGACGGTTCTGGCTCCGAAAGGAGGACGGTGCTTGCTAAGATTCTCAAGTCATGGAAAGGCTGAAGATGCTTAATGTTTAGCGTATGCGGTTTAGGAATTGATAATAATCCTAAGCTGGTGGTCAGAAATATTGATTACATGTGTTTCAGGTCTGCAGGAAGTGAAATGATGCATTCTCCATTATGGACTTTCACCATTTCTGGGTTTCCATTGGCATATTTTGACCACTAGAAGTTTTATTCTCAAGCAAAATTTCATTTCCTGCAAAACAACAAAGACACCATGTACTGGGAGGTATTTAGCTTGTTCCTTGCACTTTCGATGCTTGTGTAACTCGTCCCCACGTTAGGCCTGATTTATGAGGACTTATTTCTCGAAAGCGGTGTAAACCCGCAGAACCCGCGTAAACAAACCACCACGCCCAAGCTTCCAAGCCTGAATACATCGTTTTAAACTTTAACACTTCCAATAATGGAACACGCGTAGTACGGCCTCTCACGAATAATCACTTTTTGAAATGATACTCCCATTCTCAGAACATTAACACCATATTCAGTCGCCATATTCAGTGACGCGCAAGCTTAGAATTCAACCGTTCATACAAGCGATTCACATCAAAACAAAGTACTCTCAAGCTGCGGAGCTGTCGACAGCAAGATCTCCACCGCCATCGCAGGAATAATTGACAGCGATTTTACTGTTCTAAAAGGATCCTTGAAGATGGCTATTGCCGATCAATACTACACATACGATGCCCGCCTGGCTTCCTTCCAGAGCGCGCTGCCTCTGTCAAAGCGACGTACCTCGAATGCAACCTCGAAAGCACCAAAATCAATTAAATGGCCTCATTCGTCCCTCCCTCCAGAACAGGTAATCGCTATATTTGGTGCCTGCTTATGAAAATTGCTAATGCGATGCGTAGATGGCAAATGCTGGTTTCTTTCATTATCCAACACAAGAAAACCCTGATAATACTGTCTGCTTTTCGTGCCGGAAGTCAATGGATGGCTGGGAGGAGGATGATGATCCTCTTGCGGAACATCTCAAACATTCACCAAATTGTGGCTGGGCTATTGTCGCGTCAATTGCAGCTCGAGATAGCGAGCTTAGCCAGGAATACCCTTTGAGTACTAGGATGATTGAGGCTCGAAAGGCAACATTCGGAGGAAAATGGCCACATGAGAACAAAAAAGGCTGGAAATGCAAGGTTAAACAGGTATGATAGACTTATTAAAACAAAGGTGAGCAATGCTAATAAAGAATAGTTGGTTGATGCTGGTTGGAAATATACACCGACACCAGAATACGATGATATGGCCACATGTGCATACTGTGATTTAGCTTTGGATGGCTGGGAACCTTCAGACAAGCCATTGTACGCCGGTCGCTCTTGCCTTCCTGTTTTAAGGCTAATCATTATTAGGGACGAGCATCATAAGCGTTCTCCCGACTGCGCCTTCTTTACCCTCATAACCGAACACCAAGAGACCACGAATACACCAAAAAAGTCCGCGAAAAGTAGAAAACCGAGAGCTTCTAAAGCTTCGAGGCTCTCAATACAATCAACATATACAATCGCGTCGGAAGCACCTTCCGTCGCAGATCTCCCGCCAGAAGAAGAAGATAGTGTTCTAACAACTGCCACAAATACCACAGTGATATCAAAGTCAGGCAGAAATATGACTAAAGGAAAGAAGCCAGCAAAAGGCCGGAAGACGAAGACTAAGAAGGACGAGTCTGTTGAGGTTAGTGCCGATATGGAACCCGAGGACGCCGATTTTGAGGTCAAGATCGGGCAACCACCGGCGGCAAGAGGCAAGAAAAGGTCCAGTGAAGAAATATATGAGACCTCGACTCCGATCGATGTTCAGCCACCACCAGCAAAGCGCCGTGGCGCACGAAATACTCGAGGAAGTGTAACGTCAGTTAACGATTCATTTGCTCCTTCATATGCTGAGAAAGATGTGGATGCAATTATG
>Ga0335072_10009790_pt1 | contig 13821 bp, 16 predicted proteins | sample Lox_Sample_21_FD_206725 | JGI IMG/M metagenome (GOLD analysis project Ga0335072, IMG submission 206725) | Soil microbial communities from Loxahatchee National Wildlife Refuge, Florida, United States - Lox_Sample_2.1 | ecosystem: Environmental > Terrestrial > Soil > Wetlands | place: USA...
AACGCTGTACGCCATCGGTTGCGGAGCGGATGCGGGCGGGGCAGAAGCGGCGTGGGCGGCGGTTCTGCGGGCCGCGGTCGCCGTTACAATGAGTGAGGCGAGGTCCCTCGCGACGCTCGGGACTGCTGGGGCGAGTAGCTCAATCGGATAGAGCACCGGCCTTCTAAGCCGGGGGTTGTGGGTTCGATTCCCGCCTCGCCCGCCAATAAAATCAATAAGTTAGTGAACAACCCGCTTCAATGAGGGGTGCGACTGCGGGGGATTTTGCGGGTACTCCGCGACAACCCTTGTTTCTGCGGGCGCGCTGATCGCCTCGACGGCGCCACGTAGTTCGTCCATGCTGAAATGCCCATATCGCGCCGCCATCTTCGCCAGCGTGCTTGTGGACCATCCGACAATCTTCGCGATGATCGGCAAGGGAACGCGAGCGGCAATCATTCTGGAAACGGCGCTGTGCCGCAGATCGTGTAAACGGAGGCCTGCAAGCCCGGCGGGAAGTTCCGGCGTCACGAACCCACAATCAACACAGCGATAGCCGGCGGCGGGTTTCTCCTGATCGACGAGCGTTCCACTTTTGCATTCCGGGCAATGCCTGCTCGTGCGGCGCTTCGCCATCTGCCAGGCTGTTTTTATCTCGCCGATTGGGCGTGTGGGATCGGCGGAATAGACCTTGACACCGGTAAAACCGAACACTCTCTCGGTTCCAGACGTGCCGTACCGCTCAAACGGAAATACGTAATGCGATGGGAGCCGATCTGGAAACTGTTGCGCCCAGAACTTCAGCGCCTCCACAGCCCGGCTGCTCAGGGGGATGGTGCGGCCGGTTCCGGATGCCGTCTTATCTTTGCCAAACTTCAGGCAGCCATTCATCAAGTCGACGTTTGCCCAAAGCAGCGTGCGAATCGTGTTGTACCGCGCTCCAGTTTCCAGTGAGAGCACCACGAACGGGAGCAAGATGCGAGAACGGGAGCGCCCGCACTCCAACAGCATCATACTTTCCTCGGCGGCGGTGAGAGCGCGGCCCACATCCCCGCGTTCAGTCAGCATCTTCACGTCCGGCGCGATCCGCGCCCACAAGCCGTGTTTCCGCATGATCTGGCGCAGCAGTGCTACTTCCATGTTGATCGTGCGATTGGAGGCGCCTTCGGCTGATCGGGCGACCTGATAACGCTGAACGTCTACTGCATCGATATCCACCAGAAGCAGCTTTCCTAGCACAGGCAACAAGTGGCCGAGATTTCTTTGCGCGATTTCGTTCATTGCGGCCGACCACTGGACCCGGTTGGATTCGCGGAACTGCGCCGCTGCAACCGAGAGCAGCGCCGGCTGTTTCTTCCGCCGAATGCCGGCCGCTCCCTCCTCTAAATCTCGCCGGCGCTTGTCGCATATCTTTTTTGCCCTGGTAATGGATGACGTTCCGGTGGACTCCCGGATGCGCTGGCCGTGGAACACAAAATCCATGACCCAGACGCTGCTTCCCTTTGGTCTGTAAATAGACATTGGTTCCCCTTGTTATCAGCGCCGCACCGTTGAATGCGTGCGCGGCGGCACACGATTTTCGATAATGAACCGCTCCAGCGCTTCCTTCGGGATACGAAGAAGGCGATAGCGACGTTTAAATGTCTTTTCTCCGCGACTCAGATCGATCACGCCCGGAAAGTTCCCGAATCGGCGGATAACCGTGTCTTCGGAAACCTTCAAGACGGCAGCGACTTCCTTGATCGTCAGAAATTCGATCGGCTGCATGGGCAGGTGCCTCTAATTGGCTTCTGAGGCGCCGGCGCGGGGCGGCGGGCTGATCGATCCAGTTGAATGGTGAACTCGATCATATCTAAGACGCTCTCCGGTAGATCGTGTAGCGCCATCGTAAACGGGTGTTTCTTGCTCATGATTTCGGTTTCAGTGGGGACCGGAATGACGCGGCCGGATGGTAGCATGAGCGCGGCGCTGGCCGCGCTGCGGTGGTTTGGGCTGTCCTGCTTATCGGAGGAGGATTTCGAGATTAACCTAGGCATGAATGTCTTTCCCTTGTGTAAGAATGGCCAAGCTGAATAACTGGTGCGAGGGGGGGGTACGGGTTTGCCATTGACTACCCTGTTTACGGGGGCGGATGGGCGGACTCACGATTTCGCTCTTCGGCGGCAGCCTGGATGGTTTCGCGATTCCGCGTGACCCATCGGCGGCCTACCGCCTTAACTCCGGGTGGCAGCCGATGATTCACTTGCGCGGCAACCCACTCGGACCGTCCGGTTCGCCGTTCTTTTTGATCCCACGCTGACCAGAAACCGGCCGCCAATTCCACCAATTTTCGACGCCGCCTGTCGCGTTCCGCTCTAACGCGGATCAAACTGCCTGATCCTTTGCACTTCTGGCAATGGACTCCATGCCCGATTGAAATACCCCGTTTCGGCATTCGCTGTCGCTCGAAGTAGGCGCCACAGGTGTCGCAGCGCGAGAGGCGTTCGCGAGACGATGAACTGATGAGCTTTGCGAAGTGGAACCCCGCAAACAGTCGCGCACGCTTTCTTACGGGCAATCGCAGAAGATGATCGGGCGAAACGCTTAACTGAAGTTCCATCCGACCATCGGCGGTAACTGTTGCCTGCGGCGGGAAATGCCGCTTGACCTCCTCCAGAATCGCAGCCGGCGCCACGCGCTCCCAAGGCCGCTCCCCGCCTGTAGTCTTTCCAGAATCGATCCAGCCATCTACCAGCTTCCGAAGCGCTGCCAGAAATTCCCCGTGGAAAGCCTCTTCCTCATTCGCGCAATCAGCCGACCTCTTCGCGGGGTATTTGCGCTGCATCAGCAGACCAATTACGGCGCGCTCCTGGGTGGGAGCTTCGATCATGTAACTATCGAACGCCATTGCGCGGGGTGAAGCTGCGCCGATCATGCGGCCGTTACCTCGTCCGCGTGGTCAGAGCCGATAGTCATGTTCTCCGCTGCGGCCGAACGCTGATCCCGCCGCGCCTGTTTGGGCGCTTTGACCCACTGACGGCCGCTCATCCCTTCCGGGCGATCCAGCCGCTTCTGGTTCTGGAGGGGTCCGAGAATCTCCACCAGCCCGTCCTTCGATGTGGCAATTACGTTGCGGTTCAGGCGGATCGCGCCGAACAAGTCATCGCCGCGATTGCCGGCTTCGTACAGCCGATCAACAGTCGCGCAAAGTGTCCTGTAGTTCACCATGTTTAAACGCCCCTCCCCGGTTACGCCCGACATGATCGCCACCGCTGTAATGTGTTACGCATAATATATCCAGATCAGAACAGAAAAATAAACGAATCTTTGGTAATCAGCGCCATCTTCGGTAAGGGGCGCTTTAGGGTCGCTGGAGTGGGGGTTACGACGGGGACGCAAGGCACTGGAAAATAGTGGATTCGTGTCGGCTTTCTAGGAAATCGCCCCACTACCACTGTGAGAGTGAGGGGAGGCGGCGGCGTGAAACCTGTGTTCGATACGAACTTCCGGATGGAGCGCGAACCGTCGCCGGCGAAGGCGGCGGTTCTGGAGTTCGATCCGAAGGCGTTCATTCAGAACCGCGGCCGGAATATCGCCGTGGTGTCTCCGCGGCTGGGTTACGCCGTGTCTATGACTGGCCGGAGGTATGGCGAAGAGAACGCCTGGCGCGTGGCGAAGACGAATCTGGAATGTTCCTAGCGTTTACACGTCACGAAAGAAAATCAGAAAAAAGATTAGGCGCGGTAAGTAAATCGTCCCGCCGTCACTCTATCACGGTGAGCAGGAAGAAAAGAAATAGAACAGAGCTATCTTTTCCTCCCAGTTTCCGCTCTATCAGCCTGAAGGCAAATAGGAGAGGTTCCAGCAATGCGGCCGGAATTTCGCTGTGGTGTCGCCGCGGCTGGGTTACGCGCTGGCGATGACCGGCCGAAGCTGGGGAAAAGAGAACGCCTGGAGATGCGCGAAGACGGTTCTGGAATCATCTTCGCGTTTACGCGCCACGAAAGAAAAATCGCGGCCAGCCTAACTTATTCCATCGTTCGCCGCCCTATCACGGCGAGCAGGAAGAGAAGAAGCGGACCAGTGGTATCTTTTCCGCTCATTTCCCACACTATCCATTTGAGGCCGACAGGAGGCATCTATAATGCGAAGACTTTTGACAATCAAGGAAGCAAGCGCCCGCCTGGGGATATCCACAAAGAGTTGTTATGAATGGGTTTACGAGAGACGGTTGCCAGTTGTCCGGCTAGGAAGATGCCTCCGGATCGAGGATGCCGCGCTCGAAAAGCTGATCGAGGAGGCCACAATCCCTGCTGTTGCTGCGTAATCGGCATTCAAGCACGGGTTCCGGTTTACTTATGGGTAAGAGTGCGAAGGGGGGAAAGCGGATGATCGTTGAACATAACATTCAGCGGCCGAAGGAGCGGCAGGGGAATCGGAAATATCCATGGCGCGACCTGATGGTTGAAGACTCATTTTTCGTGCCAGGTGTCTCCGTCGAGCGCATGTCATCGAGCGCCGTTCGTATGGCTCGCAGACTCGGCGGCAAATTCACCTGTTGTACGAGGACGGAGAACGGCCAGCGGGGTGTTCGCGTGTGGCGTATCGCCTGAGCACCCCCCCTCGGCGCGGGCGGGCTGCGCGGTCCTGCACCTTACATTCATCGCAGATATGTCTTGAATTGGGGAGGCTGTTTGAAAAGAGAGCGGGGAATAATTATGTTCCGCGGCTGCGGTGGTGGTCACCGAGCAGAGTGGAGCGATGCTGATAAAAGCGGGCACATCAGCAGGGCGCGGAGCCTCTACCCTAACGCTCATCTGATGGATGACTTTGTGGCCGGTGTAGAAGAAGCGCGGGTCATCATTGCGATGTGGAACCCGCTGCGATGCCTGGGTTCTCTGATTCGTCACGTGGTGGTGCCGGCGCAGCCGGTGGTGCTGGGCGGCAGCGTGACTCTAACCTGCGCCGCTGAACCGAAACCGGAAATGGAAGTGGTTCCATCGCGTTTCCATTCGGGGATGTGCGTAGAACGGCCGAAACGCGTGACTGTGGCGGCTACGGTGCGTGGGCCAGATTCAGAAATGGAGCAGGGTAACCCGTCCAGATGCGCACCGCGCCCACCGCTCCACGAGCCCGTGTGGCCCCAGCAGGCGGCATGATGCACCATCACGAGCAGCAGCCCAAAGCAAACAGGAAATGATGGCAATGGCAAGTGGATATACCAAGCTGTTTTCTTCGATCCTCCAGTCCACCATCTGGAACGAGAGCCCGGTTGTCTGCAAGGTCTGGATAACCATGCTCGCGTTGACAGATGCCGATGGATACGTGGCGGCGGCGATTCCCGGCCTTGCTGTCCAGGCCCGCATTTCACTGGACGAATGCCAGGCAGCGCTGGCGGCGCTGATGGAGCCCGATCCGTACAGCCGGACGAAGGATGAAGACGGGCGCCGCATCCGGGCTGTCGATGGTGGATGGGAGCTCGTCAACTACCGGAAATACCGGGAGATGATGACGAAGGAAGCGCGCCGGGAGGCAAATGCGGAGCGGATGCGCCGGGTTCGAGCGACGGAACGCAGCGCACAGCAGCGCACGGATGCGCACAACAGCGCACAGGACGCACAAGTGCGCAATGTGTCACAGGCAGAGGCAGAGGCAATACTGTCTCCTAACGGAGACAGTCGCCCTGACGTGCGACCCGATCCGGCCTCTGTGACGGTGCGGCCAGAGGAATACGCGAACGTCTGGAATCAGAACCGCGGTCATCTGCCCAAAGTCGTGGAGTTCACAGAGTCCCGCCGGCGGAAGGTCAAAACGCGAATCGCTCAGGGGCTCACGCTCGACAGGTTCGCGGCTGTGGTGCGGCGCTGTCGGGCTACGCCGTTTCTTTCCGGTCAGAACGGCAACGGCTGGTGCGCCAGCTTTGACTGGCTCATCGGCAACGACACGAACGTAAGCAAGGTGATGGAGGGCAAGTATGACGGCGGAATCGGCGGCTCTGGCGCAACCCGAACTTCCAGCCGGGCGCGAACTGGCGGGAACGTCGACGCAGCCCGCCAAGCGCTTCGCGCAATGGGTTGTGATGCAACTGACGGCGCTGGCGGAAGCACGACAGGCGGCAGTGACGCCACAGACCCTTTGGCTCTACGCCCAGGCGTTGAACGGGCAGCTCCAGCCAGATATCTCGGCAGCGGTGGAGGGGCTTTCGATGACGTCCCGCGGGGCGGGCGAGACGGCGTTTCCGGATTTAGCGACGTTGATTGCGGCGGTGACGCTGGCGAAGCAGCGGCGTGAGGAACGGGCGCGCCTGGTGCATGAATACAAAGCCGGCCCGAATATCCGTCACGTACTCGCGCAACTCCGGGCGGAGATTCGCAGTATGGCTGATGCCGATACCGTCATCTGACCGTGCTGGAATTTCTGAACGCTCCTCCGTGCCGATGGGGGGTATGGGGGTCAAATAGTTATCTCGTTGACGCGACTAGACCGGCGCCCAGCTTCGCGCACACACCCGCAAGTTGGAAATTTTCAAGTCATTTTTCATTTTCTGGAGACAGTACCATGCCGGGACCAGCACCAAAACCCACCGCGCTAAAGAAACTCAGTGGCAATCCGGGGCATCGCCGGTTGAATCGGAACGAGCCCAAATTCGCCGGGCTGCCTACTTGCCCAGACTGGCTCACTTCGGCCGCAAAGGTTGAATGGCTGCGGGTGATGAAGGCTCTTCGGCCTCTGGACATGGTGAAGGCCGTCGACCAGGCGGCGCTTGCCGCCTACTGCCAAAGCTGGGCGCGCTGGCAATCCGCCGAGCGCCTGATCGAAACCGAAGGCCAGACGGTCCAAGAGCCAATCGTCAACAAGAGCGGGAAGGTGGTGGGTCACAAAATCCGCCGACATCCCGCGGTTGGAGTCGCCAAGGATGCACTGGCCGCGATGATCCGAGCAGCCGCACTCTTCGGGCTGGACCCATCTTCGCGTTCCAGAATCCACGTGCCCGGCGATCAAGGGAAAGCGGACCCGCTGGAGAAGTTTTTGAATGGCGACGATTGGGAAGACGACGGCCGCAAGCCGATGTGAGGGAGCAAACCAGATGAAGTTTTGGAATCGCTTATCGAATGCCTTCAGGGAACTGCGGAGCAGCGATCCGCTGAATAACCCCGCTATCCCTCTTTCCGCGGCCGGCTTTCTGGCCTGGCTGGCGAACGGTGAACCCACAGCCGCCGGCGAAATCGTCAACGAACAGACGGCGCTTCAGCAAAACTCCGTCTATGCCTGCGTCCGGGTTATCGCCGGCGATTGCGCCAGTCTTCCATGCCGGCTGTTTCGGATCACAAGCGGGGGACGCAAGCAGGAGACAGAGCACGATCTGGCCCAGTTGCTCCGGTACGGGCCGAACGATGAAATGACGGCGTTCACGTTCTGGGAAAGCATCGTGGGCTCGCTGGCACTCACTGGCAACGGGTACGCCGAGATTCAGCGCCAACCCTACACCGGGAAGGTACTCGGGCTGTGGCCGCTACATCCACGGCTCACCACGCCGAAGCGTGTAAACAACGAACTGGTGTATGAAACCACCGATGGGGAGATGAACGGGCGGGTTCGCACTATCAAGTCCGCGGACATGCTCCACATTCCGCTGTTCAGCTTTAACGGCGTGTACGGGTTCTCGCCTATCGCGCTGGCCCGCCAGGGTATCGGGCTCGCCCGCGCCGCGGAGAAGTTCGGCGGCCGGTTCTTCGGCAATGGCGCCCGGCCGTCTGGCGTTCTGTCTTCCACGGGTGAGTTAGACCCGAAGCAGACGCGCCAGATGAAAGACACGTGGAAGGAAACAGTGGGCGGAGAGAATAACGGCGGGATCGCCGTTCTTCCCGGGAATTGGACGTATCACCAGATCGGGATTTCGCCGGAAGATTCTCAGTTCCTTCAGACGCGCAATTATCAGCGCACGGAAATTGCCGCGCTGTTCGGCGTCCCACCGCATCGCATCGGCGATACCAGCCGCATGAGCAACAACAACGCGGAGCAGCAGAACCTGGGCTATGTGATCGATACGCTTCGCGTCTACCTCTCCAGGATAGAACAGGAAGTGAAGCGGAAGCTGCTTCAGAGGAGTGGGCGGGAAGCCGGCCCGGTTGTGGCGGAATTCGATGTCAGTGAACGCCTCCGCGGCGATTTCAAAACCACGATGGAGGGATTCGCCATCGGCAAGCAGTGGGGGTTCTTCAACACAAACTTCGTGCGCCGCAAGCTGGGCGAGAACTCCATCGGGGCGGTGGGCGACGTTTACTGGGCACCCCTGAACATGCAGAACATGGAACTGCTGTTGACCACAGAGCCCGATCAGGTGAAGCCATGACGCGCTTCTGTACGAAGTGCGGCGGTGTGATCGCCGATGAAAAGCGTGTCCGCCGCGGATCGCCCTACTGCTCAGACGAATGCCGGCGGGAAGCGAAGCGGGAGACTCGTGCGCTGTTGGCCCAGAGGCGCTGTCGCTTGTGCGGAAGGGTGATGAGGCCCAAAGAAACCGAAGGCAGAGCGTCTTCGCCCTGTGCGCCGGGCGCACACGCGCCCATAGAGCGCACCGCAACCCACCAATTCTAGGTTCGCAAAGTTTCACGTGGGACCGGGCGGCCGGTCATGTGCTGGTGCGTTCAATCGCATCCGCCCGTCCCGCTGCATAGAGGCCAGCGCCGGGGCGCCGGTTGTCCTGCAATCCACCCTACGAGGAAAAGCAATGCCAACCATGTTGGAACTCAAAGAAAAGCGCCTGAAGCTGATCAGCGATGCCCAGGCGATTCTGCTCAGTGCAAACCCGACCTCCGAACAGCGTTCCAGGGCCACGGCGATCATGAATGACTGCGCCGCGGTGGAAAAGGACATCGATGCCCTGGAGACACTGGCCGCGAAGGCGTCAGAGGCGCGCGCCGCCGGAATCCCCGCCTATGAGGGAAACTCCGCGGTGAATCCACGGCAGCGGGCGGAGGTTCGCGCCTTCGAGAAATACATCCGCTTCGGCAAAGAAGAACTGGACCGCGAGGAGCGCGCACTGCTCCGTGAGCGCCGCGACATTACGCTCACGGGAACCACTGGCGTGCTCGTGCCACAACTCTTCCTGCCAACCCTGATCGCAGCCCAGAAGCTGGTGGGGAATTCGGTCAGCTACGTCCGGAAGAAGGTGACAAACAACAACGGCGCGCCCATGCGAATTGCGCTGGCGAACGACACGGTGAACACACTGACCACCCTCACCGCGGAAACCACCGTTGTGGGCGAGCAAGACCCCGCATTCAACGGGTTCATCAGCAACACCGACACCGTGGCAACTCTCGTGAAGGTGTCCATTCAGGAACTGGAGGATTCCGCATTCGATCTGAACGAGTGGATGCGCGATGCCTTCGGGCTTCGCTACTACCGCGGTCTGGAGTACCTGCTTTCCAACGGCAACGGCTCCAATGTGGCCTCGATGGTTGCTGGAGCGACCCTTGGCGCTACCATGGCCGCTAACACCGGACCCACGTATGACGACTTCTGCGCGTGCTATGGCGCGCTGGAGCCGGCATATATCGCCAATGGCCGTTGGGTGATGAACCAAGCGACCCGTGTTTGGGTAATGGGCCAGAAGGACACGCTGGGTCGTCCGCTGTTCATCCCGAGCCCGAACACCGGCACCCTGGATTACATCCTCGGGTTGCCCATCTGTCTAAATCAGGCGCTTCCGGTGGCGACCACGCCGGGCGCGACGGGTGTCCTGCTGGGTGACCTGCAACAGGGCTACCTGCTTCGGACGGATGGCGACGTGAGCATTCGGCGCCTGGACGAGCGGTTCGTCGACACGCTGGAAGTGGGCTTCCTGGCCTACGCCCGGATCGGCGGCTACTCCACTGACGCCGGCACCCATCCGATCCTGAAGATGGTTACCCACACGTAAAGGTCGAACTGGGCCGGCCCATGTGTGGGAAGTGAGCGGAGAGACTGTGCGGACTTTGCGCGGCCTCTCCGCTTCGTTTTTCCGGAAGTCGTCCGAATCTCGAAGCCCGATTTCTTACGCGCCAATCCTTTTTGGGTGAGCGCCCCACCTATTTTGAGGAATACACAATGTCGGAAGCAGCGGGTAAAGTAAAAATCATCCTGACGGCGGACGCCGCCACATACAGCGCGGCGCTGAAGTCTGCACAGGCCCAGTTAAACCAGTTCGCCCGGAGTTCACAGGCGGCCGCACATGGAACCGTCGCCCCTTGGCAAGCCTCTTCTGCCGCCCTTCGTGTTCTCGAAGGCAATATGACGAATAATATCCGGGCGGCGGAGCGGTTTATTGCCACGATCCCCGGACTCCGTACCGCGCTGGTCGCAGCGTTCCCCGCAGTGGGCGCTATTGCTCTTTTGGGCGTTTTTACCAGAATGAGCGAAGAGGTTGTTAAGTTCATCGAGAACGCCCGCAAGATGCCGGACGCGATCAGCCGCGGCTTCCGCGAGATGAACGCCAGTTCGATTCTGGCGAACGATGAACTGCGGAAGACTAATGACGAACTGGGAAACCAGATCGCAAAACTGGAGGGGAGACACCAGAACCAGTTGGCGGTGGAGATAGACGAAGCCCGGATCGCCGCCGATAAACTGGCCGCTTCGCTGGAAAAGGATAACCAGCAGATTGCCCAGCTACTCGAAAAGAACCACGTGGGACCGCTGCACTCGCTGGTTTCGGGCCAGTACGCCACGAGGGGGACGGAGGGCAGCGTTAACTACTGGGATCAGCGGTTATCCGATCAGGCTTACGCCTACCGGAACGCGGTTCGCGCAACCGACGCGAACTCCGATCAGGCCCGCCAGGCGAAGGCTACGCTGGACGCGATCCGCGCCGCCGCGCTCCAGTGGGTGAACTCGCGTCTCGCCCAGGTGAACACATGGGCGGATGTGGGCGGCCGGGCGGCGAACGTGAATATCCTTCAGGGGTATCGGGACACGTTGACCCAGCAGCAGGACTCCGAAGACCTGAACGCGCAGAATGAGTCCCGGACCCTGAAAAGTAGTCGCCTGGAGGAAGCGAAGGCGGCCGCGGCGAAGTTCGCCGAAGCCCAGAAAAAGCAACAGGACCAGATAATCCGGGCGATGCAGGATGAACTGGTTCAGGAGAAAGCCACGCGGGATATGACGCTGGCGGACGAAGCGAACTTCTGGATTGCCCGCGCCGCCATGCTCCATGACGGTTCCCAGGCGTATCAGGAGGCGCTGGCGGAGGCGAACAAAGCAATCGCCGGCCAGCACGCAGAACACGGCCGGCTGATGGATGAGTGGAACAAGAGCGCCGCGGAGCCGGTGGCGGCCGATGATCTGTCCCGCGATCCTGAAGTTACAAGGGGAATTCAGGAGCAGAGCAGGGCTGTGGTGGAGTGGCTGAAGAACCTGAACGAAGCGCCACTGATCCAGCAGCAGAACGCCCAGGCGCTGGCGGAGCAATCGTTACAGATGGCAGTGACAACCGGGCAAATGTCTCGGCTGGACGCCGCCACGCTCCGCGCCCAGATGCACACGCAGGAGTACTCGGCAGAAATCGGCCGGCTTCAGGCGGCGATGGATCAGGTGAAGGCGGCCGGGTATCTGACGCCGATGGAGAAGAATGCCCAGGTGTCCGGGCTTCAGAACCAGATGGCCACGCTGAACGGCCAGCGCGATCTTCAGGCCCAGCAGGATCAGGCGGCCATCGATGCGGCCGGCGCTATGGATCAGGTTCGGGAGGCGTGCGGGAAGCTGGCCCAGCAGTTCAATGATTTCGGCGGCCACATTGCAAACCTGGTTACGTCTTCCATCGATGGGATGAATCAGGCGCTTTCTTCCGCGCTGATGGCGAAGGCGAACAGCGGGCAGGATTACCGCCGCGGGCTTAAGAACGCCGTGGCGGGTTCGCTTCGCTCTGATGCCAGTCGCGGGTTGAACATGGCGATGGAGAACGTGGAAGGCCCGCTGCTTTCTAAGTTCGGCCTGAAGGGACTCCAGAAGCCGGACGGATCGCAGTCTAACCCGCTGTACGTGAAGATGGTGGGCGATGGCGCCGGCGGATTCGGCGCTGGCGGCCTGTCTTCCATCCTCAAGCAGCAGAGCGGGGATACCTCTGGACTGCAAACGGAGACGCCGGAACTAACGTCGCTGATTCCCGGCTTCGCTGGCGGCGGTGACACTCCATCGAACATGCCGTTTCTGGTGGGCGAGGAAGGGCCGGAAATTATGTCCATGCCGCATTCCGCGCACGTCACGCCGAACAGCCGCACGGCAATCGGCGGAAATCTGCACATGCCGATCAGTGTCGACGCCCGCGGATCGAACGATCCGGCCGAAACCGAAGCGGCGGTTTACCGCGGCTTGAATGCTGCTCTTCCACACTTCACCACCGCGGCAATGTCGGCGATGGCAGATGATCGCCGGCGGAGCCCACTTTCCAAGGCCCGTTAGTCTACTTGGGCACATCTCAGGTTATCCCTTGGCCCGCCGCGTGGAGAGCGCAGCGGGCCTTTTGTCTTTCCGGATAACACTGGCGTTATGCGCCTGAACAGCGGTAGAGTTCGGATCAAACCACCGTGGTGGTGATGCAAGGAGACGCCAATGGTGAAGGTGATCGTTTGGATGCTGTTGGGGGCGCTGCTGGCTACATTGCCCCTTGATGGAAAGGCGGAAACAGACGGGGAGGTCGCCATTACGCAAGCGGTAGACTCCGCAACTCAGAGCATGGACTATCGTCCGGCAAAACGTATCTGGGAGGCGTCGAGCCGTCTTCACGGCGCCCTGTTCGGCATGACGCACGTTTGGCAGGTTTACCCGGTAATCGTTCAGAGCCTCGACAAAAGGCACAAGCGCGTCGCCCTCGTGGTCACCATAAAAAGCCAGGGAAAGCAAGTAGAGAGCGGGACGGTTGTATGCGTTGCCGATGGTGCGTCCACGTCCGCCACAACGGCGGAGTGGGGCGACAAGGGTCTGCCCTATCTCTGGGGAACTTCCAGCACCATCACGATTCCAGACGAGCAGCTTATTCGTAAGATGGCGAATGCCTCGGACGTTCGCGTGGCCGTTGTGCAAGGCGCCTCGCAAATCAGCGTGAAACTGAACGGCTCTCAGTTGAGGACGATCAAGGCTATGGTGGACCTTTACGACGGCATGGAACCGCGCCCGTAATCCGCCACGATTGCACACCGGATCGGGGCTCAAATATTGCGGGGGAAATTGCGGGTACTCCTGGACGGAAATGGCTGTAATTGGCAGGAATTGGCCCGTACGAAAAAGCATCCTAAGTAAATGAATTAGTGGATGTTAATGCAAGATATGGAAAGCGGATAGAAACGCAAAAATGCGTCTTCTAAGCCGGGGGTTGTGGGTTCGATTCCCGCCTCGCCCGCCATTCTGTGGAACCCTGGCCGGTAGTGTTTGATTCTGCACCTTGCAGGCGCACTCGTGCCACGGGCAGAAGGGCCGGCCACAGGCCAGGCAATCGCTCGATGCCGGCGCGGTACGCGATGCGAGCGTGCGAGGCACCGAGGCAGCAGGCATCAACTGTAACGGCGTCGAGCACAAATTTGTCCGTTCGTATTCGGACGGCGCTCATTTCACGTGCGCCGGAAACCGTGGCCCAGGCGCGCACGATCCCTCAGCTTCGCATGGTGAGGACGGGGCAGGGGGCCTGGCTGATGAGGGTGTGGAGAGTGGCGCCACCGAGGAGCGCGTCCATATAACGGCCGGCGCGGATGCCCACGACAAGCAGATCGAAGGAGCCGGAGACGAGTTCGGCGAGAATGATGCCGGCGGCTTCGTCGCCGGGCAGGAGGCGGATGGAGGCGAACTGCTTCCAGCGGCCGAGGGAGAAGTTGGGATTGATGCGGCTGG
>Ga0335072_10009792_pt1 | contig 13820 bp, 11 predicted proteins | sample Lox_Sample_21_FD_206725 | JGI IMG/M metagenome (GOLD analysis project Ga0335072, IMG submission 206725) | Soil microbial communities from Loxahatchee National Wildlife Refuge, Florida, United States - Lox_Sample_2.1 | ecosystem: Environmental > Terrestrial > Soil > Wetlands | place: USA...
CACGAGTGTGGGGTGCAATTGAAATGAAAACACCCATCCAAACCGTACGAGAGGAACCAATGGGCCAGGAGCTTCCATAGATCTATGTTTATGTAGTCGTACGTAGAGCAGGCTCTTTGGTGGATGCAATTCACGAATTTCGCGAGTTGTTGACGTATCAACTCACTAGCCTCGTCAAGCGGGTCCGAGGGAAAGAGGGCGAGTTCTTGAACCTCGGAGTCGCAGGAAACTGGTGTAAATAGTTCCTCGATTCCTCTGGGGAGCCACCGCATAGCCCGTGGAACATCTCCGTTTGCGAGATCTCTTTCAAAGATTTCATCAATTTGGAAGATGAACATGGAGAACGTAATCACCTCTAGCAAGGTTTCGTCTCCCATGGGGAATCCCGCCAACGCATTCGAAGCTATCCAGCCGAATGGAAGAAACTCAAAATATTTTCCCAACATTTATCACCAAACACTTCCGAAATCCTTCCTTCAAGCTCTGCAGTATGAAGATATCCTTCAATTAACCACAGTCTTAGTCTCCACCCCTCAACACCTTTGAACAACGACAGATGGCCATTCAGTGTCGCCAGCTCGTGAACGCGATCGATGGGTACTCTGACAAGATTTTCAACTCGAGATCCCATGACGCAGTAAGGAAAGGGTACATTTAAGGCAGCAAGAACATACGAATAGCAAACATTCTCGAGCCCATACGCAGACTTGGCAGCCCAGATGTGATCTTTCTGTGTCAATTTCCTATTTTCCAAGGCCTTGGTTACTACAAAATAGTGCCGTCCCAGTTCAAGTGCTTGCGGGCGTACGGCAAGAGAGGAGCGACCAGTGGCAAAGAAGCAAGATAGGTGAGGGCGATGATGGCGTAAGACGTTTCTTCACGGGTTTCGCCTGCACCCCATGCTCCGAGTGAGGACTGTTGTTGCAAAAGTCGAGACAGAAATTGAAATAGCACGACCGATATCTTCGACACGAGCGAAGAGCTTAGCTCAAGCTGACCGACGTCGTATAATTGAAGGCTTCGAACGAGACCTTGTGCAGCCAGAAGCAACGGATAATATTCCGATAGGTTCTATTCCCATCAGATCTGGTAGGAGGCGTGGAGTACCCATTTGTCGATGAGAGGCCCGTTGCTGTTGCACCATTCATTACAGACGAACCGAATGCATTTCTCAATCTGAGATAAATATTGAGCAGTGTTTGGTGAATGGACAAAGGCCAATAACGCATTGCAATTGGCGCTTAAACTGGGATTTCGTTCGAAACCGAAGCAAACGAAGTTGCTTTCTCTTTCAAACATTTCAATCAAGGGTCGAAAGTCAACGGGCCAGTGAACGGAATTTCGAATATTCGAGTCCCAGAAGCACGATTCGGGTTCGACGAATGTGCCAAATATTCGAATATTCGATGTCGATATTCGAATATTTGAGGTCAAAATTCCGTTCACTGCAACGGGTACTGAGAGGAGTTGCAATGCGGCGAGCATCTTGGAAGTATCGTCCGAGTCAGGGACAACAGATAGACCTGTGATTAGTTACAAACGCTTGGAGCAAAGAGCAAACTTGTCCCGACTACACCATTTCCCAAACTAAGAATCTCTTTCAAAACTCTAATTACCTCATCCTTTAGCGCCGGTTCGATTGGGAGTCTGGCTTCTAAAATGTTGCACACGGGCTTTTGTTAGCGTTCGTCAAATGAGGAACAATACCCCTGTAAGCTCAAATGTGGTGTTGGGATAGGTGCAAGCAACCCCACCATTCTCTCCATTTTTCTGTCCATTCTTCAAAGCATTGACCAGATATCTTTCAGCCCTTTCATCCCATTCACTCACGTTCATCAGATACGCGGTCGTCGAGGAGGGTGAACAAAACATGCTTCCACCGGAGAGATGCTTCTTGAGTTTATTGAAGTCGACCTTGCCAATGAACGCCTCAAGAGAGTATAAGATTGGCGACTGGTGCTTGTATATTTGGTCAAGACAGAATTTGGACATCTTGCATTCTTCGAGTCGAAGCAAGCCATCTCGATTTGGCAAGTCGAAATGTATATCCTCTTTCTCGAGAAGATCGAGCAGATTGGGGATGATAAGTTCAAAGGCAATGCGTTCGGCCTTTGTGAGACGCTTCTCGACAAAGCGAGTGGCTTTCATAGTCCTTTCACTCAGATCGCACCAATAGGTCCACTCAACACAACTAGTATATCAGTACTCGACCTTTCCTGAAGTAGATACCTCCTCCGTGATCGCTTGCAGGTGCCGTTGCCTCGTCATGTGTGGATCCTACTGCTGGCGCACGTGAGGAGCAGCAGGCCTTGAGACTGGTTTCGGCAGCGTTTGTCTCATCGTTTATAATGGAGGGGCGCAGAGACTGGGTTAGTTCAGATAGACTAGCGATCTTTTTCGCTTACTGCGTGCGTTTTAGTGCCTGCTTCGGTCAAGTAGGGTTGCGAATGTATGTGAGAAGTGGAGACGGGAAACGATATCTTATACCATTGCGCTTAGCTGCTGCTAGCACGAACGATCCCGTGATCAAAACCTTATTCTTCCGATGGACTTGGATTTTGCACCCAAATAAACCTCTTATTTTCCCGTGAGAGAATTGGGGGTTGCAACCACACGGAAATACGGTCCCACATCGAAAACTGTATTCCCATACAAAATAATGAATCAAGCTTGCACCCACTAAAAGTCGGTCTCATTCGAAATAAGGCGTCCCTTCGAAATTTCCGGAGGATCGGCAGTGAATCGGCACAGACACTCCAGGATCTAATCATTGCCGTTCTTGGAACAACTTTTGTTGATGATCAGATCAGCTATGACCAAATTCCATTAATATCTCTGAGTATCAACGCTATCGAAACAAAAAGTAGTTTATTGGAATCAGCGTAAAAAGATGTTTCAGGGGGATTAGCTACCTACCCCAGATTCTTGCTAAACCGCAATAATACAAACAGAGTTATTTCCAGAGCTTTGAAACTGTAGTTCACTTCAAGGCCTGCTATCTTCACAATTGAAAGGATTTCATGCTGAGCTTCAGGAGTTTGAAGAAGAGGATATTTGGAATCAAACGGTGCTACAACCTAGAATTTTTGATATTTCATGATTGAGAAAATCAGCATTGAACTTGAGTGGTTTGCGCGTAAAATCACTGTACAGTACTTTCTGCCGATCGTTGTAGGTATTTATTTCTTGTATTCCATTGATTTGTATAGAGTCCCCACTAGAATATATAGAACAATATCATCAATTCCTCAATACCTTTTTTTGGTCGCGCAACATAGTTATGCAGGAAAAAAATGTAGGATTCTGGCAGTTGGGTTCACTTCAATCTGTTCCATAAAAAGTTCAAACCTACATAAGTTAATTTGGACACCCTGTTAAAATTGTTTACCTTCTCGATGTAGCACGTAGTGTCGCTTCAAGGCTTTCGTCAAATACTCAGTCGAGCCTTGGATTAACTTCCTCACGAAGGCAGGCTCGAAAGAAATTCACGATGCAATTTATAATCCAAGGAACACCGCTACTCAGAGTGTTAGTGCAAATATAGATTGGTCAGACCTTTCATGCCCATGTTCAGCTTTGGGCCATACTGGTCTATTATTTGTCGGTCTTTCATGAGCCACCAACGGACCCGTTGAAAGTCCAGCCACTACCCGTCTGGTCGGATAGCCAATGGTTCCAAGCCTTGTTTTAGGAACCTCTCGTCTCTCCACGTCAATATTACATTCATAAACCCATCTCATGACTCTGAGCGGCTGAGGTTTCAGTGATAATGTCGGATGATTAAAATCTCTTTTAAGATAATAAAACCCCGCTGAGCTCACAACGAAACCTATAAACAATGTGCCGTAAACAAGGTAAAGACTGCCTTGAATGTCGGAAAAAAGACCATCAAAAGACATCCACACCGACGCAAGCATAACCCAAAACACGCTCATATATGCCAATAGAGCATATTTTCCAAAACGTCGGTGTCCGCTGTATAGCAACGCTGTCCATACCCATTCTGCCCCGGACCCCCATACTCGTGTCGACACGGTAATGTATCCGGCTTCCAGGCCATCGCTGCTCCACACACACATAAATCGATCGCGAGCGATCTCTTTGATGATAATGTTTATAATCAAACTGACCAAAAAGACTGTTATAATGGCCCATACTTGCGCGCCCGGTCCGTAGAAGTAAAAGTTGTTGGCTTGGTTGCGACAAACGGAATATGCGCCTATAATCATTACCGCGAGCCCTGCAGCAATCAACATATATAGCCAGTGTAGACCATGGAGTTTGTAAGATATGGGAGGGTCCTTGGGCCAAAAGTCAGGAAGATTGCATCGACAAATTTGATTGCGATTTTCTCGTTCGAACATAGGATAGAGAAATCCTCTATCCGTGGCTTTTATGACAAGCTGCCATCGACATTGACACTGTCTTGCGCGATCGAGGTATTTTTCGTCGTCGATCTCGGATCCTGCGGGTCCATAGAACTGGAATACTTTGCGGAGACTGACAGTTGCAGCAAACGGACTTAGAGGGGGAACAAGAACAAAACACTGCAAGAGAGCAGCCAAAAAGACAGGACCGAAGGCAAGGCCAAAGAGAACGCATGCTGCACTCCAGTACGATAGGTAAAAAGCGCAGACGAAGCTCCCTTCGATTATATTCCCGTTCCTGACAAAATTTAAAAGAACGAGTCCAATAAACACCAACATCGCGCCAAAAAACCGAAGGACTTCGAGAAGCCTATCTTGCCATGATAGTTTAGGGAACCGCCTGACAACACTCCAAAATCCATGGTCAGGATCCCCACCAAACACAGTCGCTTTAATGTAAGCCAGAATTTCAGCCGCCGTATGGGACTTGGATGCCAATATATACCATATGAAAACCCACGCGGTTTCGTCAACTGCGTTGCGATAAAATTCGAGCCCCCATCCGCTTAAAATAATGTAGACGAGGAATACATAGCCATCGAAATCCGTTGCTCCTCCTGCCGCGTTTTCATACTGAGAGGCGTTGCAAGGTGAGTAGAACGTATATGTGAAAGCGAGTTGCCCAGCGAAAATGAAAACAATGGAGATCAAGAAGAGAAATCGGCGTAATTTGGAGAGGATTTGACTGTAGGGAAACAAGACGTGAGGAAAGAAAATCCCCATAATGTATCGTTGTCTGAGGAAGTCCATTTTCGCAAGTGTGGTGGATTGAGGTAGGTGATAGGGGGTGTCCACTTGATAGCCTTTCCAACTTTTTACCTACTCTTATTATAAGTATTTTCCGGAGAACAGGGTTAATGCACGTATGCAGAATTGTTGCGCTCTTTTAGCGGCATATTTTTAAACTTTTTTTTTTATCACAGTTAATCAAAAACTACTAAACCCAATCAATCGTGCACAGCCTCTGCCGGCGGGTAGTAATAATGTGGAAGTCGCGAACAGGCGCAGCCTCCTGCTGGGGGGGTGGGGGGATATGGCAAAGGTTGATGCAACCAAGGTTGGCTTGAAGGAGACGAGTCCAAAGGGATTCCATAAGGTTCAAAGCTACGCAGTTGTGCAGAACCAACTCACTGCTGGGACATAAAAAATGGAGTTCATACTTTTACTTTTTATTCGTGTAATTGTATATGACTCTCGCTGGCAACGCTCGTATAGTTATGCTCTTCAAGAATATATAGTATTTACTTACATTTGACTGATGAACCAAGCAAATCCTCTTATCACCCCTCCCTCCACCCTGTCTAAAGCTCGATTTACATGCTCCAGAGGTCCAGTGTTGTGAACTTCGTTAGTCCTTCCTTGGCTGTTCCGTCGACAGCAGCAACTATAAATAATTGCAACAAGGATTAGCAAAAATATACCTCCGACTATCCCACCCGCAGTATTCGATGTATTGCCTGTGTCCGCGTTTCCGCTGCTACTGATACTCCCACAGTAAAATGTGTAACCATGATTGATGACGTCGCTCTTCAGTTGAGGAATCGGACATACGAACTCGCTAGACGATGACTGAATATATACATCACCATTCACTTGGTTAAGGCTAGGTAGAGAAACGGTCGTGAACGGGCCCGTTAGATTCATGCTCCCCACAGTATTGAGAAGAGGAAAGCCGCTCGGTATGTCCAAGAGTGCCAAGTCATTCGTAATATTGAATGATCCATTGATGATGGCAAGACTCGGAAACGACAAAGATGTCAACCCATCTGAGTTGCCCACCAAAAGACCCCCGACATTGGTGAGACTTGGCGCCAATAACGAATCAAGCTCTTGAATGTTCCAAAAAGAGAGGGGACCTAGCGTGTAGGTAAGGGAGGAAATATCGAGCGACGTGATGCCCTGGAATACGGCTTCTGCCCAGCAAATACCGAGTGTAGGTAACTCTACATCAAATCTTTCGGACGGATTAATTGAAATGATGTAGAGCCATCCAACTTCGGTGAGGTTGGGGAGAGAAAGGTTGTAAAGCACCGGAAGGTCCACAAAGTCGAGACCATACACTGCCTGTGGCGATCCAATAAACGTCAAAGCGGGCATGTTCAATGTCGTCAAGGAGGACAGGTTGACAAACTCAGCCCCTGCGGTGATATTGATCAGACCTTCGGCCTCGATAGAGGCGACGGTATTGTTCTCAATATCAAGAGTCCCTTCAATAACTTGCACGTTCGACGGGATAGAAATCGCCGTTTCGGTTGTATCGCCAATGGTGATACTTCCTGTCACTGTTGAACAATTACTGAAAACATCTAGGTCACTCTGCTTTGTGACCGTCATGATTTGAACAGAGCAGCCATTTTCTTGAAATTGGGTTCAGCATATGGTCCATCAACAAGGAGGAGAATAAATACCTTGACATCTAACGGAAGCGCAAAAAAGCGTGAGAAATTGAAACAAAGTCAAAACTGTCGCTGAGTACAGCATCGCATAAATCACAGCTGATTCTTCCTCGTCTGTTGATGTATCAATCGCTTTGATTTGCAGTTGTGAGAAAACGGCGGTGTGGAAACAGTTACTTATTATCTGGGCGCTCTTTCCGTTGTATTTCCATGGCGGAATGATTTTGGCTTCTCTGCTGTATTTTCCATGGGTGCACATGACCAATGGGAGAAAGCAAAGTTTTGGTATGGGGCCATTTTTGGGCTGAGTGGGAGATACTGTTTGGTCATTAGACCGTCCGTAATTCCGTCCGGGCGGAATCCAATGCTAACCTTAATACGGGAACTGAAGTTTGTTGGGGGGTAGGAATCCAAATATCAGTATTATTTTATCTCAAATCGAGTATGTGAAGCACTGTTGAACCTTAAGTACCGTGCTTCCTTTGATCATATTTAATCGCCGCTGGGATCTGAAGAGTCTAAATTGCGTCAAACGATTTGATACCGAATAGCCTAGCACACACAGTTTTTCCGTCCTTGGGTTTGGCCAGGATACGAGTTGTTGTAAAATCTGGGAGGCTGCGGCAACGAGTCCAACACCCGTGACTGGATCAAAGACCATGTTCAAATATTGGATGTAGGGGAAATAGTTGCCAGGAATGAGTGCAAATCGATAAAGGGGCTGACGTAGAATGCCGTCCGGCCATGTCGGAACTGCTAAGCCATCTGTCGCAACAACGCGCATCATGATTCCGATTCAAGGCTTTTAGGTTTGAGGACGCCTTCATTCCTGAATCCTGCCTGCCCTTATGTAGGGCGGCGCCCGATGGGACGGGCCAATTAAATTTGCATTTGGGATTGCACGGTGGGCCTACCGCCCCACGATTGATCAAACCTTAAGAATTGGGTTTGAACCCCCACAAAAATTTTAGTCTCAGAATGGAGCAGGTAGCAGCAACCAATCAACAGGTTGTGCAACCACACAGGAGGAAAAGCTTTAAATACCCACACTCTGTGATTTTATCGTCCTATTCTGGACGCTTTCAATGCCAGTAGTTCAGTGCGAGAATACTGAGTCGTAATGATTAGATGCGAGGCATCTACATCGGCTATGAAGTCCCGTGTTTTGAGAGGTGACCGTCGATCATAAACTGCGATCGAAATTGCGCAGCATTTCCATCAACACTATCAAAACAAAATTTGATATTTTAGAACCTTCAACCAGCACTAAAAATGTGATCCAGGGGCTCCTCCTACCTCCAGTTCTTACTAACCGCAATAGTACAAACAGGCTCCGCCCCCACGAAAATTCAGTTCCTTTTGTATTACCACACTGCGCCTTTCCTCAACCTAAATTTATGGTGCCTAATTGAGATTATTTGGACACGCAGTACGAAAACGATAAGAACCTCCGTCACGTCACTGACTCTAAATAAAGTTAGCAGTACGTTTTTCAGTTCGAAAATCAGAGAAAGCAGGAGAATTGTGTACCTCCCGGACGTACGGGTGAATATGCAAATTGTCTGCCGCAGTGTCGCGGAATGACCACATCCCGCGGGCCAAATCCCACCCCTCCTACAAGGTACAGCCGAAAACCTGTCGTTCGGGTACTATTTGTCCTTGCCCTTTATTGTTCTAATTGTCTTATTGTATTGAATATGACTTATATTGCGTGGAATCAACCAGACCTCTCTGAGATGTCAAGGCTTCCTCTTTCATCTCTGGTTTTTCATTCGTATTAAATCTCTCTGGTATTAACCTTCTGATGTAGTTTTATCTAATGAGAGATTTCAAACAAGCTATCTCGAGTCATGGTCACCGTCTCGGTTATTTTGTATAAGGCATCTGAAAAGGAGGGTCGACACTGGGCGATTCATTTCGAGATAGCATCTACCAAGGGAAAAACCAGGCATTACCTTCACCACGCAACTGGCGAGACTCATAGCTTTGAGTACACAAAGGAAGAAAAGAAATATGACCCAACCACCTCGTCTCGGTTCTTTAAGGAAATACATGTCACTGACGCACTCGATGACGTCGACGAAGCAGAAACCGTCATGCAAAACGTTGAAATAGACAACGAAAACCCTACGTGGGGTTGTCAAGATTGGGTAATGGATGCTCTTGAGGCACTTAAAGATGCTGGACTCATCCCGGAACAAGAGTGTGATAATAGCTTGGATGAGCTCAGAGAGTGGAGTGGTTTTAACGATGAATCGGACTAGGTGAATCAGGCCCCTCGCTCGGTGTATTTATTCTAGCCTCTGTAGGGTCGTTCCTTATAAAGTTGATGGACATAATCATATTATTGAACACTCAACACTATCTTTAGTTCGTTGTTTCTTGAAATCCATTATGAAGAAACAGATTGTGACACCCACAGTCATCGAGCGCGAAAGCTCGCTTCACTGACCATCCCGCATGGCTGTGCACGTAAGGGAAGTTTATTTTACCATTTGGCAGGGCAACGGCCGGATATCGCCGTTCGTCCGGGAGGAGTTCCTTATGGGTCGCCGAAGTTCGGCGAAATCTCAGTTTACTTACTTATTTTCCTAGCCTCGGACCAGTCCCCCTCCGGGGGTCCCATCCCGGGCGGATGGGAGCTGGTCCGAGGCTATTATTTTCCCTCGTGTCTTATTTTTGTTTTTATTTCTTTATTTATTTTTTCGTCTGCGTGCTTCGACGCTACACTGAGTTGACTGGACTGCCAAATAACTGCAATGGAAGCGACTCCCGCTAAAACAGCAAAGAGACCAAACCGTAAGCAAGCAAAGAGGTCTACTCCAGAAAATGCCATCACACTGCAGCGTGAGGATATCAACCGCCAGTTCATCGAGCGATTCCAATCTCAATTCCAAGAGGCACTCAGCGAAGACAGTCGACAAGACCTCACACCTCTTCTCCAAAGCATGGTACTGAGTTATCAACGATCCCTGGTTCAATCATCCGGTTTGCACAAACGACCTCTGTCTGCGGCAACCGATAAAGAAGTCCAAGTTGCCTTACCAAAACGTATCAGTTCTCTCGTCCTAGCCGACAGTCTCCTTCCCCAAATGACGAGCTATATCAACCCCTCGACGAGCGTCGATTGGCACTCGCTTTTCGACGAGATACCTTCTGGAACCGTTCTATCGTGTGTTTGGTCTCGGAAGATTACCAAAATTAGGGACACGATTGTTGTCAAACAAGGACAGGACCTCAACAATTTCTTGGATGAAGCCGCTTTGATTCAGTTTGTCAAAAAGAACACGACAATACCTGTACCAGAGGTACTGGGCTTGCATTACACGGAAGAGGAAGAGTGTTACCTATTCATGTCCCTTGTCGAAGGGTGCAGCCTTTCCTCCAAGTGGAGAAGCATGCCGGCCAAAGACAAACACCACATAACATCTCAATTGGTAGACTACATCTCCCAGCTGCGTTCCCTCAAGCCTCCACAGCCTATCACTTTCGGTTCACTAGTGAACGAAACATGTCGAGACGTCAGACGAGAGCAGCGCCAATGTCGATTTATCACTTCCGAACGTCAATTCAATGACTTTCTGGGGAATTTCACCTTGCGTCGTGACTCGCAGAAGGTTCGACTGCTTTTGTCAAGTCTTAGAGACAATCACAAGGTTCTGTTGACTCACGGCGATTTGCATCCTCGAAATATCATGGTTCAAGGAACTTCTGTTACTGGGATTATTGATTGGGAACACGGAGGATGGTACCCTGAATACTGGGAGTATTTAAAAGGCTTGAATTCCTTTGACCCCTCTGAGGAATGTCCGGATTGGTGGGAGTATCTAAAGTGTATTACTGGAGATTATATGCTTGAATGGGCCATTGACACTCTCTTAGATCATTTTATTGTTAATAGTCCCACCTATCCATAGCCTATTATATATATAATTCTGTAGACACACCCCTGTGTCCACATTGGCTTGCTAGTATTAACCTACTCTATATTATACCTACTCTATATCCTGCGCGTTAGCGCAGGGTGAATTATTTCATACTTGCACCTGTAAGTATGGTGGTGCACCATATTATAATTTTTCTCCACACAAATTATAACCTGTACTTACACCCCATTTGGCCTGTGATGTTACTTCTGAGCGGTGGTGCGGTGGTGGTGGTGCTCCTCTACCCTGTCTCCTCTACCCTGTGTACCCTATCTACCCTATCTATATAAAATCCGCCACCTCCCCGACCACCACCTAACAGTTGCTTCGCAACTGAAGATAGCAGGGTATCGGAGTACGCACTTTGAAGCGAAGCTTCAAAGCCTAAAGCCCGCCCACCACCCCTCTCCCCCCTATCTATATAATTCCCGTAGCACACCCTCTCGATATTATTGCTTCATTGCACCTTATCGTGCGGGCAATTTGGTAGTAAATTTGGTGGTGGCTGTGGTGGTTACTTGTTGGAACGCTGTATAAAGTTCTTTTACCGACTTTTTCCCAATACCTTTTCTAGACTTGTCAGTGTGAGTATACCATCATCCATCGATTTCTTTGCCAGCCTCTAATATTGTCCTTGTCCTGTCTGTGGTTCAAAGGCTTCTTTCGCCTGGCGCCAGTAATGAGTCGTTGAAGTTCGTGGCTATCGACCCCAGGACTTGCGACAATGAATTGAATTTGCAAATACTATTACAAGCAAATCTGCAATTCATCCATACTTCTTTTTAAGCGGTCCTCTTCCAGGGTCATGATAAATGAGTGCCAACAATGGAGCATCCCAGTTTAAGCCATATCACTCCGCGAATGTTTCGTCTTTCAGAAGCTGCATAACCACGGAATGCCAAGAGATCTATTGTCAGATGTGCAACGCAACAGAGGAACAAATTTGTCTTGTTGAGTTGATTCTTGCGCTACTTAACTCCTAATTGTATTGTCACCAATTAGTGAGAACTAGTGAGAACGAGGATAGGATTTGGATTAGGGCTTAGGGTATTCTATAGCAAGTTTCCATGCTGGTTTCAATAAATTAGTTTTTACGTCAATCGCGTTGGCGCCGGTGGAGAGACATGCATGAAGTTCTATCGGGGTGGAGGTGTCGCTAGCGGCTATATATTGGCCGGAGGCGCCGCTAGCCATTCCGATAGCCACGTCACTGTCAGCCACTAACCTTAAGGGTGTTCGTCAAAATGTTCATCCAATTTATGGGTCCACGCACAGAAACCCTCTCCCAGGCCTATCTGTGAAGAGGGTCGAGGGCCCCAGGTTTCACCACCCAAATTATAATACGGGTGTTCTCACGCAGAGACTTATTAGCAACGAATCCAGAGAAAAGGGCTCCTTTGACACGGTAAATCAATCTTGGACAACATCTTTGTACAGAAGGTTGCGATACTGGTGTTGAAAGTCTGCGCAGAAAGGAAATTGGATTTAGATTAGATAGTTAATGAATGTTATTTATGTGGAATCATGCACCAGCCGTCCTAATCTTCTCAAACAACTCCCTCCTCCTCCAAGCTTTCCCCAACTCCAGTGCGGCAGCGAACGACTCGATTCTCGACAACATACCAATCTTTTTCCTTTTCGTCCTTGTGAGCCAGAGTTCTCGAGAAGCAGAGCATGCCTTAGCAGTTTTGAGAGTTATCTCCACAGTAAAAAGCATTGTAACAATGGCTGCAGAAAACGCAGCAAGCAAAGTGGTGACAACAACAGTCGTGGCAGCTTCGAGCAAACAGTCTCTGTGAGCTATTGTAATTGTTCACCGACGTTTCGTCATTTTTAACGAATGGGGTTGCCGTAGCGCTGAGGATCGTTACCAGGACTAGCCAAACGGATGAGATGGACCGCATATTTGTTAACGCCAATGCTTTAAGTTGAGTGACAGGAATTTGAAAGGCAAGAGCGGACTGCTGATGGACTGGCTATGCTCCAAAGACAAGCATTCTTCTCTCCAGAATCTCCATTTTATATGGTTTCAGCTTTCCGAGACATTTCCTTGTCTTGTGACATTCTTCCCGAACTCCTAACCTACCCTATTGTTGGGATCCGAGGATAAGCCGAACCAAGGATAAGCCATGAGGCACGTGAATGCGGCAGGGTCGACGGAAAGTACGGAGATCACGAGACGACTGAGATGCGTAGTCGGCACAATTTGATTATTTGTGTAGTTTGCATTTCTCGTCGTCGTATTGTTATCAACAGAATGTTTTACTCGGTCAAAAATCCAAGCAAGACGTCGTTTTAGATAAGGAAGTGGCCTTAGGAGAGAAAGTAGAATCTGGCTCTGTATCATACCCCATCATGAGCTGATCAGATCAATCGACATCGACGATATTTATTTTCATCTGGTGAATTCACTTGTCAAGATAGTTCCACTTTGATTGAAGCTTATGCGTGGGTTAGGGTACAGGCGGCACCTCCGCACACGACCCCCACATCTTCAATCCGTCGTCGCGCACAAACTAGGGACCCAGTCACCTTCCCCGTCGACAATTCACTGACATGGCTGATGTTCCACCACCTCCACCTCCTAGGAGATTCGTCACGGGTCATACCCCCACCGGCTCCTCGACTATCATCTTCGAAGGCAGCGGAACGGAAACTGCCGCCGGACGTGGCAAAGCAAAATTCTTTATGCTCTGGCACGATGTACAACCTACCAATAATCCTACTCCAACTGAAGACAATGCTGCTGTTCCCATCAAATTAACCCGGGATGATGGTTCCCTGTGTCGACTTATCCATATGCAACCACACCATTCGACAGTGCTACACCGCACCGTGTCCCTCGATTATGCAGTTGTGTTGGCGGGTGATGTGGAATTGGAGTTGGAGAATGTTGATGGGGGAGCTAATCAATTCCAACGCTTGAAGGTGGGTGACGTCATTGTTCAACGGGGCACAAATCATGCTTGGCACAACCGTGGGGACACCTGGGCTATAATGGTCTTTGTCATGTTGGGTGCCGAGAAAATTGAATTGCCAAATGGCAAAACCCTCGAACGGGAGGGAATAGA